>Ga0180009_10007420_pt1 | contig 11208 bp, 11 predicted proteins | sample OS_PC_MetaG_FD_123537 | JGI IMG/M metagenome (GOLD analysis project Ga0180009, IMG submission 123537) | Groundwater microbial communities from the Aspo Hard Rock Laboratory (HRL) deep subsurface site, Sweden - OS_PC_MetaG | ecosystem: Environmental > Aquatic > Deep subsurface > Groundwater...
TAGAGGGGTTTTTCTCTAAAGTTTTCCAGTAATAATTTGTAAATATTTCTTCGGTTGTTCCATCTAAATTGTGATTCTTTTAAGTGTAACAAAAACTTGTTTTTTCTGATTCCGTTAAATTTTAATAATCTTCTTTTAGTATAACTCCAAAAACTTTCAATTCCATTAACGTGATTCTTATCTCTGGCAAATTCATTCTCATGATGATGGATCCGGTAATGTTTGTAACCATTAAGTACCAGTCCGTCATAACTCTTCCAACCATCGGTGTAAATTGTTGATTCCTCAATTACTTTACCTTTAATTACAGGCATAAGTTCGCTTCTTTTACAGTTTCCAATAATCTGGGTAAATACCTTACCGTAACTTCAATCTCTCCCTGAATCTTATCAGATTGATTTTCTTCTATCTGATAAATCCTGACTCTGTAATATGAGACTTAACAAAATATTTATTTTTCATTGTCTAGATAATCTATCTTAGCAAATATTAGTTGCTAAAGTAATCTAGACCCTTTGATAATTCCCGAGGTTATTTTACTAGCTGTCACCCAGGAGGTCGGTTCCCGAATCGCTATCGTCACCCGTAAAGGATTAGGTAGTCTTATCCGCGAAAGATATGGCGTAGCAATCTCCATGCTGATTTTTATCTTGTATTTTATCACTAACCAAGGAGTGGTTCTCCAAAATGTCGCCGGATTAAAATCAGCTTTCCAGCTTTTCAATATGAACTGGCAATTGAGTCTTATCTTAAGCTGTACTGCCTTAATCTTCATCGTTGTTAAATTTAATTATAAAAAGCTGCAGAGAGTTTTTCTTTTTATGATTTTCTTTTATTTTGCCTATATTATCTCTGCCTGGCTTTCTCATCCAAACTGGAAGGAAGCAATTAATGAAAGCTTCGTTTTACCAAAAAAAATTAACTTAAATGACATTGGGTTTTGGTTCTCAAGAATTGCTGTTTTAGGAACAACAATAACTGTCTGGGGGCAGTTTTTTATTTCCAGTTTTATCATTGATAAAAACTTAACCCCATCCCATCTTAAGACGGAAAAAACTGAGATAGTTTTTGGATCAATTATCACCAGTCTTTTTTCTTGGATGATGGCAGTCGCCGTTACCTATACTTTATTTGCTAATAATATAAAAGTGTCGGACGGTTATTCGGCCGCCCTGGCCATGACTCCTTTGGCCGGCCCTCTTTCAACCCTTCTTTTTTCCTTTGGACTCTTAGGGGCTTCTATTTTTGGATTAACAATTGTTCCTTTAGCAACTGCCTATGTCTTCTCGGAGATGTTTGGATTTGAAGGCTAACTTGATGCCGACTTTAAAAAAAACCGGCTTTTTTATATCTTTTTTATTGTCCAGATTGTCATTGCTTTATTAATCACTCTATTACCCCAGACTTCGCTTTTCGGCTTGACTCTTTATGTGGATTTTTTAAACGGCGCCATGCTGCCAATAATTTTTTATTTTCTCGTCAGCTTTTCTGAAAATCAGGAGATTATGGGAAAATATACTTCCCGCGGTTTAACCAGCTGGTTTCTCCGCCTTTCCGCCATAATTATCACCATTGCCGTCGCCGCCACCTTCGCCGGCAAAATCTTCCGCCTCAGTTAAGTAAATTAAAAGCGAAGATACCAAAAAGCGCAGACGGGTAGTTTTACACTACACGTCAAGCTTTTGTAATAAAAATTTTCGGTATCGAGCTTTTTGTATATTTAGTCGAATTAGAATATGTTAAAATTATTTTATGGACAAAGCCAAAAAACTTATCTTAAATTTAAAGCTCTTTTTTTCCTACCGCGAGCTTCTTTTAAATCTTGCCCGCCGCGAAATCACCCAACGTTACAAACAATCGATTCTTGGTTATTTCTGGGTTATCTTGAATCCTTTATTTCAACTTTTGGTTTTAAGCTTTGTTTTCTCTACTATTTTTCGTGTCTCTTCTTTTTCTGTTCCTTATATTGTCTTTCTGATGGTCGGTCTTTTACCTTGGAATTTTTTTTCGTCGAGTCTTTCTTCGGCCTCAAATGCTCTGGTGGGAAATTCTTCATTGATAACCAAAATTTATTTTCCCAGAGAAATCTTAGTCTATGGAACCATTCTGGCGAAAATCGTTGATTTTCTTTATTCTTGTTTAGTTTTGATCCCATTCTTTCTTTATTTTCACATTATTTTAAACTGGCAAGTTCTTTGGGTGATCCCTATATTTATTATCCAACTAATCTTTACTGCCGCTTTATCACTTTTGATCTCATCATTTAATCTCTTTTACCGTGATATTCAATATCTTTTAAACTTAATTATTTCTTTATGGTTTTATCTTACTCCGGTACTTTACCCGGTTGAACAGTTTCCGGAAAAGTATCGATTTATTTTTAGCCTTAATCCGATGTCAGTCATTATTAATGCTTACCGCCAGACGGTGTTGGGCGGTGGTCCACCTAATTTAAACAGCCTTGGCATCGCCGCTTTAACATCAATAATTTTTTTTCTCGTCGCTTATTTAATATTTAAAAAATCAGAAGGCCAGTTCGCTGATTACGTGTAAATCCTATGATTATCATCAAATCCGAAAACTTAAGTAAAATCTATAGTCTTCAAAAACAGAGGACCTTTAAAGAGTTTTTGCCGGCCTTATTTTCCGGCCAACCAACTAAACACGCTTTTCATGCTTTATCTCATCTAAACTTTGAAGTGAATAGGGAAGAGTCTTTGGGAATTTTGGGAAGAAACGGTTCGGGTAAATCGACTCTTTTGAAAATAATTGCCGGCGTTACCAAGCCATCTGATGGTCGGATTACTGTCAATGGTCAAGTCGCACCCTTGATCGAGCTTGGCGCCGGTTTTCATCCGGAGCTCACCGGCCGGGAAAATGTCTATCTCAACGGCTCAATTTTGGGAATTAAGAAAAAAGAAATGGATCGACTTTATAAAAGCATTGTTAATTTTGCCGAACTTCATGCTTTTATGGATCAGCCTGTCAAACATTATTCATCTGGTATGTATATGCGTCTCGCCTTTTCCGTCGCCGTTGCCGAAAAACCGGAGATCCTACTGGTCGACGAAATCCTGGCCGTCGGCGATACTAAGTTCCAGGAAAAATGCCTCAATCGAATCAAAGAATTTCAGATTCAAGGATCCACGTTGGTTTTAGTCACTCACTCTCCAGGACAAATAGAACAATACTGCCAAAAAGTCTTAATCTTAGATAAAAGCAAACAAATCTTTTTTGGTGATGCTAAAGAGGGAGTAGAGAAGTACCAAACTATTTTAAGCTCGCCTTTATAAATCCTGACACATTTCTCAATCTTTCAATGACAAATTGCCAATCAAACTTAAACTTATCAGGGTGTTTAAAAAACAGTCTCCACCAATTTATCATATCCTGACGAGTCTTGAAATTACCCATCGTCTTAGTCGTTGTCATATGATTATGAAGAACTTCAACATCGGCAATACCCATTTTATATCCAGCTTTTTTAAATCTGAGAAAAAAATCCACGTCTTCAAGGTAGGCAAAAAAACTCTCATCAAACCCGTTTAATTTCCTAAAAACTTTTGTCTTTACTAACAAACACGCCGCCGTTAGTCCATCAATTTCTTCTGACTTTATGAACTTTATAACTTTATGAACTTTATAACTTTTTATTAATTCAACTTTTCCATACGGCAAAACTTTGTAACCATAATTCTCCACCCTTCCATTTTGGTTAACTAAAATAGGGGATAGAGCATCAAGTTTTTTATTCTCTGCGTATATGTACAGTTGATTAATCAACTGATCATTCTCAAATTCTATATCATCATTCAAAATCAACATCCACTTCGTTTTTATATTTTTTGCTCCTTTATTAACTCCTCCGGCAAATCCAAGATTTTTTTTCTTATTATCAACAACAACGACTGCATAAGGTTTATCTTTAAAGTAATTAAGTAAATATTTTAATCCTTTGACATTACTAAGAGTAGGAATAATTACTGTTAAATTCGTTTTCATTACTTTATTTTACAGGAAAAGACCAAGACTGATATATGTTAAAATAAGAAAATGAAAACCTGCCTGCCCGCCTAACGGCGGGTAAACCGGCAGGCAGGTCGGGATTGATGTGTCAATGCTTGTTTACCAGGGAAGCGGCTGCCTAAAATGATCCCTTGACAAATTTTATGTACATAAACTATAATTCTTATAGTGATAGATTTCTATCATCAAAAGATTTATGGATTTTCAAACATTCAGATTAAAAACCAAAGACTATCCTGTATTTAAATATGTCGACTTACTCAAATGGTTTCCTAACGATAACGAACAGACAATTAAACAAAATCTTAAATCTTGGGTAAAAAAAGAATTGTTGGAAAGAATTATGAAAGGAATCTATAAGCTTAAGGAGACTACGATTAAAGACGAGTTTTTACTTGCCTCATATCTTGATGAGAACTCTTATATCAGTCTTGAATCAGCTCTATCTTTTTATGGAATGATCCCGGAGTACCCTTATTCAATAACATCAGTCACTACAAAAAAGACAAAAAAAATAAAGACAAATTATGGAATTTTTTCTTACCGAAAAATAAAAACCGATTTATTTTTCGGGTTCAAACTAATTACCGGTGATAATTATTTATATCGATTGGCAACGCCGGAAAAAGCTCTTTTTGATTTTATTTATCTTAACCAGAGAGAGATAAAAAGTCCTGATTATTTTAAGGAAATGAGATTGTTTTTGCCAGATAATATTTCTTGGAAAAAGTTATCATCTTTGTTTCTTCATCTTAAGAACAAGGTTATTATTTCACATCTTAAATCCTATGTCGATAGTCAATAAAGATCTATGGGAACAGATTTTATTAGAAGGGCAAAGATTAGGTATTCCGCAAACTAAAAAAAGAGGGATCATAAGAGAATTTCTTCAAACTCAAATTCTGTATCATCTTTATAATATAAAAGATAGCCGGTATTTTATTTTTACCGGTGGAACTAGTTTACGGTTTTTGTATGACAATAAAAGATTGTCTGAAGATTTGGACTTTGATCTTTTTAAGAAAGATTTGCCTCTTAAGGTCATTTTAGAAAAAATAATCAAAAAACAAACAGGTAATAAAAAGGGTCTCATTGATTTTAAATTTAAGTCAAAAAAAGATGGAGTCACTGCTTATTTTAAATACAAAACGCTTCTTTTCGATCTTGGTATTAGCAACAATAAAGAAGAAAAATTGGCAATTAAATTTGATTTTAGTTTTCCTGAAGAGAAGATAAAATCTGTAGAAAAGATTTTTTCTAAGTTCGGCTATCTTCAAACTGTTTTAACTTATAATCAAGAAACTCTTTTGAGCTTTAAAACCAGAGCCTTGTTTACTAGAAAAATGGAAAGGGGAAGAGATTTGTATGATATTGCCAAACTTCTCTCCCACAGTATTGAGCCAAATTTTAAAGTAAAGTTCTTAAAAGAAAAAGGGGTAAAAACTATTGACGACTATTTTTTATTGCTTAAGAGTTGGTATGAAAAAAACCATAACCTTTTGAGCTTTCTCAAAAAACAAGTCCAGCCTTTTTTGATTGATGAAGAAGAAATAAAATATATTGATTTGATTTTTAAAAAAGAAATAACCCTATGAAAATCGGCATTGACAAATCGTGGAATTATTATGAACCTCAATTTGAATATGAAAGAATTTTCAATGACATAGATTGGCCATGGGCTGGTCATAAATATTTTATCTATGATTTTATCCGAAATCTAAAACCGCATACCGTCGTAGAGCTCGGTACTCACAAAGGAACTTCCTTTTTTTCTATGTGCCAGGCCGTCAAAGATGGCAAATTAAAAACCAAACTTTATGCAGTTGATACCTGGAAAGGGGATGAACACGCTGGATTTTATGATGAATCTATTTTTGCGGAAGTTAATACAATAAAGAATGAATATTATTCAAAACAAAATATAATTTTCCTTCGAAGCTTATTTGATGATGCAGTTACTCAATTTAAAAACAATTCTATTGACGTACTTCATATAGACGGACTTCACACTTATGAGGCAGTAAAACATGATTTTGGTAATTGGTTTGGGAAGGTAAAGGAAAATGGGATTATTATATTTCACGATACTAATGAAAGGCATGATGATTTTGGAGTATATAAGCTTTGGGAGGAATTAAAGAAAAAATTTAAAACCTTAGAGTTTTTTCACTCACATGGACTGGGAATACTTACTAAAAACAATATTATTATCAATAATAATAAAATATTTGAAAATATCTGGCAAAAATATTATCCATTATTTACTGAAAAAAAAGTACTCAAAACCCAACTTCAGCAATTACAGATCGAGACTAAAAAAGTCAAAAAAGATTTTTCCCAAAAATCTCTTGAAGCGGAAAATTATAAAAAAGAACTTAAACTAATGAAAAAAATCTATAAAGAAAATCAAATTCTTCATCAACAAATTAATCAAACAAAAACAGAAATCCAAAATTTAGAAAATACTTTAAATATGATCAAATCAGCTAAATTCTTTAAATTATGGCAAAGTTATTGTAAAATCAGAGATAAAATTTTGAAAAAAAAATGATTTATAATAAACCTTTTTGCTCAATAATTGTTTTAAATTATTTTGGAGAAAAAGTAATTAAAAAAACAATAGAATCTTTGAATGAGCTTAATTATCCAAAAAAATTATATGAAATTATTATTGTTGATAATGCTTCAAAAGACAAAAGTAGATTAATACTCGAAAGACTAAAAAAAAATTATAATAATATAAAATTAATTTATTTAGAAAAAAATCTTGGTTTTGCAGGAGGCAATAATCCAGGAATGAAAGAAGCTAAGGGAAAATATGTGATTTTGCTAAATAATGATTGTGTAGTTGAAAACAACTGGTTAATAGAATTGGTAAAAACCGCCGAAAAAAATAAAAAAATATTTGCTGTAGGAGCAAAAATAAATTTATATCCAGCCTTTATAAATATTCCATTTCATTTTACGACTAATCAACAAATTAAAAAAATAGCAATTACCAAAACAAATTTACTTGAGTTTACTAATGAAAAAGAAATGCAAATTACCTATTCTTTATTTCCAAATAAATGTATCTTGAAGATACCCTTCGATCAGAGTTATGATGAAATTATAGAAATAGATATTGAATCAAAACATACAGAAAAAAATAAATTTAAAAATAATATTAAAATTGGAAGTCAGTTCGCTAAATACATAAAAGATATTAAGATAAAACGAAATGGTAAGAACGTTAAATATAAAATCTCGTTAATTCTTAATAAAAAATTAGAAAAATGCTATTTTTCAGAAATACAAAATTACGGAAGTTTAATTTTCCAAGACGGGTACGGACGCGATATAGGAGCAATAGTCAGATACCAAAGTCAAAATTATGAAATTGATAAAAATCAATATTATATAGAAGTCGAACGATATGCAGCCTGTGGAGCGTCAGTGTTATATAGAAAATCTATTTTAAATGAAATTGGTTATTTAGATGATAATTCCTTTATGTATTACGAAGATGTAGATATTTGTGAAAGGGCCCGACTTTACGGTTATATTACGGTTTATAATCATAAAGCTGTAGCCCGTCATCTTCATGCATTATCATCTAAAGAATGGTCGCCATTTTTTATTTATCATACAGAAAAAGGGAGACTTCTTCATGTTTTTTATAATTTTCCCCTTAGAATTTTTTTCTTTGAATTTTTTGGATTTGCTTTAAAATCTGTCGGCCAATTACTAAAAGGTTTTAAGGAAATTAAAAAATGGAGTAAAAATATACAATATATTAAAATTTCTATTTACTTTTTATTTAATATGCCATTTCTATTTTTAAGGAGACAACAAAAACATAAATTTATAAATAAGAATGCTATTGAAGAAAACTATCAAAAAATCTTAGAAGGTTATTGGTATTTTAATTAATATGATAAAAGGTCAAAAAACCGCTGTTGTTTACGATAAATGGTTAGATACACTTGGTGGTGGAGAAGTAGTTGCTTGTAATATGGCTAGAATTTTAAAGGATTTAGGATATGAGGTTATTTTTGTATGTGGCAAGAAAATATCGCCTAAAAAAATAAAACTTACCTTAGGAATCGATCTTTCTGATATTAAGTTTGAAGAAGTTTGGAATGATGAAGCCAAACTAAGAAAAATTGTTCTTGGTAAGGATTTATTTATCAATATCTCCTTTATGGATTATTCTTTTGGCTATGCTAAAAAAAATATTTACTATACTCTCTTTCCCACAGAGCCTTATGTTAATTTAAAAGGAAAAATTTTTACCGAAATTATTTTGCCATTAGCCTCAAAAATCATAAAACCAGTAGAATTTATCTATGAACAACCACTAACCGAAATTAAAAATGGTAATTTAGCCTACCCGTTAGAAAAACCCGTAAAAATTGCCTTTTCGTATTTGGATAAAAATAAAACATATGTATTAAAATTCTCATTATTTTTAGAAAACTTTTATTTTAATTTATTTAATAAAATTGATTATCATATAATCGAAGCAGAAATAATTAATAAACAAATAAAAATAGACCATTATCATAATGTAATACATTTTTATATTAAGATAAAACCACAAAGCTCAACGATTTATTTAGAGATAATTCCTCCTCAAAATTTAAAACCGACTCACTTATTAGAAAAAGACAAACTTTACCTTCTTTATCCAAAAATTATGAATTCTAAAATGCCCGATATCTTATATAAATCAGTTTATGAAAAAATAAATACCCGATTAAGAGCTGGTCTTTTTATTAATATTCTTGAAAGATTAAAATCTTATCAACTTATTTTAGCAGACTCAGAATTTACCAAAAAATGGGTAAAAAATTATTGGAAAAGAGAGGCAGAGGTACTTTATCCTTCTGTAGATCTTTTATTTGAAAAATATGATTTGTCAAAAAATAAAAAAAGAAATTGGATTTGCAATGTGGGCAGATTTTTTACGCTTGGACATGGTAAAAAACAAGAAGTTTTAATAGAAGCGTTAAAAAAATTATATAATCTAGGGTACAAAGATTGGGAACTTCATCTAGTCGGAGGATTGGGTAAAGAACCAAGTAGTTTAAAGTTTGCGGAATATCTAAAAAAACAAAACAAGGGATATCCTATTTATTTTCATTTTAATGTTCCGAGAAAAAAAGTAGAAGAAATTTTATTAAAATCAAAAATTTATTGGCACGCAACAGGCTTTGGAGAGGATGAAAATATAAGACCTATAAAATTTGAGCATTTTGGTATTGCTCCCATTGAAGCAATGTCTACAGGTTGTGTTCCAGTTTTGTTCAATGGTGGCGGATTACCAGATACCATTAACTCTGTTAGATTAGATCCTAACCTCCACCTATTCAACACTATTGCTGAGCTTATAGAAAAGACTAATTACCAAATATTACACTACCAAACTCAATCACAAAAAATAAATCAGCTATACGATAAACTAACTCAAAACTACGACAAAAAGTTCTTTAGAAAAAACTTTATAGAATTAATCAAATAATATTTAAGGGTCTAGATTACTTTAGCAACTAATATTTGCTAAGATAGATTATCTAGACAATGAAAAACAAATATTTTGTTAAGTCGCATATTACAGAGCCAAAATTTAGAAAAATATTAAGGTATTTTTCTCAAGATTTTGATGCTTCTCAATGTGCTCAATTAACCAAACTAACAAGAAAAACAATTAATAAATTGTATCATAAGTTTAGAGTAAGGACTTATCAGATAGAAGAAAATCAATCTGATAAGATTCATGGAGAGATTGAAGTTGACGAGTCATATTTTGGAGCAAGAAGAGTTAGAGGTAAAAGAGGACGAGGAGCACTGGGCAAAGTACTGGTTATTGGGCTCTTAAAAAGAAACGGTAAGGTATTTACCCAGATCATTGAAAACTGTAAAAGACGAGAGCTTATGCCTGTAATTAAGGGTAAGGTGATTGAGGAGTCGACAATTTACACTGATGGTTGGAAGAGCTATGATGGACTGGTTCTTAACGGTTACAAACATTATCGGATTCACCATCACGAGAATGAGTTTGCCAGGGGAAAGAATTATGTTAACGGAATTGAAAGTTTTTGGAGTTATACTAAAAGAAGATTATTAAAATTTAATGGAATCAGAAAAAATAAGTTTCTATTACATTTAAAAGAATCACAATTCAGATGGAACAATCGAAGAAATATTTACAAATTATTATTGGAAAACTTTAGAGAAAAACCCCTCTAAAGTATCCTAGACCCTAAAGAGTATGGAAAAATATTTAATTTATCCAATTAATAGACCACAAACTTTTCTCGAAAAAATAATATGTAATTTATCTAAATGGCCTATATTTTGTCCTGTCTGCGGAAATATTTCTTATATATCCAATATTAATAAACAAAATTTGCGTGAAACTTGTTTATGTAATATATGCCATTCTACCAATCGCCAAAGACAAATTGCTTTTACTTTATGTCAACACTTAAAAATATCTTCTTTAAAGGAAATAGAATTTATTAAAAAGAAAGTAATTATTTACAACACAGAGTCTAGTGGTCCAGTTCATAATCGGCTTATTAAATACCCATACTATATTTATAGTGAATATTTTGGAGAACAATATAAAAGTGGTGAAAAAGTGAACGGTATATTAAATGAAGATCTAAACAAATTATCATTTAATGATGATACTATTGACATAGTAATTTCTTCGGATGTCTTTGAACATATTCCATCACCTTATAAAGCTCACAAAGAAGTGTATAGGGTTCTTAAAAAAGATGGTTATCATATTTTTTCTGTCCCTTTTTATCAAAACCAATATTTAGATGAAACTCGCGCTATTGTTAGTAAAAAAGAGGTTACAAAATATTTTAAGAAACCAATTTATCATGACGATGGTGTTAGACCAGAAAAAGGTATTCTTGTTTTTACCATATTTTCTTTAGAAATGCTTTCAAAATTATTCGCACTAGGTTTTTATACTAATATGTATGTCCTTAATAAACCTTGTTATGGAATACTTGGTAGCAATGCAATTATTTTTAAAAGTATAAAATGATTAAGATTATAAAAATTTAACGGAATCAGAAAAAACAAGTTTTTGTTACACTTAAAAGAATCACAATTTAGATGGAACAACCGAAGAAATATTTACAAATTATTACTGGAAAACTTTAGAGAAAAACCCCTCTA
>Ga0180009_10007421_pt1 | contig 11206 bp, 17 predicted proteins | sample OS_PC_MetaG_FD_123537 | JGI IMG/M metagenome (GOLD analysis project Ga0180009, IMG submission 123537) | Groundwater microbial communities from the Aspo Hard Rock Laboratory (HRL) deep subsurface site, Sweden - OS_PC_MetaG | ecosystem: Environmental > Aquatic > Deep subsurface > Groundwater...
CGGCAACTTGCCCGTTATTTTTTTTATCCTTTCCCTTGCGCTTGGGTCGATCCAAACCTTCTCACCCCATGCCCTATCTCTTGCACATGCACGCATCTTCAGATAATCACAGTGTTCCTTCGCAAGCTGCGTCGGGGTTATTCTGGAGTTCCTGAGCACCATCTCTTTTGACATTTCGGAGGCTCTTTTCATCCAGTCCCTGTCCTTGATTTTCTCCTTGGCGAGCTTGATGTTCTTCTTCGCCTCCGCAAGGCACCATCGGTTGAGTTTGCTGGCCATCTTCCTCAACTCTATCGCAGGCTCCTTTTGTGCCGCGACACCCACCTTTTCGCTTCCGTCAGCGTGAAATAGTCTCGGTCGAATCTCAACGATTGTCCCTTCACCCCGACCTTGCAGCGTTTGATTCTGGATGAATATTTGCCCTTGGGACAACCCACCACTAAGCTCACGCCCTTTGAGATCTTTTTGCGGCGGAAGCTCTTTTTGCTAAACTTTCTCGGGGATTTCACGCGGTATCTGATTTCGTTTGTTGTAACTTCAAATGGCGTATCTATCACCACTTCTAAATTGTAGACTACCACATATAAAACATACGGAAGAAAAACATAGAAACGGTCGGGATGAACTCGAACAAAAGAAGGTACTTGCTCTCCGCCGATGGATGCCCCGCGTGCGAGATGCTGAAGCGTCAGCTCGCGGGAAAGATAAAATCCAAGGAAATCAGGGCCATAGACATATCATCCGAACGCAATTTCCACTTGGCGAAGGAGCTGGGCATCCAGTTCGTCCCTGAGGTCGTCACCGTCAGCAGGAATGGCGATGGCACGTTCAGCGTTCGGCGCGAGGACGGCAGGATGTACAAGCTGAACAGCTGGAGCTGGTGGAAAAAGTCCAGAGGTGATAGCCCACGATCGACAAGTTCGACGCGAAAATAATCAAGATACTCGTTTCCGGAGACGAGGGGGAGATTTCATCCTATGATGTGGCGAAGAAGATGTTCGGCGACCTCGAGGGCTACGACCTCAAGCTCAAAGACAACTTCGTCCGCTCCCGCCTGAAGAGGCTCGATAGGATTGGCATACTGTGTAGCGTGAAGTCCCACAACAAGAGGAACTACTTTCTATCGAAAAACTGCCGCGTCGCCAGAGGGAGGATGCGGATCGGGAAGAAATCGATATCTGGCGGGGACACGTTTGTGATAATCAAGATCGGCGGGATGCGGTTAATTATTGCATAATTATTTAATGGATTTTGCTTATAAACGCCAAAAACCACATCTAGTTAGGTGAAATGAATGGCGAGAAGAAGAAGAGGAACACGTTCTATCGGCGTGGCGTCCAGAAAGTGCCGGATGATCGACAAGAGGACAGGGAAGCGGATCAGGACGAAGGCAGAGCGAAAACGGTGCATGAAGAGGGCACTGGGCGGCAAGGCCAAGCGAAGGAAGAAACGCCGACGCGGACGCAGGCGAAGACGATAAGCGCGCTGGTCAGGTGAGGAGCATGGTGAGAAGGGGAAGGACGCGCATCGGAGAAGTTTCCAGAAAGTGCAGGATGTTCAGCAAGACCGGGAAACGAATCAGGACGAAGGCGCAGAGAAAGCGGTGCATGCAGAGACTGCTCAGGGGCGGAAAGCGCGGGCGAAAGGGCCAACGCAGACGCCTAGCGTGGACCTGAGTTCTACTGGCAGATGCAAAAATCAGAATCGCGCCAGCAAGGCGGGGGTTTTCTGTTTTCAGGAGATGTACCTAGCTCGCTCTGAAATCTATTGAACTTCCGATTGAATCTCCCGATACGCCCCGATTATCTCGTCTATCATGTCTTGGGCGGCCCCGTACTCCTTCTTTGAAATTAAGCGCTTGGCTTCTCTGAGCTCGTCCCTGCAGATCGAGCATTCCTCTTTCTTGAGATGTTTGTCTATCCACTTCTTCGCCTCTGCTCCATCTCCGGCTTTTAAGAGATCACTGGCCCGCTCGAGATCGCTGGTGTCTAGTTCCACCCCAGAAGCACCCAAGAGTCCGACTATCCTCCTGTCCATGGCCTTCAGCTTCATGAGCGCCGATTCAGCTGCCTTGGTGTCGCCCTTGACCTTCGCGGGCCACAGGGACTTCCTGATGCTCCTGAGCTCCTCGGCAAGCTCGCGCACCTCGTCGCTGGGGTAGGGCTTCGCGTGGTCCTCCGCCGCTGCTATCTCCCCCATGGCCTCGCTGACCTTCTCGGCCCTCGGCCCCCCGGATCCCTTAATCGCCTCACCTAGGAGAGTGATCGCCTTCGGGAGGTGATTTTCTCCGATGCATGTGAGACAATACTCAACATCCCCGCCTCGATGAGCATAGACTCTTTTAGATTCACGTGGCATTCTTGGAGCTCTTTTATCATGTGTCTTCTCTGCTATGCCATCAATCTTCTCCGCGAACCCTAGGTCCTGAGCAAAGATTTTCGGTCGTTCGCGGATAACTGGATTGAACTCGGCCAAAGCAGATCTCACTGGCCCAAAAGGGATGCCCAGAGGTCCGTGACGCTTTTTCTGCCTTCTAAACCGGTTCTCCAACAGTGCCATCTCACCACAAATAATTGTCGTGGCCTACCTAAAAAAACTTATCTAGTGCGGGTCATCTCTTAACCAATTCGACATCGTGTAACGGGCAGACATGCTTTATCAATTCGGCGTACCCAAAATCCCCTTCGCTTATTCGCCGCTGCACGACCCCTTGTCTTGTCAAATAATGGATTCCGTCTATCTCTATAATACCCCAGCCGCCCTCCGGGCACTCGTAAATTTCGGTCGGGTTTCCACTAGGGTTTTTCATTGTTCTAATCGTGTGCGGGTTCTCGTATCGTTCCCTGAACTTGCGCCAAAACATCTCCATCGCCTCCTCCGTGACAAGCCCAGACCTCTCGATCTCGCGCAGCTCTGATTCTTCTTTTCTCCTCCACATCTCCTCTACTGGCGAAAGCACTCGTGGCTTCCCATCTGGGTTTCCCCTTTTCCTCCCCCATGCTTCTCCGTGCAATTTTCGCATTTCTCCTTTCAGCCATTCGATCTGTTCCCTACTCATCCCCTCAACGTTGAGCTTTAAAACCGCTGGCAGTTCTTCCCCGTTTTTGTATCCGGCGCGCCTCATACATTGCCTGAGAATTTTCTCCCTGCGGTCGTTTTCGTCCATCCTATCACGACATAAAAAAACTATCTGGTTTTCCTCTCCCTGAACTTCTGCTCCTCAATCGTCGCCAGTGCCTCCTCGAAGTAGACCCCAGCCCTCCACTTCTTCTCCTTGTCCTCATCCTCGAGTTCGTTTATCCGCATCCTCGCTTCCCATATATCGCTTCGCGTCAGGCACAGGGTCAGTTCGTCTTTCGGGTTCCCACTTGGGAGGCCCTGTAATCGCTCGCCACCGAGTTTTCCCCGTACTCGTTCCAAGAGGTAGCCGGGGTGCCACTTCTCGGTCATCTTCAGCTCAACCCTTGCACTTGCTTCTTCACCACCGCAAGCGCCTCCGTCATCTCCGTCTTGTCGGGCCTGAAGGGCGCCTTGTAATATCCATGGTATGCGTTGGCAAAGCGGTTCAGAGCTAGGGTTATCTTTTCACGCCGTCTTGGACCGAGCTTATTCTCGAAGGCCAGATCGCTCACAACCTGACTCAGGCGTATGTAATCGTCGTGCAGCACGCCCCATACCTCATCCGTGAGGGTTTCCGAGATACTTTCTATGATTTTCAAGAGTTTCTCGCGCTCCGCCCTTGAGACCCCTCCCGCTGAGGAGTGCATTGGACTCAAAGCCGTGCCCACATCCCCCGATTCCTTGGTCGAGTTTCCCTTTTTTATCCAAATCTCATAATATCCTTGCGGTTCGCGTATTAAGTGCGTAGAATACCCTTGTTTTTCAAACTCTCGTTGGACTTCTCTGGCACGTTTCTCGGTGAGGAGTAGTTCTCCGTCTACTACTATTATTTTTTTCCAGCCCAACGGTGCTTTTTCAAGTTGATGCGGATTTCCATTTCCTGTGTCAGGGTGAACCCCGTACCCAGCCCGCCTCAGACACCGCCTCAGGATTTCCCTCTTGCTGTCCGCCTCGCCAGCGACCTCTTTCATAGCCGAACCCATGTGTCCCTCCGAAACCGTGTCCCAGATAATCCTCCTTATCTCGGAGTCGGCCCCCTCCCAAGTGTCCCAAAGCTCCACTGGTAGCTTCTCGATCACGATTTCTTCTATCGTCTGTCTGGGGGGGGTCGGGAGCCAAGGCTTCCCCCTCGTCTTCTCAAGCTCCTCGATTACGAGCCGCTTCACCAGATTCCTGTTCTTTCTGCCTATTGTTCTTGCCATTTATTCTCGTCACCTTGCCTCTGCCTTTCCGTTTCGCCTATCGTACCACAAATAAGTGTTGTTGCCCATAATTAATAGATTTCCCTATGCTTCATTTTCTCGATCGTGCGCAGGTATCCAACCAGTCGGCTTAACTCCGAAAAATCTAGGCTGACCTCCTTATCTAAATTGTTTTCGTTGTGCGACAAGGTTACATGAACCTCGACCCAAAATTCCTCCCGCTCACTCACCAAGGCCACGGCAGTGGCAGCCAGTGGCACGGCTATGTTCGGCACATGGCAGGAGAAGCCATCGAAGACCTTGAAGGCGCTTAGGTCGACCTCCTCGGGCTTCGCGGGGTACTTCGGCACGGTGTACAACCACTTGATGTGCGGGTGGTAGAGAAGGAACATGTCCGTGGGGAGCTTGGTGGTCGAGATGAAGACTCGGTCGAACAGGTCTATTGCCCTGCGGGTCATCACCACATCCTGAGAGTCCGCTTCTCGAATCTTGACCTCGTGTAGACCGAGCGAGGCGAGCTCCTCCACCCTCTCGATGGTCTTGAACGGGGTGCACAGGAATCCTATCCCGATGTTCTCGCAGTGGGCCTTTAGCACCCCCAGCTGCTCGAGGCTGAGCTGTGCCGCCTTGACCTTCTCGAAGCGGGGGTCGTTCTCAGGCATCAATTCCTCAGCTCGGTAGTATTGGTATTTTACCTCGTCACATCCGGCCCAGCGCGCCCCGACCGCGTACCTCTTGGCGAGCCTCATGTCGCCGCCATGGTTGCTGGCCACCTCCGCCACGACTATGAACTTGGTCAAATCACTCACTTCTAAACAAAATCTTCGTATGGTCTAACTTGGAGATGGCGACAAACTCCTCCACCGGGTCTGTTGGTCGGGAGTGAGCTTCGGTAGGGACATTTGACACACGAATTGAAGAAAACGTCACGTTCGAGCTTCTGGTTAAAATGAGTACACCATGCGTACATTGTGGGCGACCCCACCATGCTGTTGCAAATCGGGTTCACGCACTTGTATATATGATCTCCATTTTCGGTTCTATCCCCCGTGAAGGCGAGAACCCCGATTCTTTTGCAGCTCGGGCATTTGCTCGGCGGCTGGAAGCCCCTCACCCAGGGGTTGACGTTGAACTGGTTCATCATAAATTCACTTCGGAAGTTTCAAGCTTTTCGTACGACCTGAATTCGATTACCCAGACCTTGAAATTGGGATTCCACTCGTACCCTAGACCCTCGGGCTTTGGGTTGGTCCACAGTCTCTTGAACTGTTCTAGCGTGTACTCGCCTTCCTTCCATGCGTCTGCTTCGGTCATTTCACCTAACCGTTGCCGGTATATGCGTTCAATGTAGAGCGAAGCGAATGATTTCTCGTAAAGCCCCGTGACGGCAGGCTGGACTGATCCCTCGTGGAACCTCGGCTCTTTCACCCTCCTTGTCGCGATTTTCCTCCTCTCGAGAATCAGCGACTTGTGGTTTTGTATCCCGAAGATAAGCACCATCTATGTAACCTCATTTCTCTCCAATATCGCTCCCGCGATGATTAAATCCTCCTTTGTTTCGATATCGATGCTACGGTCGCGGGGCATGACGTACGCTCTGCAATCCCTTCCGTATATCCTACCCTCTTTCATGATTACGTTCCTGCGCGTCACGTAAATGGCTCCATTTGGTATGACAAGCTTGGGGAGATCTTGGAAGATCATCCCTCCGAGCTTGGCCGTGTCGACATCCGTGAAGGGAACCATCCGATCGCCATCGAGCTTGAACATCCATTGTGGATGCTCCGAAATAGTCCTTACTGAAACCACAGAGTTTGCGCCCGTTTCCAGTAGCTTGTTCACGCAGGCGTCTATGTCCTCGGCCTTGCGGAACGGGGAGGTCGGCTGGAGAGTTACCACCACATCCACGTGGTAGCCCTTTTTCTCCAGAAACTCAATGCAATGCTTGAGTACTAGCGTAGTGTCGCAGTCGCCGCTTATCTCCTTTGGCCTGAGGAACGGGACCTCTGCACCATGATTGTGGGCGATCTCTGCGTAGTGCTGGCTGTCCGTGGAAACTATGACGCGGCTCAAGGTCTTTGCCTTCAAGGCCTCACGGATAGTGTAATACATTAATGGAAACCCGCCGAGCCTAGCGATACTTTTATTCTTTATCCGGCGCGATCCGCTTCTGGCTGGGATTACCCCTACAACGTTCATCGAAGGATCTCCTCGAGTGTTTGCGATATCACATCCACTATTTCTTCCATCTCCTCTTCACTTTTCCATCGATGGCAATCGAACCACAGGAAGTGCTTAACTAGTTCTTCGGCTACTGGGCATGGTCGCCTGTAGGGTTTCAGCAAGGGGAGATTCATCAATGTCTTGGTGTACCCCAGCCCGATTGTCGCCCCGGGGAAGTTTCTGTTTACCCCCCTCCTCGTCATCTCCTCCACGAATTCCTCCCGTGGGAAGCCCCCGTTCGCCAAGCACCCGACTATGTATAACGTTGGGTTCGCGTATTCAGGAATGTGGGGCGGGCAGATGCCTTCGGGGAGGTTGTCAATTAGGATTCTCGCGTTCCTGCGTTGGACTTGGTTGAAATCGTCCAGCTTCTTAAACTGGACTAGGCCGAACGCGGCAGCCGCTTCGCCCATCCTAAAATTGTAGCAGAGATAAGGAACACTGCCGTATTGCTGGCCGTGATTGCGTAGCCACCCGCATTGTTCGGCCAACTTGTCATCATCCGTAATGCAGACGCCCCCTTCTCCAACGACCGTAGTTATGCTCTTGGTCTCTTGTAGACTGACGATTGAGATATCACCAATGGTTCCGGTCTTCCTACCTTTGTACCTACCCCCGAAGCATTGGGCGTTGTCCTCCACCACCCAGAGATCGTGCTTTGTGGCTATTTCCATCAGGGGATCCATGTCGCAGGAAGTCCCCAATAAGTGAACTGGCAGAACCGCCACAGTTTTGTCTGTTATGAGTGCTTCGATTTTATCAGGGTCTATATCGTAGGTTTTTGGATCGACATCCGCGAAAACGGGCGTGGCCTCAGTCATCAGGATCGAAGTTGCGGTAGCGGAGAACGAGAGCGGCGTGGTAATCACCTCGTCCCCGGGCCCCACACCGCAGGCTAGCAGGGCAATATGTAGCGAGGCAGTCCCATTAGAGGTACAAACAGCATGTTTGACACCAAAATATCTCGCTAGAGCCTCCTCAAACTGCTGGACACTCGGACCCCCCCTTGGATTTTTATAATATCCTGACAAGCAGACGGGGTCCCTCCGCAGGACCTCGAGCACGGCCCGCTCCTCAGCCTCACCGAACCTTCTCATTTCCCTTCCCCTTCGGTTTCGTCACCCAGACATCGCCGTGGTGGTACACCCTCGCGCCATATCGGTCCGCGATTTCGTAGATTTCCTCCATCTGCCTGCGGGTGAACGTGCCGTTCCTCGACTTTGAGGGCAACTCCACTCTCCTCTGTCGCTTCTTCACCTTGAACCCCATCTTGGCGAACCTCCGCGCGACCTTATCCAAGGCCCTCACAGATTCACCTTCTCCAAGCACAACTTCAGTGCTTCTAACCCACATCCCCCATCGCATTCAGGTTGCTTGTCGCTCGTCGCGCACTCCACGAGGTCCTCGACCGCGCTCAGCATGGCGCTCGAGAAGTCGTAGGTTTCTTCCAGCGTGACCATGCCCCCGAGTACCCTGAGCGGGCCTTGAGGACCCGACCACCTCTGGCTCTCTTCGAGGAACCAGAGCTGGATGTCGTAGCCGTTATCCAGAACTCGGATGAGTCCGCGCTCGCAGAAGAGGTCGACCTCGAAGACAACCGAGTGGGGAATGGGCAGATTAAGCAAGCTAAGCTCGGTTTTCTCACGGCAATAAAAGTTGTACAGGTCGGCCATGTGGACACCCTCCCTTATCCTGCCACTCGAGAACCTGCCCGAAAAGGCAAGAGGCTCGCCTATGTTCCACGTGTCATCCTCCCCATCAACGATGCGCTTGATGCGCCTGTAGGCTTGGTCGTAGCGCCGGGTGTGATTTATGCACAGCTTCACCTGGAACTCCTCGCACGTTCGGGTCATCTTCCCAGCATCCTCGATTGTCGAAGAGATAGGTTTCTCGCAGAATACAACCTTGACACAGTTGAACCTCGCCACGTTTCTCACTATCTTGCAGTGGGTATCGACTGGGGTTGCCACGCTCACGATATCGGGCTTGACCTCGTGGAGCATTTTTTCGTAGTCTGCATAGACCGCGATGTCTGGGTGCTCGATCTTGAAGTCCTCGAGCTTGACCCTGTCGACATCGGCGACCGCCACGAGTTCGGTTTTCGGGCATTTTAGGTAGGATGAAACGTGAGATGCCTGCTCACCGCTAAGCATATATCGCCAGCCTATCCTGCCGATCCCGACGACAACAGCCTTTAGCACTCTTGCTCCCTCTCGCGTTGCCGTTTCCTTATTTCCAGCACAAGCTCCCCACTCTTCACCACCCATCTACCCTCGAGTTCATCTTGGCGGGAAAATCCGAGCTTTTTGTAGAACTGGGCGGGCAGAGAGAGTATGCGGGTTGCTTCCCCTCGCATCGGGGAGAGCCTCCGCCAGTTGTGGGTCTTAATCAAGAGAGCCTCGCTCGGCGTCCTAGTGGTGACACCCATACGCCTCAATATGCGGTGCGCATGACCAGGGCTAGTACCATACTTTCGCCCGATTTCAACGGTGTTCAGTCCTGCGCGATAGTCGCTCGTGATGGCCTCCCAGTCAAGCCTATGCTTCCTACGCGCGCGGGGGTGAGCTGGCAACCCCATACTCCTCCGCCAAAAGAATATAGATACATTCGCTCGCCCAACCCTCTGAGCGATCTCTCGGTCGGTCAGCCCTTGGTCGTAGAGCCGCATACGTTTTTCTTTTTCTTCCGATGGTAGCTTCATCCGAACTCCCCCGCGAACTCCTTTAGGCCTAGATTAGCTATTACAATTTTACCTGTTTCCACTGGAAGATGGCAGTGATTACAGAGTGTTATAAGATTGGAAAGATTGTTTGCCTCCTCGCACCTATCTAGCCCGAATTCCCTGAATGGCACTATGTGGTGTACAACGTGTTCTCGACCGTTCTCAGGAGTACCGCAGAACTGGCAGGTATGGTTATCACGCTCTATGGCCATCCTTCGTTGCCCGCACCAGTTGGGGCCATAGGGTATTCTCCCGCCCTTCCAACGTGGGCTTTTTGACCCTACCCATGTTTTCCGGATAGATGATAGTCTTTCACGGTATTCCGTGTTTTGCCATCTCTTTTTACTTGCTTCCCCTATCTTTTTCCTAGTTTTTTCGGAGGAACACCGTCCCAGTTGTCCTCTTGAGATATTTTTTCTCCATTCTTCTGATTTGGGCTTACCTTTGCGTACTTCACTCAATTTTCTTTTTGTTTCTTCAGAGAGGGGTTTACCTTTTAGGGTTTCGCTTATTTTCCTACGTGTTTCTTCAGTGCAGGGGATTCCTTTGTTCCAAGGAATAATTTTCCCTTCCGCATAAAGCCGCTTTTTAGTTTTCATTACTTTCTCCCTAATGGCGGGATTTTTCATCGGGTGGGGAACTCCCTTTTGAACCCACCAAAGTACTCTAGTCATTTGAATTCCCTCACGAATTCTTCCAAACTCATGTCCTCAACGTAATCGGAGTACATGACCCCCGCCTTCATCGTGTTTATTGTCCGAATCCCGAGCTTCTCCTTCGCCAGTTTGATATACGCGAGGTGCGTTTTGGCGTAGAACTCGTACACGGGGTCGGCCCAGCATGTACCGTAGGGCCCCTCGATCTTCTTGTGTTTCACTCCTGGGTACTCTGTCTCATTGAGGTCATCGTAGCTGTTCGTTATCCCAAAAAGACCGATGTTTTTTGCTCCAATGTTGAGTGCTAGAAGCCATCCAAATGTGCTCACCTCGCCACCCGTTGGCATGTAGGGTAGGCCCGATTCCCCCATCATAGCGTTGGTGAGAGACCATGAGCCCATGTAAGGTTGAAACCAAACACGGGGGCCGTTCCAGAGCCGAACCGTTAGTGGGTGAGTGGTGCTTGCGAAAATGCAGGTCATCTCGTGCATGTGCTTTTTAACTTCGGGCAAATCCAGAAAATATTGGCAGAGGTAGGACGAATCTAGTTGGCACACGTACTCGGGTACTCGATGCTTTAACACATAAGCCAAGGCTCGATCGCAGACGATGAGGGTACCATTATAATCCTTCAGGTGGTGAACCTGCTCGTAGAACTTGGTCGAGGCGAAGCTCTTGTCCACGACTAGCACCGACCCCCGAATTTTGGGGAGATCAGCGACCGAAACCTTGAAGCCTATCGTGTCGCGGTTCACCTTGAAGTTCTCTATCCATTGTGGAAGGCGCTCCGTAATTGTCCTGTCCCTAGACCCCGAAGCCCCCCTCTGTATAAAGAGATCGTCCACATCAAGTTCCAGTTCGGCGGGCATCGTGTACTTTTCACGATTGTAGGGCTTTCTCTTCATTTGATTCTCACCTTGTAGTGGCATGTCGGGCATGAGGCGTAGTACTCAGCATGTCCTTTGTAGGCCCATTTATGGCCGCAGTTCTGGCAGGTTAAGTTCCTCATCGTTCATAGGTAGGTGGGTGAGTATAAATAGTTCCTGTTAGCTTGGCCATCGCTTTAGGGCCTCATCTAGGTCAACAAACTCGATGTTTTGGCCAAAGAGCGAGCTTATCGGTGAGCAGTTGACAATCTTGCATTTAGCACGTTGAAAATGGTCCAACGCTATTTTGCGGTAAACGCCCCAGTTCATATCCAGCATCACCTCTTTGCCAGTGTCTGGGTTTTGAACCGTGGTGAAATACTCCTCTACCTTCTTCCCCTGCCGCTTGGCCAACTC
>Ga0180009_10007422_pt1 | contig 11204 bp, 12 predicted proteins | sample OS_PC_MetaG_FD_123537 | JGI IMG/M metagenome (GOLD analysis project Ga0180009, IMG submission 123537) | Groundwater microbial communities from the Aspo Hard Rock Laboratory (HRL) deep subsurface site, Sweden - OS_PC_MetaG | ecosystem: Environmental > Aquatic > Deep subsurface > Groundwater...
ATTCCGCTGAAAAACCCCCTCCGGCTAAAAATCAACTTTGAAAATGACCATCAAAACACTTTACCCACTGAATAAAAATCGTTTGTACGCGATCCTGGAGAGAAATATTTTGAGCGATTTTTCACTATTTTTAAAACAGGGGGTTTTTCAGCGGAATCACTAACTACGCTACGTCCCCGTGTTACCCGTGTTATATGCGGATAGGCTCCGGTTCCCCGGAGTAACCCGCGTTATTATAACTTACTGGGTCGCTGGCTCGTTCATTTTATCTTTTACCAAAATCCCCCCACCACCGCCACGGCCTTCGGCGCTATGAAAGCCTTATGTCGGACAGTATCACGGGATAAAAGTGTGGCCTTTGTCCTATGGATTAATTTTAGGCGTTTTTGGTCGTCTTCCGTTTTTCCCCAACCACCTGAAAATCACACAGCTCGCAAGTAAGCATCTGGCCGTCTTTAGTCCATGCCTTGACCACGGCTTGGTATCGCCCTCCCTTATAGCCTGACCAGTCATACCACCAGTAGCCTACCGAATGCCGGCAGGCTTGCCAGGGCCCTTTATTAATCGAGATTTCCACCCGCTTAATATCTCCGAATGTCCCTACACGGAATGTGTAGTGCGGCGCGGTAATCTTCTCACCCTGTTGCGGGTGATCTAATATGACGCAAACCTCGCCGGTCTTTACCGCGTCCACGCTCCCCTGTGTCACGGTCTTCTTTTTTCTTCCCAGCCCTATCATCTCATTTATTCCCATGTTCTTGTGCCCTCCTTGTAATCATTACAGCATAGTAAATTGTCGCCGCCCTTTTTCTATTTTCCCCTGTTTTCCTCCTTAACGGGCGGGCGCGTTCTAAGGAGATCGTGCAGGAGCGCGGCAAGGACCTCGGGCCTTACCAGCTTGTCCACAAAATTTTCCACGTTCGGCTCCCGCTTCAGCGTTTCTAAAGTGTCGCGGTCCAGGCGGCGATCGCTTACTATCACTATGGGGATACCGGCGGTATCGTCTTCCTGGAGTTTGCGTAAAATTTCAATGCCGCCGAATTTCGGCAGCATCAGGTCAAGAAGTATCAGCCCGGGACGCAGGAGCCTGGCTTTATCAAGGGCCTCTTCCCCGTCGTCCGCCTGTTCAATTTTAAAACCCTCCTTGCTCACTATATAATAAAGCCAGTCCGATATTGATTCATCATTACCAACAATGAGTATCAGTTTATCCCTGGGATTTCCGCAGTCGGGGCGGTCTTTTCCGTTATTTTCCATCGGTGATTGTCGCCCTGGTAACTTTTATATCTATCTCTCTTGAATCGGTTTCGTCCTTAGATTGGGCCTTTATCGGCAATTCCATGCCGCCGTCGGGCAGCGCGAAACGCATGGAGAAAGTGCCGTCGGGGTTTAAATTGATTTTACGGTTTAAAACGGTTACGCGGGCGTCCGGTTCGGTGGCTCCGTAAAGTATTAGTTCGCAGTCGGCAACCAGCCAGAACTTCTTTTCGGCCGGCTTTTGCTGCTGCCGGGCCTGCGAGGACATGGAACTAACGCCCCAGGAGGAGGCGCGGGAGAACACCGTGCGCAGCATCTCCCAGCGTTGCGCCAGCGACTTGGCCACTTCGCCGGAGCCTTTGCCTATGTATTCCACGCCGGAAAGCTGAAGGAGTTTATCAAAATCGCCGGAAACGGATAGCCACTTTTCATCCGTGATCTCAGAAACCCCGCCGGTCGGAAGGGTTACCACGTTGGTCCGGACTATCGCCGCGAAGCGGCCGTCCGGAAGGATTAAACCTATCTCACAACAGTGGCTTCCGCCCGGCTCCTGGACGTTGATGTACCAGTTCCTTGCGTCCAGCGTTATCGGTACGTCGAAATAATGCGGCGACTGCTTGGGGTCGGTTACGCCGGCCATATCGTAGACTCTTATGACCGGCTTGCTCTTTTCAAAAACATCCTGTCCATGTTCTTTGCGAAGCCGGGCTCTGGAATTGTCTGTTATTTCCCAGTAGGTAAACATCCAGTTAGGATCGCGCGGAAGCAGCGCGGCTTCCGTTTCGCCGTAATTCTCTGGCAGGGATTGCCCGTGCCCTGAAACAGGCTGCTCTTTTTCCTTGTTTATATGGCTTGAGGACGTCATATGATATCTTATCCCTTAAATGCTTATGGCATAAAGCCTATGGCCGTTTTAGGCCGTTTGATGGCCATAGGCCTTGATACGGCACAGCCATAGGCTAGTATTTCCATAAGGATTTTTGTATGTGTCTCCCGCGGCGAAGCTTTTTGGTCCTTCTAAACAATGCCTCCACCCTGGCTTTCAGTTCGTCCAGCTCGTAAGGTTTTGTCAGGTAATCGCCGGCGCCCAGTTTAAGCCCCAGCACTTTATCTCCGGTCTCGGCTTTGCAGGTCAGTATAAGCACGGGCAGGGATCGGCGTTTCGGGTCATTCCGGATATCTTCGCACAGCCATATGCCGTCGCCGTCGGGGAGCATCCGGTCCAGTATCACGAGGTCAGGCCTGCTTTTTTTCAGCTTTTCCCGGGCCTCTTTTATGGAACCGGCGGCGGATAGTTCGCAGTTAAAACAGGTTTCCAGGAATTCCAGCACGCATGGGTCATCTTCTATAAGCAATATTTTATAAAGTCTGTCCATGTTATTTTCCGAAACAAAGTTTCCGCCCGCCGGCAGGCCATGTACCAGAGCACAACACCGTAGACCATAGGTACGACAGTATACTCTGAACTTATGCGATCACCCGCAGACAAAAACCGTTATGGCGGGACTTAATATGCGTTTTAAAAACACCGCCATCACCCTTCTTTTGATTCGGGTGTGTTCCAACGCGGCGGGCAGGTTTTCAAAGTCTTGTGAAGCAAAGCTGCCAACACCGCAGGATTTACAGGCTTTTCCAGAAAATCCACAACATTGGACTCCTGCCTTATCATCTCGGAAGTGGAACGATCCATGTAACGGCCGGAAACAACAATTATAGGAATACCGGAGATTCCCTCTGCCTGTAGCTGGCGCAATATCTCGAAACCGCCGTAGTGCGGAAGCATGAGGTCCAGCAGTATAAGGTCCGGCATCAGTTCCTGCGCCTTTTTCAGCGCCTGCCCGCCGTCCGAAACTTTTTCAACCCTGAAGCCTTCCTTTATCACCATGAATTCCAACAAATCCCTGACGGCATCGTCGTCATCCACTATGAGAATGAGTTTATTCCCGGGGGACAGATTTCCGTTCTCCGCCATTTTGTATCAGGTCAAACCCGCACCTCTTCTATTGTGTAATCAAACAGTCTGTCCGGACCTGCAAGTTCTTTCAATCGCTTTTCCATTTTGCCCTTTGCAAATTCAGATTTAAAATCAAGAATATAAACATGTTTTTTTTGATCTTGAACTCTGAAAGTTCCCAGCTTTTTGAGGGCGTCAAAAATATCCAACTGTGTGATTACGCTGGCCTTATCAATAAACTTGATGGATATTATGCAATGAGACAGTCCCAATCCGGCATTAAAATCCGGACTCACCGACAAGTTGCGGTTAACTATATTTTTCATCCCTCGTGTGTTTTTTTGTCACCCCTCCCCAAAAAAAGGGGCGACAACCCAGCCCTATACGTTCGAGCGAATAGGGACTAAGCTGCCGCCCGCAATGACGGCAGCCTTATTCCTACTCGAACGTGCGAGGAGCCTTTGGCTCCTTAGATAAGGCTATCCAAAATACTTTTGGCTCAAACAGCGAGCCTTTTAACTATGATATAAGTATAACAAAAAACACAACATCTGGCATACTTTCAGAATTGTGGCTCTTCCGGGTTTTCCGTGGGTCCGCACTACAGATTAACCACAAAGGACACAAAGTTGGCCGTCTGATAGGCATAGCCCTTGATACGGCACTGGCATAGCCTTGTCATTCCCGCAGGCTGTTGGCGGGAATCCAGTAAATTCTTCTTCTCTAATGGTTCCCCGCCTATCCGCCTAAGGCGGACGGGGAAGACGGAAAGCTTTATCTTTGTGCGCTTAGTGGTTTATTCAGCATTAATCCGCACTATCCAGCCATGAGCTCACAGTTGTCACCCATGCTAAACCCGGAAGAGCCCCAAATTGTCTTAAAAACCCTTGGAACGCGCGAAAAATTTGCCGGCTCCTCTTAGATAAGCGTCGGTAGTTCCGATTTATCGGTTAAGGACGCGTTTGAATTCTTTGGTCAGGGCGGGGACGACCTGGAAGAGGTCGCCTATTATGCCGTAGGTGGCTATTTTAAAAATGGGCGCGTCCGGGTCCTTGTTTATCGCCACGATGACCTTGGAGGACTGCATCCCTATCAGATGCTGGATCTGCCCCGAAATGCCGCAGGCGATATAGAGCTTCGGACAAACCGTCTTTCCGGTCTGTCCCACCTGGTGCGAATACGGTATCCAGTCCGCGTCAACGGCCGCCCTTGACGCCCCGACCGCCGCGTTAAGCGTCTTGGCCAGCTCCCGTATCATCGCGAAATTTTCCGGCCCACCCAATCCCCGGCCGCCGGACACGACGATGTCGGCCTCCGCCAGGTTCACCGTCTCTTCTATTTCCGCCACGATGCCCGCCAGCCGGGTGCGCGACTTCATCACTTCTTCCGGGTAGCTTTTCCTTATAACTTCGGCTGTGCGGGATTTGTCTGTGGCGGCCTCTTTCATGACCTTGTGCCGGACCGTGGCCATCTGCGGCCTGTGGTTCGGCGTTATGATGGTGGCCATGATGTTGCCGCCGAACGCCGGGCGCGTCTGCAGCAGGAGCCGTTCCTTTTCGTCTATGTCCAAACCGGTGCAGTCGGCGGTGAGCCCGGCGTTTATCCTGACCGCGACGCGCGACACCAGGCTTCTGCCGATGGTGGTAGCGCCGCAAAGGATTATCTCCGGCGCGTATTCCTGGGCGAGTTTCACAAGGACTTCCGTGTACGGGTCGTCCTGGAAAGCGGCCAGCGCGGGATGGTCCACGAAATAGATCTTCTCCGCTCCGCGCTCCGAGAGCTCCGCTATCCTGGACTCTACGGCGCTTCCCAGCAGGACCGCGCAGAGCTTGACGCCCAGCTTGTCGGCGAGCTTTCTCCCCTCGCCGAGAAGCTCAAAGGAGATGGATTGTATGACGCCCTTTTTCTGCTCGCAGAAAACCCAGACGTCCTTGTAGCGGGAAAGGTCTTGTTTTACACACGCGTCTTCCTTCAGCTCTATGGCGTTGAACTCGCAGCTCTCCACGCACGCGCCGCAGAAAGTGCACTTGGCCATGTCTATTACGGCCTTTTTGTTGGCTATGTGTATGGCGTCAAACGGGCACGCCTCCACGCAGAGCGTGCAGCCGTTGCACTTGTCAAGGAAGATGGTTATTGAGCCGGCCATAAGATAAGAAGGGTAGAGGGGATAGGGTAGAGGGTAGAATCAGAAGCCTATACCCTATACCCTTTCTTTTACGCCGCTATGTCCTTCAATAATTCAACCAGCTCCGCGGCAACGTCCGCCGTGTCGCCTTTGAGCAGTTCGCCGCCTTTTCTCGGCTCGGGCGTAAAGATCTTGATCACCCGCGTGGGGGAGCCGTCCAGCCCCAATGACTCCGGCTCCGCCCCAATGTCATCCGCTGTCCATTTTGTTATTTTCACGGACTTTGCCCTCATCATGCCCTTTAATGACGGCAGGCGCGGCGTATTTATCTCTTTGACCACTGTGAGCAGGCATGGGAGCGGGGTTTCCACCGTGTCGTAGCCCTCTTCGGTCATGCGCTCCACCAAGGCCTTGTCAGCGGATATCTCCGCTATCTTTTTTACATAGGTAACCTGCGGAATGTCGAGGTGGGTGGAGATCCCGGGGCCGACCTGCGCGGTATCTCCGTCGGAGGCCTGTTTACCGCATAGGATCACGTCAAAAGCGCCGATCTTCCGTATCGCGGCCGCGAGCGTGTAGCTGGTGGCCCAGGTATCTGAGCCGGCAAATTTCCTGTCGCTCAGCAGGACGGCCTCGTCGCAGCCCAGCGAAACCGCCTCCCTCAGCGCGCTCTCGGCCTGCGGAGGGCCCATCGTGAGGACCGTGACCTTTCCGCCGAGACGCTCCTTCAGGCGGACGGCTTCCTCTATCGCGTAAGCGTCGAACGGGTTTATGACGCTTTCCACCCCTTCCCGGATAAGCGTGTTCGTCAGCGGATCTATCCTGACGTCCGTGGTGTTCGGCACCTGTTTTATGCAGACGATTATGTGCATGTTATTTATGTGGCCGCCCAGGTTCACTGTTCAAAGGTTCAGCGGTTCAACGGTTAAACTCCCAGATGTCTATGGATAACCCAGGCGCATTCGCGCTGCCGTTCTCGGATTCATAATCTGCAAAAGATAACCTTGAACCGTGAACCCTGAACCTGTCAACCCGCGCAGTTCTATTTCTTCAGGCTCTCTTTTATCATATTGGCCGCTATGATGTTGCGCTGGATCTGGTTCGTGCCCTCGTAAATCTGCGTGATCTTGGCGTCGCGCAGATATTTTTCCACCGGATATTCCCTCATGTAGCCGTAGCCGCCGAAGATCTGGACCGCGTCGGTGGCGACCTTCATCGCGGCGTCGCTGGCGAAAAGCTTCGACATCGCGGACTCCTTCGCCACGGACTTGGCGCCCGAGTCTATCATGCGGGCCGTCGCGTAGACCAGCGCGCGCGCCGCCTCCACCTGCGTGCCCATATCGGCCAGCATGTGCTGGATGCCCTGAAAATTAGAAATGGGCTGGTCGAACTGGACGCGCGTCCTGGCGTATTCGACGGCGTAATCCAGCGCGCCCTGCGCGATGCCGACCGCCTGCGCGCCCACCCCGGGCCTGGCGCTGTCCAGCGTTTTCATGGCTATGATGAATCCCATGCCCTCTTTGGAGATCAGGTTTCCGGCGGGGACTTCGCAGTCGGTGAAGATGACCTCCCGCGTGGCCGAGGCGCGTATTCCCAGCTTCTTCTCCTTCTTGCCGAAGTCCATGCCTTTTGCGCCCTTTTCGACGATGAAAGCGCTGGCGCCTCTGGCGCCCCTGGCTTTGTCGGTGAGCGCTATGACCGTGTATACTTCGGCCTCTCCCGCGTTCGTTATCCACTGCTTGGTCCCGTTCAATATGTAGCGGTCGCCCTCTTTCCTGGCGGTTGTCTTTATCGAGCCGGCGTCGGAGCCGGCTCCGGCTTCGGTTATGCAGAACGCGGCGAGCCGTTTCCCTTGGGCGATGTCGGGCAGGAATTTCTTCTTCTGCTCGTCCGAGCCGTACAGCAGTATCGGGAACGTCCCCAGGCCCGTTCCCCCGTATCCGAGCGCTATGCCCGCGCAGGCCCGGGACAGTTCCTCGGTTACGAGGCACATATCCATAACGCCGCCGCCCAGGCCGCCGTATTGTTCCGGTATATATATCCCGAAAAGATCGCTGTCGGCCAGGATTTTCATTATCGGCCAGGCGAACTCCTCGGTCTCGTCGTAATGAGCCGCGACCGGCTTTATCTTCTCGTCGGCTATCTTTTTGGCGAGATCGCGTATCATCACCTGCTGTTCGGTCAGTAAATAATCCATGATTGCCTCCTTATTTAACGGCTAGACAGCTGGACGGCTGGACGGCTGGGCTGTCTGGCTGCCTAGCTGCCTAGCTGTCTCGCTGTCCAGCTGATCTGGCTGTCTAGCTGCCCCGCTGTCCAGCCGTCTAGCTGCCCCGTCTCAGGTCTATCACATCCAGCAGTCCCGGGCCGTAGGAAATAAGGGCAAGTCTGGGATACGGGTAGATGTCTGAAAGGGCTTTTATTTTTTTAATAAAAGCTTTAGCCTCCGGCGTGAACTGCGCCGGCGTTCTGGCGGCGGCGTTGCCTTCAAAGGTGTCTATATGGGTTACCGCCAGTTTGGTGGCGGAATTTATGGAGATGGTCCTGAAGGCCGTGCGCTCCTCAAAGACGCCTATGCGCCTTAAACGCCCGCTCACCGAGCCCACTTCCCGGCCCTTGGTATGATGAACGCTCAGCGCCGCCTCGTCTTTAACCTCGCTCTCAAGCGGGCCCGGGCCCACCCTGCTCACATAAGGCTTGAAGATGGCGTAAACGTCGCGCACATATTTCGGGCCCAGTCCCGCCTCGGCCAGGAACGTGGAGGCGGTGGTGTCCCTTGAGGTGACATAAGGGTATTCACCGTGCAGCAGAGAGAGCTTCATGCCCTGGGTGCCCTCCAGAAGTATATCAGCGCCCCTCTGCAGGGATTTATTAAGAAGGCCGGTCACTTCCCTGATATAGGCTTTGAGCCTGGGTTCGTCCTTCGCGAATCTTATCGGCTTTCTTTCGATGCGCGCCTTTACGGCTTCGCCAAGGCCCGTGCCCACGCTGCCGATGCTCTTCATCATGCGGACGTCGTCCCGTTCCTTTTCCATCTGCCGCGGAGTGATCACCACGGCGTTCGGGTCTATGATCAGGCGGCCGCCTGAGCCGGTTTCGGCCATTTCCCTTAAAAGCCAGTCGGTTATTATATAAGTGCCGGCGCCGAGGACCAGTTTGGTCTTTTTATTTACGAAACCGGCCGGTATCGATTTGAGCGCGTAGATACGGTCCTTGTAAAAAACCGTATGTCCGGCATTGGGGCCGCCCACCTTTATGGCGTACTGGTAATTGCCTTTGCAGGCCAGGTAGGCGCAGATCTTGCCCTTGCCTTCGTCTCCGGCCTGGCCGCCCACGATTATGTCAACCGGCATGTGTCCTCCGCAAGGGGAAAGGGTTTTAGGTGTTAAGGTCTTTAGGGTTTAAGGGATGGGAAATATTAAGAAATCGTTCCCTTAAACCCTTCGCCCCTAAAACCCTTAACCCCTTCCTATTTTCCGGGCTATTTTTGCCGCGAGGCCGGTATAGGGTTTGGCGATAAGCGCCAAAAGCTCCTTTTTAACTTTTTCCTTTACCGTCAGCCGGCCTATAAAATTTTCAAGGTCCGCGCGCGTGATCTTGCGGCCGCGCGTAAATTTTTTGAGGGCTTCATACGGGTTTTTAAAATCTTCGCGCCTCAGAACCGTCTGCAAAGCTTCGGCGTAGATTTCCGGGTGGTTTTCAAGCTCTTCGGCGGAGGCGCCGGCGTTTACTTCCGAACGCCGCAAGCCCTCCGCGAGCGAGCGCCAGGCGATGAAACTGTGCGCGAAGGCCGCCCCGAAATTGCGTTCCACGGTGGAATCGGAGAGGTCGCGCTGAAGCCGCGAGACCGGCAGTTTGGCCGAAAAGAAAGAAAGCAGGGCGTTCGCAAGGCCGAGGTTGCCCTCCGCGTTCTCGAACTGTATGGGGTTTATTTTCTGCGGCATCGTGGAGGAGCCCGTTTCGCCCGCCATGTTTTTCTGGATAACCAGGTCCGAGCTGATGTAGCGCCACATGTCCTGCGCAAGGTCCAGCAGCACCGTGTTGGCCCTTCTTAACGCGTCAAAAAGCTCGGCGTAGGTGTCGTGCGGCTCTATCTGGGTGGCGGCCGGATTTAAGACCAGTTTTATCGCGAGCCCTTTATTGGCAGCGGCGGTCATCTTTGCCGAAAAAGCCGGCCAGTCTATTGCCGGATAAGCCGCCAGGTGGGCGTTGTAATTGCCCGCTGCGCCCGAAAATTTGACCGAGATCTCCGACCTCTCAAGCGTTGTTATCTGTTTCTGAAGCCGGGCCGCGAAAACGGCGAATTCCTTGCCGAAAGTGGTGCCGACGGCGGGCTGGCCGTGGGTGCGCGCGAGCAGCGGGACTTCGCCGTAGAGCTTTGCCCGGAGTTTGAGCTCCGAGAGCAGCTCTTTCAGGGCCGGCAGCATTACGGCGCTTAAGGCGCGCGACAGCATAAGAGCGTAGGCGAAATTGTTTATATCTTCCGAGGTAAGGGCGAAATGGACGAATTCAGCGAGGTCTTTAAGCGTGGTGCGCGAGAGCCTTTCCTTTATGAAATATTCCGCCGCTTTCACATCGTGCCTGGTTCGCGCCTCAAGGGCTTTTATCCTTCGCGCCCCGCCGGCGGAAAGGTCTTTAAGAGCGGTGAGAACGGCCAGTTCTTTTTTTGACAGCCGCCTGATGCCGGTCTTCGGATAGCCGCACAACAGGGAAAAGTAGAGAATTTCCACTTCCAGCCGGTGGCGCTGGAGCGCTCTCTCGCTGAAATATGCGGCCAGCGGCGCCGAGAGAGAGCTGTATCTGCCGTCCAGGGGACTGATAGCGTTAAGAGTATCCATAAAATTTTACCCGCTTACCCCGCACTTTGGCCCGGCTCCCGAAAAAATGCGGAGCTTACATTATATTGTATTATATTATAGTTCCGTAACGATTATGTAACATGCGCCGCATATACTTTATATAAGTAACAGGAACATTTTTGCGCGAACCGAGGGAAAATCATGGATAGAATGACGGTAATCGGTTTTACGCTGGGCGCCTTTGTCATGATATGGGGTATAGGCACCTCAGGCATAGCCGATAAGCTGCTGAACCTGCACGGCATCGTGATCGTGCTGGGCGGGACTATCGCCGCCACGATCGTTAATACCTCATATAAGCGGTTCCTGACAGGCATCAAAGCCTTTGGCGATATCTTCCTGAAACACTCAATGCCCGGCGTGGAAGAGTGCGTGCGGACCGTGGTCCAGTTAAGCGATACCGCCCAGAAGCAGGGCGGCATAATGGCGCTTACTAATGTGGACGGCCGTTTTGCCGGCGGTTTCCTTAAAAGAGCCGTAAGCGTCGCCATGGTCAGCGCCCAATCGCAGGAAACCAGGAGCATACTTGAAGAGGAAATACGGCGCCGGCGGCTGAACATACAGGAAGATTCCAACTTCTACCGCACCATGGGCGTCTTGTCTCCGATGTTCGGTCTTATCGGCACGCTTTTCGGCATCATCCAGACTTTAGGCAATATCTCCGACCCGTCGATGATCGGTAAATCCATGGCGACGGCCATCAGTTCGGCGTTTTTCGGCATCGCCCTTTCAAATCTCGTTTTCGTGCCCGTGGCCAATAAAATACGCCTCAGGGCCATGGACGAGACCCTGGTGCTGCAGCTGCTGCTTGAAGGCGTTATCGACATCATGTCCGGCAAGACCCCCCATTTGATAGAGATGCATCTGCGCGGCTATCAGCTTGAAGCGGCGGCCAAAGCCCCGGCCCCGAAAAAATGATAAGGGGCTAGGGGCTAGGGGCTAGGGGCTAGGGGCTAGGGGCTAGGGGCTAGGGGCTAGGGGCTAGGGGCTAGGGGCTAGGGGCTAGGGG
>Ga0180009_10007423_pt1 | contig 11201 bp, 6 predicted proteins | sample OS_PC_MetaG_FD_123537 | JGI IMG/M metagenome (GOLD analysis project Ga0180009, IMG submission 123537) | Groundwater microbial communities from the Aspo Hard Rock Laboratory (HRL) deep subsurface site, Sweden - OS_PC_MetaG | ecosystem: Environmental > Aquatic > Deep subsurface > Groundwater...
GCTGCGCGCAGTGGGGGGATTCTGCGCGGACATCACGGCCCGTAAGAAGACCGAGCAAGAGCGGCAGGATTTGCTCGAACGCCTTCGAGCCTCGATGAACGAGGTAGCAACGCTGCGCAAGATTCTGCCGATCTGCTCTTGCTGCCGACAGATTCGGGACGAGCAGGGAGATTGGAGCGAGCTCGAGACGTACCTGCTGTCGAACGCGGAGCTCGAGTTCAGCCACGGCGTGTGCCCCGATTGTGCGCGGAAGCTCTACGGCGAAGAGAATTGGTACGTAGAGCGCAAGCGGTAGCTTGCGGGAAGGGCGGGGGGACGGGCGGACCACCTGATCGGACTCAGGCGTCGATGGCGATGCCGATCTGCTTGCGGAGTTTCGCGTAGCGATCGCTCACCACGAACGAGAGAAGATCGTCCATCCATTCCGCGGCGAATGCGGGGCTCTCGAGGGACAGCATTTCGTGGGCGGCCTTGAGATCGTTGGAGATCAGCAGACCGGTCCGTGCGGCGGTTCGATCCACCGCGGTGGCCCAACGCTGCAGGTTGGTTCGACCGCCCTCTTCGACGAAGCGCAGGAAGTAACCCCGAAGCGTGTCAACCGCCGCCGGCTCCAGGATCGGGTCGATGGCTTTCGCGATCGGTTCTACCCGCTTCTTCACTTGCGCGCTCAGAGGCAGCCCCGGGTTGCCAATGCTCAGGGCCGCCAACAAGATGTCCTCGAGATCCGCGATCGACGGCAACAGCGTTCGCACGAACTGTTCTTCGCGATAGTAGGCGAGGTGCCGACCGGCGAGGAACGCCAGCTCGGTGGGAGACCGGCCCGATAGCGCCAGCTTCCCAAGACGAGACACCGGAGGCAATCCCGGGATCATCTCCGCGGTCGCCTGCAAGCTCGGGTACGCATACAGGGCCGGTGGTCTCATGCCGAGGATCGATGCCGCCCACGAGAAGCTGCGGATGCCCTGCAATGTCGTCGTCGCGGGATCGTGCTTCTGCGTCTCCTCGAGCTTCGGGATCAGCTTGTCGCGGCGCAACGCCGATACACGCCCGAGCAGCACGGCAGGGGCGACGACAGCGAAGATGTCGCCCGGCAAGATCTCTTGCTCAGGATGGAACAGAAGGCGGCGCCACCCATCGCGGGTCAACGCCGCGGTCGGCCGGATCAACCCCGTGGTCGAGTGGCTCTTGAAGAAGCTCGCCTCTTCCTCGTTGGCTTCCCCGAGGAAGGTGAGCACCTGGGTCGCGCACCAACGCCGATCCAAGTCGTTCTGCTTCGCCGCATGCCGGGCCAACGCACGGAGACTTTCAACGTCCCGCGGATCGTGCATCAGGCGCCGTTGCACCTCGGCAGGGTCCTCGTCGGGAAGGGGCTTCTTGGCCTCTGCGAAGTCGGACAGATCGATGTCGATCGGCACATGGGCGCGGGCCTCGGCCAGCTCGTACTCGAGCTCCTGGATGCGCAGCTCGAGCGTCTTGATGCGGCGTTCGAGCGCGAGCGTGCGCTGATCGGTGGCGGGCTCGAGGGGCACGAGGCTCGCACGAGGCTCGTCGGTCTCGATGGTCCACCCTTCGATCTCTTGGATGCGCACCTTGTGGCGCGCCTCGTAGGCTGCTTGGAGAGCCTCCTCGAGCTTGCGCAGGCGGCTGCGGTCCAACCCCAATGTGTCCGCCGCCTTGTCCAGACGGGCGCGCTCCTGCTGCGTGATGATCCCGTCCTCGATCACCTCCGCGAACAGGGCCTCGTAGTAGGACTCAAACTTGCCGAGACGTACGTTGCCGGATACCTCACCGGCTTCGAATTCAGCGCCATGCTCGAACGCGACGTTCTGATCGCTCATGAAAGGCCCTCCCTTCCGGGCGCCGTGATCCGACACGGGTCGCGCGACGACGTCAAGTGTCGTGGAAGATCAACGAAGAACCCCGGCGATGCTGGCCAAATTGCCGTGCGTGATTCTCGAACAAGTCAGGTCGCTCAACGCCTGCCCCCGGGTGGCACGGCCAAACAAGATTGAACTGGCCTCGACGCGACGTTTGGCCGTGGGCGAGTTCACGGGTCCGGCCCACGGCCAAGCAACCATTCGTAGCATTGGACGGCTTGCTTGGCCGTGCCACCCAGCCTTGCGATGACCGTTCTATCTAACTTGGGGTCAGAAGGTCTCCACCCCGATTCCCGCCCAGCTGACCGCACCGAGGCTGTCGTAGACGACAGCCCATACGAACACCTGGCCCGCCGCCGTCAGCACACTCTGAGACTCCCGGTCCCACTTCGCGCTTTGGCCGACCGGCTCGCGTTCGTGCAGCAGATCGAAGTCCGGCTCCACCCGGCCCACGGTCACGAAGTACCGGGCGAACACCTCCGCGGTCTGCAGGCCTTCATCGTCGCCTTGCAGCCAATCGATGTTGACGCTCTGCTCGTCGACCAACACGTGGAATCGCCCCCCATCGCACTTCTTGCTCCCCTTGGCCTCGTCTTCATTGCAGTCCCCCGCTCGGATCTGCGGGCAGGCATGCGATTCGCAATCAACCTTCTGGAACCCCATGCATGCATCGCCCAGGCAATGCGCCTCGTAGAACGCGCCATCCACTTGGAAGCCGGTGATCACGGGGTTGGCTGACGGGATTTCCTCTTTGACCGGCAGGGCGGTCACCGTTCGAATTCCGAGTCGGAAGTCGGGTTGGTGCACTGTGTTGCCGGCCGCATCACGACAGACGATCGGTACGGCGGCGTGTCGGGTCGGTGCGTACTCGAACCGGTCCCCGCGGCAGGCCGCGAAGAAGAAGCCTTGAATCCCGAAGTCGTCGCGTCCTTCGAGCACGGTGGGGTCGACCTCGGTCTCGAGTCGCGTTCCCGCAATCGGAGAGAACGCGGCCGGCCAGGACTCGCCCGGCTCGACCGTGAGGTTGTTGAGCTCGTACACACACGCCTCGAACGACGTGAACTCCGGGTTCAGGCAGCCGGGGAACCAGGCCGCGATCACATGGTCGTTGGCGTCCGGTCGGGAATCGACCCAGAGCGCGTCCAAGGTGAGCGGCTGCCCCGGAGCCACGATCTGCGCGCTGGAGCTCAAGCCGAGGATCCTCAGACCATTGACCTCGCTCTGCGAGTCAAACTCCGGTACGTCACAGGAAAGCGACAGGGCCGCGCAAACGAGCACCATCCCCCCCCGGAGTGCGTTCTTGCGAGCCATCAGAACTCTCCTTTCGCGCCCAGAATCGGCAGCAGCGGCAGCCCCTGGATACCTTCCCGTTGGGTGAAGTCGTAGTTGTAGGCATAGGAATCCACGACGCGATGATTCGTCACATTGCGGATGTCCAAGTAGGTCGTCAGCGACCACACCCGGAAGTCCCAGCGCTTGTCGACGCGAAGGTCGAGCTGATGCATGTCCGGGAATCGCTCCGCGTTCCTCTCGGTGAACTGCGGGATGTAGGTGCCATTGGCACCGTAGAACACGGATTGCGCGAGCGGCGGTCTGGCGACGTCGGTGAACGGGTTACCGGACACATACCGGAATCGTGCGCCGAGCCGCCAGCCGGCGCCCACGTCATAGCTGCCGAGCACGATCAGGTTGTGACGTTGATCGTAGTCGGCCGGGAAGCTTTGGAACCGGTCCTCCCCAATCACGGACTCGGTCCCCTGCTCCTCGGTCTTCGAAAGTGTGTACGCGATCCAACCAAAGAACCGTTCGTCTGAATGGTAGCGGAGAAACACTTCCATACCGTACGTCTCACCGGTTCCCTCGTTCGTGACGCGGAAGGAGCCATCGTCTTTTTGCTCAGGTGAGAACAGGCGATCCCGATCGATGTAGAACCCCTCCACGGACAACTCGAGCTTCTTGTGAAGCTCTTGTTCGAGCCCCAAAGAGTACTGGCGGGCGCGCATGGACTGCTGGTCGAGGATTTCGTCGTAGTACTGCAGCGCGATGGGGGGTGCCTGGTAGTAGATCCCTGCACCGCCCTTGACCGTGGTCCGTGACAGCCACGTCTGCTTGGGCTGCTTCACGAGATCGTACCGGGCCAGCAGCCGAGGAGAGAGCGTGGTTTCGGAGAACAGCGGCGTATGATCGATCCGGACGCCGGGCACCACGCTGCTCCGCTCCGTGGGGCGGAGCGGCACCTCCAAAAATGCCCCGAATGTGGCGTCCGTACCGTCGACGCGCTTGAGCTCGACCGGCGTCAGCGCATCGGTCTGCGGCGCCCGAATGAACAGGTGATAGGGCGCCGTGAACAAGTCGACACCCACGTTCATGCCGACGAGCGGACTGAGCTCGGTCAGAAGCTCGTGACGGAACGCGATCGGCTTCGAGTTGTATTCAATCTCGATATCGTCGAACGTCAACGTGACGTGATCGCGCCCAACGCCGATCATGCTCGACAGCTTCAGACCATCGTCGAGCTGGTTTTCGTAGACGGCCTGCAACCTCTCGAAGCCGTACTCGAAGTCGAGCCCTCCCACCTCCGTCACGTCCTCAGCCTCGGTCTCCGGGATGAGGAGTGCGACCTCGTCGAGCGACGCGTATGCGCGCAAGCTGAGCTTCTCGTCGCCTTTCTCGTATTCCACGAGCGCGTATCCATCGTAATAGCGAGGCGCCGTTCGTACGCTGATGTCCGTGGTCTCGATGGCCTTCTGCAGCAGGTAGTCGATCCAACTGCGTCGCGCCGAGACAGCAAAGCTCCAATGGTCCGTGCCTGGGACGGGCCCCTCCACCATCGCTCGTCCCTCGAGAAAGTCGAGCTGAAGTGAACCGTGGTAGCACCCCTTCTCCGTGGTGGGCGTGCCGTAGTCCCCGGTGCACTTCGTGTTCGGCGACTGCATGCCAACCTCGACAATGCCGCCGATGAAGCGCCCGTTCTTCACCCCGTAGTTGCCCGGGTACAGCGTCACGTCTTCGACCATGTCAGCCGGTACGACGCTCGTGACCTGATAGAGGTGATAGAGAAAGGGGATCGGCATCCCGTCGAGAAACACACCCGAGAACCAGGGCGAAGCCCCGCGGATGATCAACTCACCCTCGGATGAACGGGCCACGCCCGGCAGGCTCTCGACCACCCGAATGGGATCACCGGCACCACCCGGCACCAAGGTGAACTCCTCGTGCTTGATCTTTCGCACCGTGACGTCGCGTTGGACCTCACCGCGAATCACCACCTCGAGACCTTCGCCGACGGCGGGGACGAGCGCGTAGGTCACGGTGGTTTCACGACCGACGAGGGCGTTCTCGTCGTGGGTGTAGGGTTGGAAACCGGCGGATTGCACGCTGACCCGATAGGTCCCCGGGGGCACACTTGCGAAGCTGGCGACACCGGCTTCGTTGGCGTTCTGATTGAAGACTTGCAGGTTCGGTCCGCGCAGGGTGACGGACGCCCCCGCGATCGGCGTTCCGCCGATCACGACCTTGATCGTGACGACGCTGGTCGTCATGGGTGGAGGCGGGGTAGGCGGTGGTTGACCCGGGCCGCCCTCGAGCGGCGCTTGCTTGAGCGTGAAGCGGTATTGGTAGAGGATGATCGCCGCGATCGGCTTGCCGTCTTTCTGCGCGGGCTCGAACTCGAACTGCAGGGCCGCCTTCTGAGCAGCCTCGTCGAACCCCTGTCCCGCACCCTGGTGGACCGTCGCTTCGGTGACTTTGCCGTCTGCGTCGATCGCCAGGCGAAGCACGACGTTGGCCTGGATGCCTTGCTTCCGTGCCTCCTCCGGGTACTCGGCTTCGACGAAGCGCGTTTGTTTGGGAGGGACGACCTGCGGCTCGTTCTCTTCGTCGGCGGCTGCGTCCGGCTGTGCCCACGCGAGGGAGGGAACCGACAGTACGAGGGCAGACGCGATGAGCAGGGGCCAACGGGCATACATCGAACGAAGATCCACTTCCAACTCAGGACCTACTTCGGCGGTTCGAACTCGTTGCACGCGGTGTCGATGATGCTGACCGCCTCATCGAAGAAGGGCGCATAGTCGAGATTGCACACCGAGGCGTGCAAGGCGTGGTCACCCCACATCGTCAGGAACTCCGCCCAGTGAGCACCCTTGTCGGGCTTGTCGTCGGGGCCGCAGCCGTCCCACGCCGGCGTCAACCCCAACACCACCACACTCGCAGGGTCTCCGCTCTTCGCTGCCACCACTGCGTCGTACCAATCCTGCGGACCACCCGCGTCCTCGTAGTTCGGATCGTCGCTGATGAACGTGACGACGAGAATTGCATCGTCACGCAGGAACCCCTCGTTGCACCCGCCCGGACCGTTGATCTCGTCCGCAAGCGCCGCCACCATCGCATCCATCGGACGTTCCGACGGATGCCCCGCCAGACCTACCTGAGCAACACAGGCAAACGTCCCGTCCAGGTCTTGCTCCTCTTGCGTGATATAGCGATTGCCGCCCGTGATGGCGCAAAGCTGGTTGCTCGCACCGTCGCCCGCAGGGTGCACAACCCCGGCGCCTAGCGTGTTGTCGCAGGGTTCGAACGTCGTGTTGCACGCGTAGCCGTTCGCGGCGGCGATACAGAGGGTGTCCGCACTCATGTCGCCCGTTTGGCAGTTCTCCGGCGTACAGCGCGTGGTCTCGTCCGTGTCGACGACCATGATGTGATAGTCGTCGACCTTCGACAGCGTGGTCTTGATGGACGACATGAATCCCGGGAAGCTGGCGATCAGGGCCGCCTGCTGGTCGCTCATCGACACGGAGTTGTCGACCACGAAGAGAAAGTCGACTTTCGCGCATCCATCGTCCGCCGCGTCCGACAGTCCCCCCTCCGGCGTCAGGACCCCTGTCCCGCCGGTTCCTGCGGTTCCGCCGGTGCCGGCATTGCCGCTGGCGCCGCCCGAGCCACCACCGTCCGCCTGGTTCGTTCCCGCGGTTCCCCCGCCCCCCGCATTGGAGGCGTCGCCTCCGTCACTACTGCTGCAAGCGATCGGAAGACAACAAGCCACAACCCCCATCCAAGCCATCATGCAACGCATGGCCACATTGTACACCGCTTCGCGCCAACCGGATGAACAGGCTCGAAGAAGGTGGTCGGGCCCAGGCTTGAGCATCGAGCACGCTCTGCCTGGTTTGGCCGACGAGGGTGCACGAATTGCACCTTTCGCGGCGGATTCTGACGCGGCGTCAGCCCCGCAAGACGCGATCGAGCAACGCTTCAAGACTCTCGCTCTCGCCGCCTCTCGGCAGCGACGCAGCCGCCATCCTCTCGTAGCCCAACGTGTCGTCGCGAACGAGCAGGTGTGTGGCACATCCAAGGGCGGCAGGCATCGCGAGATCGATTTCGAAGATGTCACCGCACACCAATGTGCTCGACGCGGATGCCCCGCATCGGGACCAAAGCGCCTCGAGCTTCTCGAAGTACCTGCCACGTCGCAAAAAAACGGGTCGATCCAGCCCCTCGACCCGCATCGACTTGGGGATCGCGTCGAACGATCCCGAGCTGCACGCCGGCTCGCAGATGACGAACTTCCCCGCCCGGCCCCACACGTGAACCCGATCGCGCGCCCGTAGCCTGAGCTCATCGAGTCGCCGGCCGATTGTGTTCCCGTCCGAGTTGCTCACGACAAACACGTGTTTGCCTTCCGACACGAGGCTATCGATGACACGCCTTGCGTCGGGTCGAAACGGCGCGGGGGTGGCTTCGTGGGCTGCGCGGTGAACCGCAACGACCTCCCGATCCAACGCTTCGGCCGGCAAGGTGGAGGTCGCCGCGGTGCGCACCACATGACGCGTGAGCGCGTTGGTCCACAGGTACGGATCGGCGCGAATCGGCGCCACGACGTGGCCTTCGTATTCCCACCCTTCGGACATCGGCGTGGACCCGACCACCGTCACCGCATCCGCCCACCGTCGGACGACCTCCTCTTCGGACAATGCGAGTCGAATCGCCAGCTGGTTTCGCGTCGCTTCCTGCAATGCCGGCAACACCTCGCCGGGCGCGGTGAGGGTTCCATCGAAGTCGAATACGACGCAATCGAGCGGCATCGGGGCGCACGCTAGTCGTTGATGCAGGGACCAGCAACGCATTCAGTTGACCACCACACGCCCAACTTGACGAACGATGGAGCGTGAACTTGAATCTCAGGCCATGAAATATCTGGCAATCGGAACGACAATCCTCCTCGGAGCGCTTGTTTCGAGTTGCTTTGGCCATTGGGAGACGGTGCGAGAGAAAGCCTCCAAGAAGCTCAACTGTCCAGGAAACACGAGGGTCGAGGAGCTACCCCAAGGTGGGAATAGAGCCATGCGGGCGCTGGGGTGTTCGAAAGAGCTCGTCTATGTGGAAGCCTGCCCAGAAGGGCTGGCGCCCGGTCATCGGTCCTGCGATTGGTTGGAGTTCGACGAATTTCGCACGGCCTCGCTCAAGACCCGCGCAACGTTCGACATGGACTGTCCGAGCGAAGCGTTGCAGTTGACCAAGATCAGCCACAGGACATTCGGTGTGAACGGCTGCGGTCACAGGAGCACGTACCTCTGGACCTGCCAGGGTCATGCTTTGCACGCGGACTGCACCTGGGTCATGAACACCGACTCCGTCCGCCGGGAAGAAGACGCCAAGCCTAGCCAATCGCCCGAGCCCGAGACCTCACCAAGTCTTTCGCTTTGAATCAACGAGCCACAAGCGTCTCGCGAACGGCGCAGCCACGGCCTACGCGAAATGGCCACCGCAGGAAGGAGAGAGGCTCGGACCTGAGCCTACGGGCGTTCGATTGAACAACGACGCCGATTCAACTACGGCTGATAAAGCATCCTGGCGAGGAGATTGGGCTCGATGCTGACACGCTCCTGCGATTCGCCACGGATCAACACCGCTTCCATGGGCGCCCCCTGCGTCTGACGCTCCTGGAACCACACGTCGCGTTCGTCGAACACGGCCGAGCCTCCCAAGGCAACCAGAACGTCGCCGGGTCGGATCGATGGCGCACCGTCGCCCCCGCGAAACGCGCCAGCGACAACCAAACCACCCGCCCCCTGAAACAGAACGGGTTGGGCCGCCCGCAGCGCACCCAACCTGCACGACGCCTCGCCTGAGACTTCGTATTCGGCCCGCGTTTCCCCAAGCACTTGACCTTCCGCTCCGACGAAGCGCCGCAGAACCACGCGGTTCAACACGTCGTAGGTCAGCTCTTCCTTCAAGAGCCCGTCCGGGTTGGGTGCAGGCCGTCCATCCGAGCCCAACATCTCACGCCCCACCACGCGGCCCTGCTCGTCGTGCGTCATCCGTACCCCAAACACGCGATCTCGTGTGTCTCTCGTGGGTGCACCCGAAGCATCGAGGTAGCGCTGCTCGACACGACGCCCGCGATCGTCGTATTGGGCCTGCAGACGCGCATACCCGTCCGCGCTCTCCCGAAAATCTCCGCCAACGTCATAGTAGGCGAGCTCCACGATGTCGCCGCGGTCGTCGTGCCGCCAGCTGCGCCGCGCATACCCATAGCGGTTGAGCACCGGCTCACCCTCTTGGCCGAAGTACGCCGATGACAGCAAGTTGCCGAGAAGATCGTAGGTCGACCGCCACGACGCGACACCGTCCCGATGCAACGTCGGCTTCGAGTTGACGTCGAAGTAGGCAACCGCGACCAAGTGCCCCGCGTCGTCGTGCTCGGCCCGCCAGAGGGCATACCCGTCGCGGTGCTCGCACGGTTTGCCCGACTCGTCGAAGAAGCGTTGTTCGATACGGTATCCGCGCTCGTCATAGGCGGACGTCCACTTGGCATATCCATCTCGATGAAGGGTGGGCTCGCCCTGGGTGTCGAGATACGTCTCCTCCACCCGATTGCCGCGTCCGTCGAACGCCGCGCGGCGCGTCACGTATCCGTCGCGATGCCAATCCGGGGCGCCATCGATGCCCAGACACGTCCAGGCAACGACCGCCCCAGCGCGGTCATAGGAAGCGCGAAATCCACTGCAACCATCCTGCCCACGCCGGGGCTTCGACGACGCATCGAATCGCTGCTCGGAGCTTCGATTGCCGCGTTCGTCCGCGGTCCACCGCTGCATGGCGATCCCTTCACGGTCGCCCACCAGCGCCCCTTTGCCATCGAGGTTTCGACGTTCGACCGCAACCCCGTTGTCGGCGTACTTCCAAGCCACGGTCGTCACACCGTGCTGGTCCGCCGACGGCTGCCCCGATGCGTCGAGCGCGGTCGATTGGAGGATCAATCCGCGCCCATCGGTCTCGACGGCATAGCCGAAGACCCACTCGGCGTTTCGCCGTGGCAAGCCGCGGTCGTTGAAGAACACCCTCCGACTTGGATACCCACGCTCGTCGAACAAAACGCGGTAGGACGAGACCTCGGAGCCGTCGAGCGAGACGCGAAAGTTGTTCCGGTCGACGACGGTTGCGTGAAGGGTGTTGCCCTCCCAGGCGAAGCGGTGTTTCTGCCGAATCGTATCATCGCGACGCCGGTGGATGCGTTCGAGCAGCTCCCCTCCCTCGGCGTAGACGAGCTCGAGAATTGCGTCTCCGTCTTCGTTCTCCAACGGCTCGCCAAGGCCGTTGACGAAGACCACCCGCTGCACGCGGTCGGCGCGTCGGGTGACGACGCATGCCTGGGAGCGGCCCTCGACGGCGTCGATCTCACCCAGGCCCACGAACGCGCCCCGCTGCTCGACACAGCGCAGGTACGAGGCATCGTGTGGCTGGAGCCAGTGCCAAGCGAGCGCTCCGCTTCCACTCGCCATGGCAACAAGTCCGGCTGCGGCACCGACGGCGACACGATGTCTCGCCGCAAAGGACAGGGCGCGACGCATCGGTCCGGCCGGTTTGGCTTTGGTCGGCAGGGCCGCGGCGACAGCACGCAAATCCTCGGCCAACGCACGCGCCGTCGGGTAGCGAGCGTCCGGGCGTTTGCTCGTAGCGCGCGAGATCACAGCCTCGAGCGAACGAGGAGCGGAGCGAACCAGGGAACGAACCGGCGGGGGACGCTCGCCGAGCACTTGCTGGACGATTCGCCCTTCGTTGTCGCCGTCGAACATGCGCCGGCCCGTTACCAGCTCGAAGAGCGTGGCGCCGAGGGCGTACACGTCTGCTCTCCCATCAATGGCGTCACGCTGTCGCTCCAGCTGTTCAGGCGCCATGTAACGAAGCGTGCCGGCCAACCCCATGCCACTTCGAGTCATGGTGGCGGTCTCGTCGACGAGGTGCGCCGATCCCAGATCCATCACCACCATGCGCGAGCCGTCACCCGTCAGCATCAGGTTCCCGGGCTTGACGTCGCGGTGGACC
>Ga0180009_10007424_pt1 | contig 11199 bp, 9 predicted proteins | sample OS_PC_MetaG_FD_123537 | JGI IMG/M metagenome (GOLD analysis project Ga0180009, IMG submission 123537) | Groundwater microbial communities from the Aspo Hard Rock Laboratory (HRL) deep subsurface site, Sweden - OS_PC_MetaG | ecosystem: Environmental > Aquatic > Deep subsurface > Groundwater...
AATATGGAACCTGTTGCCTGAGGGGTTGGGGAAAATATGCATCCAGGATTTATCGTCCGGGGGTAATTCATTCTCATTTTCACCTACGGAAATATCGATTACCGCGAGTGTATATTCCCCAATCTTTAATGAGTCGACATACAGGAATCCTATAGACCAGGGGCCGATACGGGTAAAAGATATGTTTTCCCAGTCATGGGCTGCATCTTTGCGGTAGAGGATAATAATGGAATCCGTTTCACTAAGGATAAGAGTGTTATCGAGGTATCCGCTTTTGTTATACTGGAACCTTCCGGTTGCAACGAAATCATCCGGAAAAACCCCTTCAACCGACCAGTAGCGGTAATCGGAAATTCTGAGATTGGGCACAGGTGCTTTCAGGCTGTCGGGTGCAACCCAGTGATGGATCACGCGAACAAAGGCTGAATCTGTAATTTCCTGGGTGCTTAACTGAAAAAAGGTATGGTCGAAAATTATATCCCCAGGTTGGTTAACAACCGTAAATCCACCGGTTTTGGCATCGCAGATGTTGCTTTCCAGGTCAACAAAAACGGCGACAGGTTCAAATGGAAGAGATTTAACTGACATTCCTGTTTCACCGGAAAAAATAACAGTATCCATGGACCAGTTCCAGTCGCTGTCCATAAAATAAATATCGGTTTTGTGCAGGGTCCCGTTCCAGGATGGACCTTTTCTCTTTGCTTTCAGGTAAAGGGATATTTCCGATCCGGTTTCGGCAGGCTGAATGTTGAATGAGTCGAGACTATAATGAGGGGTGCCGCCGTTCAATACCCAATTGTCGAAAAAGCCGGTCATATTAATCCCGGTATGATCTGTGATAAAATCCCGCATATCGTAAGAGTTCACTGATGTAAAAGCAAAATGATCAAGAAATGCTGTCATTGTTTCAAAGAAAAGTTCATCGCCCAGATAATTTCGGAGGGTTTGAACCACGGTGGATCCTTTATCATAGGCAGAAGTACCGTAAGTGATAGTTTGCGGCAGGTTATTCAGCGGCCAGTAACCTCCTTCTTCTTCGTGGACGTATTGTAACACATCGGCGTGTTTATCCATGAGAGTGGTTTTAAAGGTCTCCACATTGTACAGGATCTCCGTGTAAAACATTTCGCAGAAAACTGCCCAGCCTTCGTTCAGCCACATTTCCTCGGCTTTGTCACAGGTTACTTTGTCGCCGAACCACATATGCGACATTTCGTGGGCATACAACCATTCATAGGTAGCATTGCCGGTAATGGTATTGTTTGGGTATGCAACATTGGTGGCATGCTCCATGGCGCCAAGCTGAGTTCCTACATAACCCATCCTGTCCCATGAATATGGGCCGAAATGGGTTTCATAGATCATCATGATGTCATTCAGGTTGGCGAAGTTACCGGCAACTTTAACCGAGTCAACAGGCTTGACATAATACGTGACAGGAATATCTCTTTCCAGCCCGTTATAGGTTTCCTCGATGAGAACGTAATCGCCCACCGCTACCGAGACAAGATATGTGGGAACGGGCTGGTTTAATTCCCAATGGTACATGATCTTTCCCGGGGATGGAATGGTAGTTTCTACCAATATGCCACCGCAAACAGCCGTAAGTCCTTCGTCGACAGTTACAAACAATTCATATGTTGCACGGTCGGTGAAATCATCAATACAAGGGAACCAGGCTTTACCAAGGTTATGCGGGATGTAGCTGATACCTACACCCAGGTTGAATCCGTAACTTCCTGAAAAATGAAAACCGCCCCAGGATTCATGAAAAGGCTGGCCGTTGTATGCAATTTCAACATTCAGGATATCAGTGGTGTCGACAGAAACAGGAAGAGGGATTTCCAGGAAACCGTTATCATGGCTAAAGTTTGTTACGGGTGTTCCGTCAACATCAACTGAAGTTACTGTCAGATCAAGTAATTCCAGCCTGATTGCATCAAGATCATTAACAAGAGGTTTGAGAGTGATTAGGGTGGATGCATCAATTGTTTGTGTTGTAGTGTTGATTTCATTGATGGTGATTGAATAGTGCATCGCATGGATGGTATCACCGATAGAAGCTATTGACAATAAAGGTAAGCCAATAACAATTGCCAGAATATAATTAATTCTTTTCATGATCTTTTCTGTTGGTTTTCAATTTTGTGTAAAAGTATCCAATTCGAAATTATTTCGCAAACTGTGATGCCAGGAAATATTTTGTTATTTTTGATGTTTATCAAATGGTCTCTGTTCGTTAACGAACAATACACGTTTTAAAATGGACACTTTCCGTTAAAAGGGATAATTTTATTGGCGATTAATTTTTGAAAATCAGTAATTTATAAAAATGGCACATTTTTAGCTCCCGAAATGCGTCAAAAATCTTAATTTATGATCCGATTCAAATCATTTTCAGTCATGCCGATTTTAAGATATTTTTTAACAGGAAGCCTGGTCATACTAATGGCTTTTCAGGCTGGTGCACAGAAAAAGTGGAACCTGGAAGATTGTATATTGTATGCATTAGACAACAATATCCAGATCAAACAAAGTGAGTTAACATCAGCCAGCAACAAGGCGGATTTGCTGCAAAAGAAACTGGATCTGCTTCCCACGCTGAACGGAAATGCTTCTTCGGGCTGGGGATGGGGAAGGTCACCAAACCCACAGACCAACATTTACACCATTGAAAACACAAATCAGCAGTTTTTCTCAGTCAGTTCGGGGATCACTTTATTCAATGGTTTGCAGAAATACAATGCAATTAAGAAGGCCCAGCTTGATTTGGAAGCCAGCCGTTATGATTCCGATAAAATGCGCGATGATATTGCTCTTATGATCGCAGGCGCGTATCTTCAAATCCTTTTCAGTAATGAATTGGTCAAGACAACTGCCGATCAGGTGGATATCACCAAGCAACAAATTGAGAGGACTCGCAAACTTGTAGATGCGGGAACGCTGGCCAGGGGTGATCTGCTGGATATCCAGTCGCAGGGAGCACGCGAGGAAGTCAATTTCATCAACGCTCAAAACCAGTTGAACCTTGCCTACCTTGATCTTTTACAAATACTCGATCTTCCGGCATCCGAGCCTTTTGAGATCGATGTACCGAATATACAGATCAGGGTGCAGCCGGAGTTGATGCAACCGGAACAGGTTTTCAAGTATGCCGTAATCAACCTTCCTGAAGTTAGGAGTGCTGAATACCGCTTACAGAGTGCCTCAAAATCACTTTCCATAACCAGAGGTTACAGAAGTCCGACTCTCAGCATGAATGGATCCTGGTCTACCACGGTTTCCGATCAGATCCGCGACAATTTCCTGGATCCAAACAGCGGTACTATGCCTTTTGAAGACCAGATCCGAAACAATGAAAACAAATCTCTCTCCATTGGGTTATCCATACCCATATTCAATGGTTTCCAGGTATCTACCGGAATACAACAGTCGAAAATGGGAGTGGAATTTGCCGAATACGACCTGCAACTTGTGAAGAATACAGTGAGGAAAAACGTTGAGACAGCCTATACGGATGCTATGGCATCATACAAGACATACCAGGCAAACCTCAAGTCGCTGGAGTCGTTCCGTGAGGCATTTAAATATATGGAGCAGAAATTCAATGTAGGTTTGGTCAACTCTCTTGACTACAATACTGCCAAAACACAGCTCACCCGTGCTGAATCTGATTTGCTCAGTGCCAAGTATGATTATGTATTCAAGACGAAAATCCTGGATTTTTATATGGGTAAGCCCATTACAATGGAGGATTTTATTGTTAAGTAGGGATATTTTGTTATTTTTACGAGATAATGTTTTACCGGATAGATCGGTTGTAAATAAATTCATCAGAAATTAGCTTTCCATGAAAAAGTCGTCCAAACGCAGAATGTGGCTCATCATAGGCGGAGCCGTCATTATCCTGATTCTTGTAATTGTAGCTGTAAATAAAGGTGGTAAATCCAAAGGTATACGGGTTTCGGTTGAAAAAGCGGAAAAGCGTACCTTAACGGAAACAGTATCTGCCAATGGGAAGATCCAACCTGCCATAGATGTTATGATCAGCCCTTATATCTCGGGTGAGGTTGTTGAACTTCATGTAAAAGAAGGAGACGAGGTTTCCAAAGGTGATATCCTGGCGAAAATCGACCCGGAAATTTACATTTCTAATTTTGAGAGGTCTGAAGCCAATCTGAGCTCCCAAAAGGCCAATCTGGCCAATGCCAGGGCCAGGGTTGCCCAGGCGGAAGCACAGTTCCTGAATGCAAAGGCTAATTTCGACAGGAATAAATCATTGTGGGAGGAAAAGGTTATTTCGGATGCTGATTTTGATGCTATCAAATCAACATTTGAAGTTGCAAAGGCTGAGGTTGAGGCCGCGAAGCAAAGTGTGATGAGTGCCGATTTTAGTGTGAAGAGCGGGGAGGCATCCCTTAAGGAAGCACGGGAAAACCTTACACGGACGACCATCTTCTCTCCTAATGACGGAAAAGTATCCAAGTTGAATATTGAAGTAGGTGAACGGGTTACAGGTGCCAGCCAGTTTTCGGCCGGTACTGAGATCATGCGGATAGCAAACCTCGGCAACATGGAAGCCAATGTGGAGGTTAATGAGAACGATATTGTAAGAGTTTCGTTAGGAGATACCTGTGAGATTGAGGTGGATGCATACCTGGGCAAAATATTCCTGGGAGAAGTTACAGAAATTGCTACTTCTGCCAATACAGCGGGGGTTAGCGCCGACCAGGTGACTAACTTCGATGTAAAGATCAGGATCTTCCCCGAATCATATTCGGATCTGATACCAGAAGACCAGCCAACCTATTCTCCGTTACGCCCGGGTATGTCAGCAACAGTGGAAATTCAGACAGAGACAGCCCATAATGCCCTTACCGTCCCGATTCAGTCGGTTACCACCCGCGCCGATACAACAAAGAATGATAAACCCGAAGAAATTGCTGAGGAATCGAAGACAGGTATCAAAGGTAAAGAGGAAATCCAGGAAGTGGTCTTCCTTGTCGTTGATGGCAAAGCTTCTATGGTTCCTGTAAAAACCGGCATCCAGGATAATATGTATATTGTTATCACCGAAGGCCTTGAGGATGGGCAGGAGGTTATTACCGGCCCCTATCGCGCTGTTTCTAAAAGGTTGAAAGACGGTGACGAGGTAACAGTAGTAGATAAAAAGAACCTGTTCAGTGAAGACGAAGAATAGTGGCTTATCTGCTTCATATTGAGACTGCAACACAGGTTTGTTCCGTCGCCTTATCCCTGGATGGCAGAGTTCTGTCATGCCTTGAAAGCCATGAGAAGAACTCACATTCTGCAGTTTTAACCCTATTAATCAATGAACTTCTTAACCAGGAAGGGATGGCATATTCTGAGTTGGATGCTGTTGCCGTCAGCATGGGTCCGGGCTCTTATACCGGCCTCAGGATAGGGGTTTCTGCTGCCAAAGGATTTTGTTATGCACTTGATATTCCAATGATTTCGGTTCCTACATTGCAATCCATGGCGGCTGGAGCTTCTGGTCTTCCGGGAATACAGCCGGGATCATTATTATGTCCTATGATCGATGCCCGTCGTATGGAGGTTTATACGGCAGTGTTTAACCAAAACCTTCAGGAGGTAATGGAAACACAGGCTATGATCGTTACGGAAAACTCATTCCTGGAGTATCTTGCAGATTACCCCATATGTTTTATTGGAGACGGTGCAGCTAAAACACGCGACATCCTGGAAAAACTGCCCAACGTATTTTATCCCGCTGGTTTTGAGGTCTCAGCAAAATTTATGTGCGGCCTGTCGTGGAAAAAATTCCTGGAAAAAGACTTTGAAGATGTAGCTTATTTCGAACCGTATTACCTGAAAGATTTTATTGCCGGGAAACCCCGTGTAAGAGGCTTATAAGCGTTCCGATATAGAAGACCTTTCATGATCCACGTTGTATTCGAACTGTACAGTTATATGCGTTATGCCAAACTGATCCATCAACATGCGTTCTATTGTTTCCAAAATGGGCTTTGTATCTGAAACCCTGATGTTCTCAGAAACAATAACATGACATTCAAAATGAATGAGGCTGTCATTCAGATTCCAGAGATGAACATGATGGACGTTGGCTATCCCCGGGATTTTTTCAACCTCGGCTTTGATTTTATTCAGGCTCATTCCACGAGGTGTGCCCTGCATCAGAATATCCACCGTTTCACGGAACACAAACCATGTTTCCCGGAGAATATAAAGGCTTATCAGAACCGTGACCAGCGGGTCAATCCAGAACAGGTCGAAGAAATAGATCAGGATGCCTCCTATGATTACGGCAACCGATGACAGAGTATCGGAAAGCAGGTGAAGATAGGCTGACCGGATATTTATGTTTTTCCCCGAATCTTTTCTCAGGATTAATACGCTGATCAGATTGGCTGCCAGTCCGGCGGTTGCTACGATAAACATGATCTGGCCCCTGATGGGCTCGGGGTCCATAAAGCGTTTGACGGCTTCGATGAAAAGAAAAACGGAAACCAGAATAAGAACCAGGGAATTCAGGAAAGCGGCCAGGATCTCGACCCGTTTGTATCCGAATGTTTTCCTGTCGTTGGAGGCCCGCCTGGATATTTTGTTTGCGATCCAGGCAATGAATAAAGCAATGGTATCACTGAGGTTGTGAAGAGCATCGGACAACAGGGCCAGGCTGTTGGACAATATACCTCCTATAACCTCGGCAATGGTAATTGCCAGGTTAAGGAACACTGTTATTACAAGGTTTCTCCCACTGACCGGTTCAGGATGATTTCGCCCCATCGGATAAAATTACTAAGAAATTCAATGACAACCATCGGTTCCGCAAGAGCAGGAAGTCTTTCCTGCTGCTTTTTCCAGGGCCTCCTTTCCTTCCCTGAAAGCAAACCATGCAATACCCAGGGAGCCGGCTATATCGAAATATCCAATTCTGAATATTTCATACAGGCCGCTGGAGATTAGCAGGATAACCGATAAATAAAAACAGGTCCGTGTGCACATCGCATCGGCGATAATAGCTTCAGATCCGAGCTTTTTACCTGTTTTTAGTTTGGCCCTCATCAAAAACCACATGGTTCCAATACTAAATACCGAAATGAGAATTCCAGGAATCGTTGTGTCAGGATTATTGCCCTGAGTAATATTGATAATCGAACCAAATATAAGTCCAACCGCAAGAAGAAAAAAACTGTATCCAGTGATTCTAAGTGCATTACGCTCAAACCGGTCGTGGAATTCCTCGCCGGATCTTTTCATCCTTATCACCATATGCAGGATACCTGCACCGGATATTACTTCGACAAAACTGTCGATACCGAATCCCAAAAGGGCCAGAGTGTCGTCGCTAAGACCAAAAAATATAGAAACGAGACCTTCGGCAATGTTATAGACTATAGTCAGAACCGACAGCCATAAAGCTGTATTGATAAGTTTGCCCGGGTTTGTTTTCATATCATGGCATTGACTTAGTGCGGAGGTGCATCCTTTTTGCAACAAGCAGGAAGTTTTTCATAGGCTTTTGGGTCGGCTTCCACATTATCGGCATCGTAACCTATTGCTGAGATTGCCTTGCGGAGCTTTTCAGGATCCGTTTTATCTCTCCGGTATTCTATGGTTACAATCTTTGTTTTAAGATTGAGTTCCACCGATTTTACACTTTTTTCAAAAGCCATATCGTGTTCTATTCTTTCCTTACACATGCTGCAAACTGCGGAAGTTTTGATCTCAATCTTTTCCGTTTTGCTTTCCTTTTCCTGTGCAATTGATGTAATGTTAATTGCCAGAATGGCTATTATTATCAAACTGAAGTTTTTCATATTTAGTCAGAATTAATGTTATACATCTTTTTGAATCCTACCTATGGCACAGCTCATATAGCTGAGCATAGTGTTGGAGAAATTTTTATTCCCTTTTTCAGGATATCCAAAACGAGCAAGTTTCCTGACGAATGCTTCTCTCAGGTCATCATCGGATTCGTAATGAATGACAACATTTGGTTCTTCAAAATTTACAGATACGTCAGTCACTTCAGGGAACCTCTTTACTTCTCTTTTGATGGTGTTTGCACATCCATAGCATTTGAGGTTTTCGATATTAATTTCTGCTGTTTTCATCATATAATAATTTTTAATTTATTTAATTGAATATCTGATTCCTGCGTAGATCTTTATTCCAGAAACAGGCCCCCAGATCATGGAGGAATCAAAGTATTTTCCGAAAGGATCATCAGAAGCGATGATCGGGTGCTTCTGCCTGTACCCTGTAAGATTTTCACCACCAATATATATATCCCATTTTTTAAAGTAACGGGTAACCTGGGCATTCAGGATGGTATAGGCAGGTGATTTATCCTTCATCCGATATTTTTCCGGATTTGAGGCAGTAGAAGGAATTCTGCTGTCACCGTTAAACTGGCTGGTGAAATCGAATTGCCATTTTTTCATACGGGTAGCATAGGATAGGGTAATCAAACCTTTGTAGCGATTTACGAAGGGTTGCCGCATCAGATTGTCATTAATGGTCATTCGCACATCATTGTAACGGAAGGCGGCTGTAATATCAAGTCCTTCCAAAAGTTCGTACTGGGCTTCGGCCTGATAACTGTTGGAAAATGATTGCCCGTCGAGGTTATAAATAAGCACGTCCTGGGGACTGAAATCGCGGTCGATAATCACCTGGTTGATAAAATATGTGCGATAATAATCGAGGTTAATGGCAAGTTCCCTTCCCAGGATATCAATGTATTGTGTCAGGTTAAGTCCATAGTTCCATGCTTCTTCCATTTCCGGTTTATCCAGGATGTGGATTTTACGGGAGGAGGCAAGGATATAGGTGTTTTCTGCGATAACGTTTGGCATCCGGTATCCTTTACCCACAGAAGCACGGATGATGGTGTTTTTCAGAGGATTGTACTTTAAATGCATCCTTGGTGTGAGCATAGTACCGAAAATATTATGGAAATCGGCTCTGAAGCCAAGGAGCAAAGTGAACTGTTCCGGAAGAGTCCATGTGTACTCTGCAAATATACCCGGAACACTTTCCCTGCGGCTGAAAATGCTGTCGTTCAGATACTCCTCATAATTATCCATCATATAACTTAATCCGGAAGTGATCTGGTGATTAGTATTGCCAATGTAAGTCTGAAACATCAGGTTTCCGTAATAGTTATTTTCTCTGCCGTTGTAATCGTTTAGGCCGAAATAGGATTCCTGGAAATGATAAATGAAGGAGTTTATGAAGGCAATATTGGTTCCCGGTCTGCCTTTAAACAGATAGGCTGTTTTTGAAAATGCCTCAAGGCGGTCTGTACGTATGTTTATTCCATATCCATTTGCAGGAACCCTGACCTCCTCATCAATATAGTTAACCTGACCGCCTTGCCTGTTTTCCTGCAGGACTTTTATTCCGAATTGTCCGTGCATGTTTTTATGGTTATCAAATTTCCAGCGGTTGAACAAATGATACTGCCTTACCAGGGGCTCATCGATAAAATTATCTCCATCGTGATCTATTTTGCGGGAAAGGTTTTCAACATGACCCAGTACCATTGTACTCCAGTGATCATTAAGTTTCATGGCCGTGTTAAAATTTCCTTCCACTTTGGTATGGTTGTTTACATAGGCATTCAGATATAGTTTTTCACTATTATCAGGTTTTTTATATTCAATGTTTATCTGACCTGTGATGGATTCATATCCATTTTTCACAGATGCAGTGCCTTTGGAAACATGAATAGATTCCATCCAGGGCCCGGGGACAAACCCTAACCCGTATGCTGTTCCTAATCCCCGTAGGTTTGGAATGTTTTCCATCTGGATCTGACTGTATTTACCCGCCAGTCCGAGCAAACGGATCTGTTTGGCCCCTGAGACGGCATCACTATAAGCAACATCAACCGAAGCATTGGTTTGAAAACTTTCCGACAGGTTGCAACAGGCAGCCTTCTGAAGTTCGGCCGAGGTGATATTGAAAGTTTGAATAGGACTAAGCCGTGAAACAAACCCCCCGGGAGCCTTATTGGCAATTACTACTTCTTTGAGGGTGTTGTTCATGGTTAATTCTATTTCCAGGAAATCCTGATCGTCGTGAACAAAAACCGAATCGTTAGCGAATCCGATGAAGCTTACAACCAGAGGTACAGTTTCATCCTCATGCCTGTCGAGATGGAAGGATCCATCCTTTCCCGTTGCCGTACCTTCTGTTGTACCTGCCCAGTAAACATTAGCTCCGGGCAAAACTTTTTTTTCTCCTGATTTGCCAATTTCGTAAACAAATCCATGGACATGGCCATCTCCGTGCTTATGTTCGTCTTCATGCTGCGGATACCCATGCCTGAAAATTAGCAGGCAGAGCAGCATAAAAGCATATTTTTTATACATAATATATCCTCCTGATTAAAAAATAATATCTATTCCACTAAAGCTTAAATGGAATATTCAGGAGGTGCAATTTTCAACTGATGAAATGAGATAATTCGTTTACAGGGTAAAATGGGAGGTGGGTTGGCTGACATTTCCGGAAGAAGATCATCTATTACCGTTATATCAACATTCAATGATATAAAAGCAGCCAACAAGGATTCTATCTCAGTAATACGGTTGACCTGTTTGATTATACCGGTTTCAAACGGGGAAGAAATTTTCAGGTAAACCGGGATTGTCTGACAGCAATCTCTTTCATTGCCAGCCGGACATGATGATTCATTCTCCTGCCCGGAGCAGCATGACATTAATGAAGAGCCATCGTGGCAGCAGCTGTGGTCAACAGGGATCAAATGGGTTGTAACCTTATGGTTGCAGGCACAATGATGCTCAAATATCAAAACCCCTCCGGTAGAAATAACTACCAGCAATGCCAGAATAATCCCGCTGACGGCTTTGAAATATTTGTTACTCTTTTCCATTTATCCTGCAATTGTAACAAAAAAAGATGGAAGATGTTTACCGGAGCAGAATTATTTTGTTAAACAAATGTTAAACCACCTCACCCCGGGCCATCTTTGATCAAACCACCTCTCCCCCGGGCCCTCTCCGATCACACCACCTCTCCCCCGGCCCCTCTCCGATCACACCACCTCACCCCCGGCCCCTCTCCGATCACACCACCTCACCCCCGGCCCCTCTCCTGAAGGAGAGGGGAGACGTGACTGCAAAACTGAACCGGATTTACCTTGATTAGTGTGATTAGCGCGAA
>Ga0180009_10007425_pt1 | contig 11198 bp, 4 predicted proteins | sample OS_PC_MetaG_FD_123537 | JGI IMG/M metagenome (GOLD analysis project Ga0180009, IMG submission 123537) | Groundwater microbial communities from the Aspo Hard Rock Laboratory (HRL) deep subsurface site, Sweden - OS_PC_MetaG | ecosystem: Environmental > Aquatic > Deep subsurface > Groundwater...
TATTAACTGAAGTTCCTCTATTTCCCGGGCTTGATGGACAAAAAATGTCGAAGTCTTATCATAACGTGATTGAGCTTCGTGAAGAACCAGAAAGCATTGAAAAGAAAATTAAAACGATGCCGACAGACCCTGCACGAGTGAGAAAAACCGATCCGGGCGATCCAGAAAAGTGTCCTGTATGGAAATTTCATAAAATTTATTCTGATAATGAGACAAAAGAATGGGTGCAAAAAGGGTGTCGTTCTGCGGGCATTGGTTGTCTTGAATGTAAAAAACCTGTGGCAGAAGCCATTGTGAAAGAATTATCGCCTATTCGCGAACGTGCGTTGGAGTTTGTTAAAAATCCAAAATTAGTTCAAAAAATTATTGATGATGGATGCGATCGCGCACGTGAAATTGCTAAAGAGACAATTAAAGAAGTCAAAGAAGTGGTAATTGGTTATTAAAAGAAAAAATCATGACGGAAGAAACTATTCAAACTGAAACAGTCAACACGGATGAACAAATCGACTTCACGCGCGATGAATTGATCGATCAAGTACTTGTTCGTGGCGAGGTTTTTTCTAAATTTCCGCAAGATCTCTATATTCCGCCAGATGCATTAAAGGTATTTTTAGATACGTTTCAAGGGCCATTAGATTTATTGCTTTATTTAATTCGCCGTCAAAACATTGATATTTTGGATATTCCGATCGCCAGTATTACCCATCAATATATGGAATATGTGGAGATTATGAAAGAGTTTCAATTAGAACTTGCTGCAGAATATCTCGTAATGGCAGCGATGTTAGCGGAAATTAAATCGCGAATGTTATTGCCGAGACAAATTAATGAAGAGGGCGAAGAAGAGGATCCTCGTGCAGAATTGATTCGAAGACTACAAGAGTACGAGCGATATAAACAAGCTGCTGAAGAATTAGATAATTTACCTCGACGGGGAAGAGATACCTTTGAAGCATTTGCGGTGTCCCCTGATTTGGATATTGAAAAACCATTGCCTGATATCGAATTAAAAGAGTTATTAATCGCCTTTGGCGAAGTATTACGTCGAGCAGAATTAAATACACATCATCGTGTTAAAATTGAACCATTATCTGTTCGAGAAAGGATGTCTCGTATCTTATCAAAAATTGAAGCTGGGCGTTTTGTACCGTTTACCGATTTTTTTGATGTCAGTGAAGGACGAATGGGCGTAGTTGTTACCTTTATTGCAATTTTAGAATTATTTAAAGAAGCGGCTATTGAGGTGGTTCAATCCGAACCGTTTGCGCCGATTCATATCAAAGCAATGACAGACTAATAAGGTGAAAAAATGAGTGAACAAGAATCAAATCAATTAACACGTATTATTGAAGGTGCTCTTTTTGCTTATGGCGAACCTTTAACAATGGATCGTATTTTAGAGCTTTTTGAACCAAAAGAACGACCCGAAAAAAAAGAGATTAAAGAGGCTTTAGACGCGATTGCCGAAATTTATGCAGAAAGAGGCATTGAGCTGAAAGAGTTAGCCAGTGGTTTTCAATTTCAGGTGAAGCAAGATTTAGCACAGTGGGTGAAACGTTTATGGGAAGAAAAACCAGCAAAATATTCTCGTGCTTTATTAGAAACGTTAGCGTTAATTGCGTATCGTCAACCGATTACTCGTGCAGAGATTGAAGAAATTCGCGGTGTATGTGTTAGTTCTTATATGATAAAAACATTGATGGATCGTGATTGGATTAAAATAGTAGGACACAAAGACGTGCCCGGAAAGCCTGGTTTATTTGCAACAACAAAAGAATTTTTGGATCATTTTGGATTAAAAAATTTAAGTGATTTACCACCACTTTCTGAGATTCAAAGTTTAATGCCAAAAGAAGAAGAGAGAGAAGAGCCTGAAGAGATTCAAGAACAAGTCAAAGAACTTTCGATTGATCCCGAGGAAGAAGAGAGCAATGAAGATGAAGTTAATGTAGAATCTGAAGATGATGAAAATTCTGGTATAAATCAAAAGGATGAAAACGAACCCGAAAGTGATACATCAGAGGATTTTGACGAGGAATTTGAGAATAACCAAGAAGATGAAGATGATTTTGAAAGTGATTTAGATGATGATGACAATATCGAATTAGATTATGATAAAAATCAAGAAGATGAAAGCGAATATGATGATTCGACATTAACTGACTGAATGTAGGGGCATAGCGTGCTATGCCCAGGGCGCAGCACGCTGCGCCCCTACAAATAGGTATATCCATAATAACGTCATATCGGCAAAAGCTGGTATCCAAAAATTAATTAACAGGAAAAAATCTTGTCCGAAATTAAAACAGAAAAACTCCAAAAAGTAATTGCCTCGCTTGGATTAGCATCACGTCGTGAAGCGGAACGTTGGATTGAAGCGGGTCGTATTACTATTAATGATACCGTTGCAAAATTAGGCGATCGTGTTTCAGAAAACGATATGATTTATTTAGACGGCAAATTAATTTCTCAACAATCCTCAAAAGAAAAAACAAGAGTGTTGATTTATAACAAACCAATCGGCGAGATTTGTTCACGTTCAGATCCAAAACATTCAAATAATGTTTTTAGAAATTTGCCTCCTTTGTCAACAGGGCGGTGGATAATGATAGGCCGATTGGATATTAATACTTGCGGCTTACTACTTTTTACGAATGATGGGGAGTTAGCCAATCAATTAATGCATCCCTCTCACGAAATTGAACGCGAGTATGCTTCAAGAGTATTAGGAGAAATCGATGGATTAATTTTGGAAAAATTACAAAAAGGGGTTGAATTAGAGGATGGAATGGCTCGGTTCGACAAGATTCGCTTTGTTGGCGGAGAGGGCGCGAACACTTGGTATCATGTTGTTATTAAAGAGGGAAAAAATAGAGAAATACGTCGTTTGTGGGAATCCCAAGGAATTAAAGTGAGCCGTCTTCTTAGAATACGTTTTGGAAACATAGAGTTACCAAAAAATCTTAAACCAGGTTCTTATAAAGAATTACCTGAAAAAGAGATTCAACAATTAAGAAAACGTATTGTTGGATAAAATATGTTTTACAAATTTGAATCTGTAGGGGCATAGCGTGCTATGCCCCGGGCGCAGCACGCTGCGCCCCTACAGATAACATTATCAAATAAACAAATGGTAGCGACGCTCAATTTCAGCGTTTCATAATTTTTCGATTTCCTAAATATCCCCTATAAATTAAGAGGGTTAATTAATTTACGTAATTAACTTTTTGTAAATAAAAGCTTACAAAAAATAGTTTTCTTGATAAAATTTTGCACGAAAAAACCATTCCAAAAATACTATATTCAGGGAGAAAATTATGCCGCATCAAAATTTGCTCGTAAGTACAAGTGATGAATTAATTACACCTCATGCGGTTTCAGAACGAGTAAAAAAATCTCTTGCTAAACTCTATTCTGAACAATTATCTGAATGTACAAATTCACAAAATTCACAAAAAAGATTAGAGGAAGGAAGAGTCAGTGATAGCGCTTCGACAAGTTCTGCATCATTAAGATTGTGGGAAAGGATAAAAGAGAATCCAACAGAAACGATTTGTACTTTAGAAATGTTTTTTCTTGCAATTAGGAAAATTGATTTTGTTGAAAATCAAGATGAGCGAAGAGCATTTTTTCAAGTAATCAATGTTAATTCTCACTTGAGAAGTTTATTGTTGAGAGAATTTTTTTCAGTCCCTGTTAAAAACAAACAAACCGTTGAGTTAACATTTAAAAGTCAAGGGGAAGTGCAAAAAAAAGTAAAACTGCAACACTATCCAGATATTCAAAAAGGTATAGCAAAAGGGTATTTGCAGGTTCAGAAATTATTTTTGAAAAATGAATTAATTGCTTTAGAAGTTTTAAAAGATCCTCAGCTTTTCAACCTTATTCACGATTTACTCCTATTTTCGCCTGATGCATTACGTAAATATGTTGGATATATTGATGAAGAAAAGAAAGTTGTTACTTCTGATTTTGTGACACATCTTTGGAATAATCATCATTTCATAATGAATATCGGATATTTAGGCGATGATCAGTGGCAAAGACACATAGCTTACCAAATGAATTTTCGTGATGTACTCATGATTTTATCTAATACGCCAACTAAAGAGGATGATCGACCTAATCAGTACGGACAGTATTTTAATAATTTTTTTGCTTTTGTTTTAAAGTATAAAATGGAAGATAAGTCTACAAGCTCGTTGATTAAAGATCTGCTTATAGGGAAAAAAGGGCATTTTTTGTCAATTGACGACAGTAAAAAACTTTCTGACGCACAATTTTATAGTGTTGCCAATCATTTTAGTAATAGAATTTTAGGAGATGAGTCCGGTAGATTGATATATTCATTAATTGCCAATCCTGATGAACTACGGTGGTTATTTTTTTCAGATTATAATCATTTAAAAAAATTATTGACGGTTATCGATCGTATAAGAGGATTAAATTCAACAAAAGTTCTAACTAATTTGTCTCTGAAAAGCCCAGCATTTGCAAAAGCGGTTGCCTCTAATTTTTCATTTATTTTGCCGGTATTGTTAGAAAATAAAAAAGAGGCAGATGATATTTGTTGCCTTATTCAAGCAGTTCGAAAAAAAGCAGGAGAAGGCTGTTTGGATGATTGTTTAGTAGAAACCTTATCTTTGTCTCTTCCAAAAATGCGTTCTGTTAAATCTTTTGCTGCGGGAACAAGCAAAATCATTAAACCGCATCGTAAAATTGTTGATGAGTTGATCAAAGGGAAAGATAAAAAAGAAGCGCTCAATAACCAGCTAGCAAAGACAGCAAAGTTGTCGAAAGGATCACCACAGGCGCAAGAAACCATTCGTATTTTAATTGCCGATGATCATGTTCGAGGAAAAATCCTTTTTCTTGATAGTGCAGTTGCTGTGCTGCAAGGCGACGGTATGGTTCAAAGAGTCTTCGCAACGGATTCTCATTTGAAAAACAGGATTACAGGCGAATTTATAAAAGCAATGCAAGTATTACAAAAGGATTGGAAAACAATATTGCGTCATATAAAAGGGGAGAGGGAAGAAGGACAGGACGAAGTCATCCCCCCGAGCAGACAAGCGGTTTGTGCCTTAATTGCAGATAATGAAAGTTTATGGCGCGAAACAAAAATCTCTGGTAAGAAAGTATCTGTCCCATGTAATGAACTTGTGCTTCAAAGGCGACGTTTTCATTTTTTTAGAAGCACAGGTCAGTCATATCAAAATGCACTTCAAGAATTTGCAGACTCTAGCCCGTTTTTTGCAGCAAGAATTTATTATCAAGGTTCTATGTTAGCTTTAGCCAAGGAAAAGGGCGATGAGCTTAATGATTTTTTAAATGCTCAAGAAGTTCAATTTGAACAGTATATGATCTGTGATGCAATTTGCGCTGATGCAACACCCGAAGATCTATTATCTTTTATTCTTAAAAATAATAGTTATCTCAGTGGTTATATTATTAACTCACCATTCTATTTTTATCGGTTTATTAATCAATATAGAGACCAACTGACTGATTATGTGGTTAGACGTCAAGAAGATGAAGCGCTTATGCCATTATTTTCTGATGAGTTCGTCTATAGAAAGGGGATTATTGCTGCCGCTCTTTCTTCTGCCAATTTTCAAGAATTAGCGAATATTTATTCAAAAGCATCTACGAATTGGAAAAACAATAAAAATCAATATGATAAAGATATTGCTTCTGTAGCGCTAACGTTATTTATTTCAAACCCAGAAGGGGTTATTAGGTTTGCTAGTTTATTAAATACTAGACCTGAACAGCTCGATTATTTTGCTCCTAAAGACCAAGAGGATGCTGAAAATAATAGATGTGATGAAAGTATACCTGAAGATCAAAAAGAAGAAGAAAAAGGGAAGGAAAATACCTTATTGGCTGTCTTATCAATTATTAATAAAGGCAATTTTACAACCTATAGTCAAATTGTCTTACGAGTTTTATCTAGTGCTAGACGACAGCATTTAATGACAAGTTCATTACTTGTGGAGTTATTGCAAATTGACGATGAAAACTTAAGAAAAGCGCTGGAGCATTTTTCAGATCAAAAGGCAAACAGTAATGTCATTGTTGCTACCTATAAAGAAGTAGTGAAAAAAGAATCGTTAGAAAACTTGGTTAATAAGACGCATCCCAAGTTTTTTAAAACAGAACATTACGATGATTTTTTTGCCACTTCATTTGCTTCAACTGTAGCGACAAGAAGACAAAAGTAATAGGTTATTTTTTTGCGCATTTTGATTTTTTAATCAACTATCGTTTTTTAATAAATATAAAAAAAATATCGGAACTGTTATGGGCTCAACAACATTAGAAAAGATAATAGATTATGCTTTTACATCCGATGGTAGTTTAAAAAAGGCTCTTCGAAAAACTGTTTTAGCAAAATTGCATGAAAAAGAAGAACGATATGAAAGCTTAATCAAATCAGAAAAAATTTCTGCAATGCACGTTTCAAAAAATCCAGAACTTTTTGTTCCTTTGCTAAGAGAAGAAAAATTTAGAGGGTTTAGATTAAAATTATTGCCTGAAGTAGCTCAAAAATTTTTCGAGGCAGAAGCACCTGAAATATCTCAATGTCTTGGCAGTATTGGAAAAGATAACCCGTTTTTGGCTTTTCAGTACTTTAAAAATCCAGAAACATCCTTAGAGACAGTAGAACGTAATGCTTCACTTTTTTTTCCATTGATTGAGCTTCAAAGTAGTATTGAATGTCCTCAAGAGATTCTATTAGATGGGAGAGACTTATTACAGTTGTTGAAAATTGAGTCATTAAGGGTGACTACTCAACAGGCCTGTATGGTTCCGGAATTGCTTGTTCGTGTATTTCGCGTCACTGATAACGAAAATTTAGCTACGGTAGAAGCTGCTTTAGCAAATGAAGTTCGTGCTTTTGTGAGCAACTTTGACGTTAATTGTGCACATATTCATGATTTGCCACATATTAGTATTGTCTTATTATCTATACAAAACGATGAATTAAGACAAATGATTAATAATCAATTTAAATGTTATCCAACTTTGGTGAATGAGTTACTCACCTCAGATGAATTAATGCCTCAATTAATTTCAGATCGGCCTGAAATTTTTCAACAATTTTTGAACGATATCGATCCAGAGGATATTGCTGAAAAGAGTGTTGAAAAATTGATTAGTAGCAATGTCCCTGAAATTAAACAGGCAGTATTTAGTCAACCAAACTTGGTAGTGAAAGTAATTCACTCTCAGCCTGAAAGCTTTCACGAACATATTGATTTAATTATTCATGAGATCGTTAGCGGGCATAATGAATATTTATTGAATGAGACCGTTGAAAAGACTTTGCGAGATCATATCAGCACGCTAGTCAGAAATTTTGACAAAAATCGAGAGGCTCTTATTCGATTATTTCTAACAAACGAGGGAGTTCGGCTATCATTATTTAGTCAATTGACACTTGACCAGAAAAATAGTTTTTTTGAATGTAATAATCTTGATGTGATTGATCGGATTGTCTCTTCGCCTGTTTTTTTAACAGATCAAAGTTTTTTTGACAATCTTATGAGCCGACTATATCGCTATTTTGAGCAAGCAGATAATACAGAAGAAGTATTAGCAAAACTGTACTACGCTAATTCGATTTATGAGAAACAAAAAGAACAAGATAAATGTGTAGCAATACTGCTAAGATTATTCGAGCTTTTTTATACTAACGAGTGTGTTTTAACTCGGATAGGGGTGATCAGATTTGCTTCTAAGTTACAAACGTTATCTAAACATTATCATAATTTTATTATTGAAAAATTTACTAATAATTTTGAGCTTGCAACAGCATTATTTCGAGATCTATTGATAAGTCAATATGAACAATTTCTTCCTTTAATTATTCCTCTTTTATCAAAAGAAGAAATTATAGACAAATTAGAATCAGCTCATTTAATTGGGTTATTAAAACTGAATCATAATGAGGTAAATCAAAAATTAATTTCTGTCTATAAAAGTACAAGTCCATTACGAAAAGAAAAATTACTAACAATTTTGCAGTCAGATGAAATCGAAACATTACTCGCAAATCAAAAGGAATTTATTGGTTTGGCATTAATACAGCTTTTCGATCAAGAAAGTCGAATTGATGATAAAGATAAAACTGTGTTAAATGGGATTATTTCTACTTCGCCTTGTTTGCTTGAATTCTTATTTAATAATATTAGTAAAAATCATTTATTAGTAAATCATACATTATTTTTACCTCTTTTATCGGATGATCATTATCAATCATTCCGTAGCAATTTATCTGTAGAGAATACATCAAAATTTTTAAATACAGAGATAGTTGAAGTAAATCAATCGCTATCCAGAATTTGTGATGATAATCCGAGAGTTGTTTATCAGATTATTAGTGATAATCAGATAGATTCTGGTTGTATATTAACTCATTGGCCATTATTTGAAGAAATTGTAAAAAAACAAAAAGAAGATAATCTTGAGCAGGATTTAGTTTTATCAGGGGTAGTCCTATTAAAGGTTTTAAATACAAACAATGCTGATTGTATTGAATTGGTTAAACAGATCTGTGATGCAAAAAAAGAGGTGCTGTTAGAAATATTAGAAAATTGCTCAGAAGAGGAAATTCGAATAGTTCCTTATCGCCTTTCATCTTGTATTGAAGGAATGATTACTAATCTAGAGGATTATTGTCAATTATTATCATCAAAACGTCTTTATATTCTTATTAATTTGACTAATGAGATAATGGTTAATCATTTAAAAGAAAGATTAAAAAAACAACCACGATTGCTAATTTCATTACTAAGGTACGAAAAATATTCAACACAACAAATTACACAACATGCCGACCTGTTTATACAGTTATTGACACAAATGCTTGATTTGCAAGAATTACGTTCTGAAATCGAAGTCAATAATTTAAGAAAATTAGTATCTGCAGAACATCAAGAAATTCAACACATTATCTTTTCAAACGATGTATTTTATATTCGCTTATTTGATGAACAGAATAAGCCCACGGATACTGAGTTATCAATGATTCTTCAGTCTATCATCGATCAGAAAAACTATGTTATTTCTAACAAAAGCGTGCTTGATAAGGCTCTTAATGAATTCGTTCAAAACAAAGTGGCTAACATTATGGAAAATCTGCAGCTTGTTCTTGCCTTATTTAAGGCAAGTCAAGAAGTTCGTGATGCACTATTAACTCTATATTTAGTTAATAATCACCTTATTGCATTGTTTAATTCTGGTGATTTAGAAGCGATCGAAATTATTTTAACAGATAAGGATATTTTTAATAAACGTGGTTTAAAGGAAGCGTTAACAAAGCGATTGAATGAGTATTTTAGTCATCAAGGAACCGATGGAGTATTACAGGATATCTATGAGGGAGAAGATAGTGAAATTAAAAGAAGAATAAGAGAAGCATTATCGAAATTATTAATTGATGTTAAAGGGTTGATGGACGGGAATGCTAATATCATTGAAACAGCGTTATTGGCTAATGTTCCTTGTCATTATGATGCTGTAATGTCAGTTTTTTCCGAAAACTTGGCAATTTTATCAAGATTTTTTAAGGAACTACCTCAAGAGAATTATTCTGAACATAAAAAGTTGCTTACAGGGTTGTTGGTTTCAAATGCAGATTTTGTTGTTTGCTTAGATGATAAAAAGATTTTTTATTTATTAAATGTTCTTGATGCGGATTCATTAGTTCAATTCATTGTTAAACTTAAGGCGACAAAACGAGAGAATATTCAAGATCTTTTTCTCTCTTTTTGTCGGAATAATGAATTCAATGATGATTTTATTAGAGATAATAAAATATTTTTTGAATGGGGGTTAACAATACTATTCGATAGTGAGAATAAACTGCTTTGTGATTTCAGCATTCTCGAGACACTATTTCAAAAATATCCATTATTACGTTTGCTATCATTTGAATTACTCTCAGACGATATCATTAAGTCAAATGCTAATTTATTTCAACTACTAATCTCTGATGAAAAATTTAATAATTTTAGGACAAGCTTAACCGTTCAAACTGCTAGAAAGTTATTATGTCTTGGCAATGAGATATTATCTCATCATGCCAAAATGCTGTATCAGTCTAACCCAGCTGTTTTTGAAGCGGTGATAAGGGACCATGGCAGCTTGGAAGAGATTGCTGCTTTTGTTGATTTATGTGTTCCTGTGATTGAGGCCATGCGTAATAAAGAATATGCTAAGTTAGATGCTGCGCTTATATTAAAATTATTACAATCCAATAACAAAAAGTTAATTGATGTTTTCGAGTCTGTAATTAAAAGGAATTATTGGGTTCTTGTCGCTATATTGGAATTAGAGCGTGTTACCAATGAAGCTATTCAAACTCATTTTAAAACCGAGATATTAGAACTGATAAACTTGCCTTTGTACTCTCAATTAGCAATTGATGTTAAGTTGAGGCTTTTTTTATTTTTAGATGACGACATTACTTCTCGTTTGCTCGATAGAAATAAAAAAATGCCTGAAATAGCCATTGATTTTTTAAATCATCAAGGCTTAGATGCTCCTACAGTTGCATCTAAACCGGATCTATTTATAGAGCTACTTTTCACTATTATTTCAGATTGGATTAGTCAAATCTCATTCGAGGGTTTTCTTAAGTTGATCAGTTCTGGCAATGAAAAAATACGCCGATTACTTTTTTCTAATTTTTCAATTTGTAAAAAAATTCGTCAATATAAATCTGATTATCGATTTGAAGATAGTCATCTTCTGGTTATGTTGAATGCGATTGCTGAAGGGAATTTTTTATTTTTAGAGGATGACGATATTCTTCCTATTTTAAAGAATAAAATCACTGATATGTTAACTAAATTTAAAGATAATCAAAAAACAGTCATTGCTTTATTCGGAAGGGAAGAGAAGATTCGTTCAAAACTATTTTCAGGAATAATTGCTGAAGATATTTATCATTTGTGTCAAAGTGAAGAACCGGCTGTAATCGGTGCGATTTTTTCTAGTACTTTCATGGGTAATCGTCTTGAGCAAATTAAAAAGATGATTTGTAAAGAATACATTGATGAATTAACTAAAAACAAACTAGTTGTATTATCTATTTTTAAACAGGATGTTCTGAGAGAGAAATTGGAAAGTGTTTGTATGAATGTTGATTCAGCTCATTGTCTTGAGAATCTTTTAGAATTAGAAGA
>Ga0180009_10007426_pt1 | contig 11195 bp, 10 predicted proteins | sample OS_PC_MetaG_FD_123537 | JGI IMG/M metagenome (GOLD analysis project Ga0180009, IMG submission 123537) | Groundwater microbial communities from the Aspo Hard Rock Laboratory (HRL) deep subsurface site, Sweden - OS_PC_MetaG | ecosystem: Environmental > Aquatic > Deep subsurface > Groundwater...
ATAAAACATTAATAATGCTTTTGTTTGTTGTGTGTTAAAATCTTTTAATAAATAAATCAGGATTAAGAAAAAAGGATAAGATTTGGAAGAAAAAAGAGTTACTAAAGCTCAAGAACTTGTATATGAGCTAAGGATAAGAGATGCTATGACAAAGGAAATCATAACAATAAGTCCTGATAAGAATATAAAAGATTTAAGAAATCTTTTAAAGGAAAATCGTATATCAGGAGTACCAGTAGTAAATGGCGGAGACTTAGTAGGAGTAATTAGTATAGAGGATCTCATAAAGGCTCTTGCAAATAACGAAATGGATTCAAAGATTAATGAAAAAATGACAAAAAATATAATAACCCTATATGAAGATGAGCAAATTATTAAAGCAGTTAAAAAATTTAGTCAACATGATTTTGGGAGATTTCCTATTATTAATAGAGCAGGGAAGCTTGTTGGAATATTAACCCAAAAAGATATTATTAAAGGACTTCTTAAAAGAATTGAGTCAGATTACCACAATGAAGTATTACAAAAATACAGAGAAATAAACATTTTTGAGGACATAGTCACAAGTCATTCAAATATTATTATAAAGCGGTATGTGGTTGGGAACGATTTTATACATGGAGGTGAAGCATCGGAAGAAATAAAAAAAGCATTAGTGGGAATTGGTGTAAAACCCGATATTATTAGGAGAGTTGTTGTAGCTACTTATGAAGCAGAAATGAATCTCATAATTCATGCTGATGGTGGGGAGATGATAGCAGAAATTAATAGGGAGAGAATAAAAATAGAAGTAAGAGACAATGGACCTGGTATTCCAGATATAGAAAAAGCTCTTACACCTGGTTTTTCTACAGCACCAGACTGGATAAAGGAGTTGGGATTTGGTGCAGGTTTAGGATTCAGTAACATAAAAAATTGTGTAGATGAAATGAAGCTTGGATCAAAGGTAGGGAAAGGAACTAATCTAAAAATTATTATTAATATATAAAGCACAATTTAAAACTAAAAATTTTTATTAATAATTTTAATCATAAATTAAAAGGAGGAACCTTGACATTAAGAGAGATTAAATATAAATTATCCCTAAAAATAAAAACAGCCCAAAAACATTTAAACATTGAAGTAACTGGTGGATATGCATCGGATTTATTAAGTGATGTGATGGCCAATGCAAAAAAAGGAAATATCTGGGTAACCATACAATCTCACCCTAACATAGTTGCTATTGCTTCATTATTAGAACTATCTGGAGTAATAGTTACCGGAGGTAAAGAGGTTGAAAAAGAAACCCTGGACAGAGCTGAAAGAGAAGATATTACAATATTTGAGACAACCGATTCTACATTTAGTATTGTTGGAAAACTTTACAAAATGGGGGTGATGGGAGATAGATAATGATAAAGCCATATGTGGCTGATCTACATATTCACACAGTATTATCACCATGCTCTGAAATCGAGATGATTCCAGAGCTTATTATAAATGAAGCCTTAAGTAAACATATTGATATTATAGCAATAACTGACCACAATTCAGCTGAGAATGTTAAAGCAGTTATTAAAGCTGCAACTGGAACAAAAGTTAAAATTTTTCCTGGGATAGAGGTTGAAACAAGGGAGGAAGTTCATATAATATGTATATTTGATGACCCAGAAAAAACTTTAGAATTACAAAAAATGATATACAGAAATTTACCAAATTTAAAAAATAAAGAAGAAACATTCGGTGCACAGCTAGTTGTTAATTCAAAAGGTGAATTTATAAGGAAAAACGAAAGACTTCTTCTTACAGCAACATCTTTATCCATAGAGGATATAGTAAGAAAAGTGAGAGAATTGGATGGAATATGCTATCCTGCACATATAGATAGACCTTCCTATAGTATCATATCTAACTTAGGATTTATACCCCCCCAATTAAAATTTTTAGCTGTAGAAATTTCTTTAAATGCGGATATTTATGATATATTACAAAAATATAAAAACCTTAAAAATTACACAATTATTTCATCAGGTGATGCTCATAGACTATCAGAGCTTTCGGATAGAACGATATTTCGGATAGAAAAACCAACTTTAAATGAGCTAAAATTGGCTTTTTTAAATAAAAATGGAAGAAGGGTATTTGTGAAGAAAAAAATAGAAAGGAGGAAAATTAATGGAAGATGTTATTGATTTAAACAAAATTGATAAAGTTGTAAGCGATTATAAGGGGGAGAGGAGAGCATTAATTCCAATATTGTTAAAAAGTCAGGATATTTGTGGTTACCTTCCAGGGGAAGTATTAGATTACATTGCAAAAAAATTGAAAGTATCAAGGAGCAGTGTATATGGAGTAGCCAGTTTTTATTCCCAATTCTATAGAGAAAGAAGAGGGAGGAATATAATACAAGTATGTGATGGTACAGCTTGTCATGTAAAACGTTCCACAGAACTTATTAAAACCTTAAAAGAAAATTTAGGAATATCACCGGGAGAAACAACTAAGGACTATGAATTCACTTTTGATATAGTATATTGTTTAGGATGCTGTGCTGTTTCTCCAACAGTAGTAATAAACGGTGAGGTTCAAGGAAATATGACAAATAAAAAGTTAGAGAATTTAATAAATTTTTTAAAATGAATTTTAAAAATAGATTTAAAATTTTTCATAATTCATTAAATACTATTATATATGATTTTAGAGAAAATAAGAGTTTTAAGTAATGAGAGAAATTTCTTTGCATATTTTAGATGCAGTTCAGAATTCAATCGAGGCTGATGCAAATAAAATATATATAAAAATAAGAGAAGATTATAATCAGGATAAATTAATAATTAAGATAGAAGATAATGGAAAAGGAATGACTCCAGAATTTTTAAGAGATGTTCTTGACCCTTTTAAAACGACTAGAAAAACGAGACATGTAGGATTGGGACTACCACTTTTTTCAGCAGCAGCAAAAAATTGCAGTGGTGATTTTAAAATTGATTCAAGAAAGGGGAAAGGAACAAAAATCACTGCTACTTTTCAACATAGTAACATTGATAGAGCACCTCTTGGAGACATGGTAAGTACCATGTTAGCCATACTATGTTCAGACAAAGAATTCGACCTTTACTATAATCATCAGGTAAATAATAAAAAATTTGAATTTAATACACAAGAAATAAAAAAAATATTAGGTAACATACCTTTAGCAAATATTAATGTTATAAAGTGGTTAAAATCTTATCTTAAGTATAATTTTAAAGAGTTATATAAAAATGGAGGTGTTTTGATTGCAAAAAATTAAATCTTTAGAAGAACTTAGAAAGTTAAGAGAAGAAGCAATTAAATCTATGAAGGTACGAGAAAGCACTAGTACAAAAATAACAGTAGGTATGGGAACTTGTGGAATAGCTGCTGGGGCAAGGGAGGTAATGCATGCAATATTAGATGAATTAGAAAAAAGAAAGATTGATGCAAATGTTATTACTGTAGGTTGTATTGGTTTATGTGCTGAGGAACCTTTAATTACCATTGAAAGAGGAGGTCAACCAGGAATTACTTATGGAAAAATCAGTGTAGAAAAGGTTCCTAAATTGATAGAAGAGCACTTAATCAAAGGGAACATAATAGACGAATGGGTTATAAGTAGAGTCTAAATTCATAATTTTATAGGAGGAATAATATTATGCACCGTATTTATAGAAGCAACGTATTGGTTTGCCGTGGAAGCGGATGTACTGGATCCGGATCACCTAAGATAGTAGAAGCTTTAAAAGAGGAACTTATTAAAAGGCAATTAGAAAACGAAGTTAGAATAGTCCAAATAGGATGTCGAGGATTCTGTTCTAAGGGACCAATAGTTGTTACTTACCCTGAAGGTGTATTATATTGCGAGGTTTCATCTGACGATGTACCAGAAATAGTAGAAGAAACACTTATAAAAGGAAGAACTGTCAAAAGACTCCTTTATAAAGATCCTATTACTGCACAATTGGTTACACATTATAGTGAGATTCCTTTTTATAAAAAGCAGAAAAGGGTTCTTTTGGAAAATTGTGGTTTTATAGATCCTGAGGATATCAATGAATATATTGCAAGAGGTGGGTATGAAGCATTAGGAAAAGCAATTTTTAAAATGAACTCTGAAAAAGTAATTGAAGAGATAAAAAAATCAGGTTTACGAGGAAGGGGTGGTGCTGGTTTTCCAACTGGATTAAAATGGGAATTTACAAAAAATGCAGGAGGAGAGAAAAAATATATTATTTGCAATGCTGATGAAGGTGATCCCGGTGCTTTTATGGACAGAAGTATATTAGAGGCAGACCCTCACAGTGTAATAGAAGGAATGCTTATTGCTGGTTATGGTATTGGTGCGAATGAAGGACTTATCTACTGTCGTGCAGAATATGCATTAGCTATACATCGTCTCAAAATTGCGATAAGTCAAGCAATGGATTATGGTTTGATTGGGAAAAATATTTTAGGAAGTGATTTTAACTTTCAAATTACTATAAAAGAGGGAGCTGGAGCCTTTGTATGTGGTGAAGAAACTGCTCTTATGGCATCAATAGAGGGAAAAAGAGGTGAACCAAGAACAAGGCCTCCTTACCCGGCAATAAAAGGACTTTGGAATATGCCTACCAATATAAACAATGTAAAAACATATGCTAATGTTCCAAGAATAATTTTAAATGGATGGGAGTGGTTTTCAAGTATTGGAACAGAAACAAGTAAAGGTACTAAAATTTTTGCACTGACAGGTCAGATAAATAACATAGGTCTCATTGAAGTTCCGATGGGAATAACTTTAGGCGAAATAATCTTTGATATAGGTGGAGGTATACCAAAAGGAAAAAAATTCAAAGCTGTACAGACAGGAGGACCTTTAGGAGGTTGTCTTTCTTCCGAATCATTGAATGTACCAATAGATTATGAATCTCTAAAAGAAACAGGAGCAGTTATGGGATCTGGTGGAATGATTGTTGTGGATGAAGATACATGTATGGTGGAATTTGCCAAATATTTTTTAAAATTCTCTACAAATGAATCATGTGGGAAGTGTGTACCATGTAGAGTTGGCGGAAAGAAAATGTATGAAATTCTAAATAATATAACAGAAGGAAATGGTAAGTTAGAAGATTTAGATGAAATAGAAAATTTGGCAAAGTTTATGGATCAAGCCTCTCTCTGTGCATTAGGGCAATTAACTCCAAGTCCAGTATTAAGTACATTGAAATTATTCATGGATGAATATATTGCTCATATTGAAGAAAAAAGATGCCCAGCAGGTGTTTGTAAAGCACTTGTAAGATCTAAGTGTGAGAATGCATGCCCAGCTAATGTTGATGTTCCAAGTTATGTTACCTTAATAGCAGCAGGTAGATATAAGGAGGCTTTAGATATACATAGAAAAAGAAACCCCTTCCCAGCTATATGTGGTAGAGTTTGTCCAGCATTTTGTGAGGATAAGTGTAAAAGAGGGGATGTAGATGAACCAATAGCAATCAGGGCACTTAAAAGATTTATGTCGGATCATGAGATGGAACATCCTTGGAATCCCAAGACAATTGAAGAACCTAAGGAAGAAAAAGTAGCAATAATTGGTTCAGGACCTGCGGGATTATCAGCTGCATACAGATTAGCTACATGGGGCTATAAAGTGACCATATTTGAAGCTTTACCAGTAGTTGGAGGAATGATGATGGTTGGAATACCTGATTATCGACTACCAAAAGATATAATAAATTTTGAAGTAGATGCAATAAGAAGATTAGGTGTTGAGATAAAATTAAATTCGCCCATAGGTAATGATATGACCTTAAATGACCTTATAGATCACGGTTATTCAGCAATAATAGTAGCTGTTGGTGCTCAAAAAAGTATGAAACTTAGAATACCAGGAGAAGAACTGGAGGGTGTATTATCTGGTATAGATTTTCTAAAAGATGTTAATTTAGGCAAAGACATTGATTTGAAAGATAAAAAAGTAGTAGTAATTGGTGGTGGAAATGTGGCTATAGACTCATCCAGGAGTGCTTTAAGATTAGGGGCAAAAGATGTACAAATACTATATAGAAGAACAAAAATGGATATGCCAGCTCACAAAGATGAGATAGAAGGAGCAGAAAAAGAAGGGATAAAGATGAACTTCTTAACGACACCTGTTGAAATTTTAGGGAATAATGGAGAGGTAAGTGGTATAGAATGTATAAATATGAGATTGGGTGAATTTGATAGAAGTGGTAGAAAAAGACCAATGCCTATTGACGGAAGTGAATGTACAATAGATATTGATGTTGTTATTACTGCAATAGGACAGGCATTAGATACATCATTTCTTACAAAAGATACAGAAATAAAAACCTCAAAAAGTAGATTTTTTGAAACTGATTCTAAAACTATGGCAACTAACACTGAAGGTATTTTTATAGCTGGTGATGCTGTAAACGGTCCAGCAACTGTAATAGAAGCAATAGTATCTGGCGAGAAAGCTGCTTTAGGAGTAGATAATTATCTAAGGGAAAGAATGGCAAAGGAGAAACCAAAAGAAACAATAACCATAGAGAGAACCTTTGAATTGGAGGAAGGTGAAATTCCAAGAATTAATATGCCAGTTTTAGAATTAAAAGAGAGATTGAGTAATTTTAATGAGGTTGAATTAAGATTATCAGAGGAAAATGCTATATTTGAAGCAAAAAGATGTTTACGTTGCGATTTAGAGGAGGAATAGTATGGAAATAAAAATAGATTTAGAAAAAGCCAATAAAATTATAGAAAAACATGGGAAAAATCCTGAAAAATTAATAGAAGTATTAAGTGAACTAAATAGTAAATATGGATATCTACCAAAACAGGTTTTGAAACAGGTTTCAAAATTCTTCGATTTACCTTTAAGTAGAATTTATGGTACTTCTTCTTTTTACACGATGCTTGCAACTGAACCCCTGGGTAAAAACATAATAAGATTTTGTGAAAATGCCCCCTGTCATGTTGTTGGAGCATCAAAAGTTTTGGAATCACTCGAAAAAGAATTAGGAATAAAAATTGGCGAAACAACAAAAGACAAAAAATTTACACTTTTAACAACAAGCTGTATTGGTATATGCGGAGTAGGACCAGTAATGGTAATAAATAACGATGTTTATGGAAATTTGAAACCTGAGGATATTCCCAGAATTTTAGCAAATTATAAATAAATTTTTAATTAAAAATTAAATAATAAGATAAAATTAAAAATAAAAAAGCTTTGAGCATATTCTCTAGACTAAAACGTAGGGCAAGGCCTTAGCCTTGCTTTAAAAGCAACCCTAAAGAGTTGCCCTACACCTATATCCTCTCCCCTTGTGGGAGAGGGCTGGGGAGAGGGGAAAATTAAAATGTCTTTGAAACCATGCCACAAAGCATTTAATAGAAATTAAATTTAGAAAAAATATTAATAATCTGAAAAATATTCTATTTTAGGAGGGAAATCATGGCTCTTTATCGTGCTCATGTAATAGTATCTATTGATAGTTTTAGTATTCTAAAAGGGGCAATGGAAGTAAGGGATGCACTGATTGATAAGCTTAAAAAATACAAATTGGATCAAGAGGTAAAGGTGTTGGAGATGAGTACTTTGGGTCAAATTAAAGATGTTCCAGTCATATTAATATATCCTGAAAAGGTAGTATATGCCCCTGTTAAGGTTGAAGACATTGATGAGATAGTAGAGGAACACCTTCTTAAAGGAAGAGTAGTAAAAAGATTAATTAAGGAATTACCCTGGCTCCCAAAAAAACCTGAGCTAGAAGAAGCAAGGATTGTACTTTCCAACGCTGGTCTTATAGATCCAGAATTGATAGAGGAATATATTGCCAATGATGGTTATGTAGCCTTAGGTAAAGTAGTTAAAGAAATGAAACCCGATGAGGTACTTGAAGTTATTAAGAATTCTAATTTGCTTGGAAGGGGAGGAGCTGCATTTCCAACAGGTCTTAAGTGGGAGTTTACTAAAAAAGCAAAAGGTGAACCCAAATATATAATCGCAAATGCTGATGAGTCTGAACCAGGAACATTTAAAGATAGATTGATTCTTGAAGGTGACCCTCACAGAATAATAGAAGCAATGGTTATTGCGGGATATGCGGTGGGTTCCCATATAGGTTATATATATATTAGAGGAGAGTATGATCTTGTAATAGAGAGAATAAAAAATGCTATAAATCAAGCTCATAATATGGGATTTTTAGGAAAAAATATTTTTGGTTCTGATTTTAATTTTGAAATTGAAGTCCATAAAGGTGCGGGTGCCTATATCTGTGGAGAGGAAACAGCTTTAATTGAATCAATTGAGGGGAAAAGAGGTGAACCTAGAACAAGACCTCCTTATCCTCCTACACATGGCTTATGGGGAAAACCAACCGTAGTAAATAATATAGAAACACTAGCAAATATTCCCCCAATAATAAAAAATGGTCCAGATTGGTTTAAGAGATTTGGAACAGAAAGATGTCCTGGAACAAAAGTATATACAATTTTGGGTAATATTAATAATAAAGGATTAATAGAAGTTCCAATGGGGATAAGTCTTAGAGATGTAATAAATATCTATGGTGATGGAATTCCAGGGGATAAGAAGTTTAAGTTAGCTCAAACCGGTGGAACATCAGGTTCAATTATTCCTGAATCTATGTTAGATGTACCTATGGATTATGCTTGCATGATAGAAGCAGGAGCAGCTTTAGGTTCAGGAGCATTACTTATTTGTGATGAAACAAACTGTACGGTTGATTTATTAAAACCATTAGCACACTTCTTTAATCATGAGTCTTGTGGGAAATGTGTACCATGTAGAGTAGGAACAACAAAGATATATAAAATTATAGAAAGAATTTCGAGAGGCGGTGGTTTAAGTACAGATATTTCTATGTTGGAGGATATAAGTAAAACTATGGCTACAACTTCACTTTGTGGATTAGGACAAGCAGCAGCAGTTCCTATTTTAAGCGCAATAAAATATTTCAGGGGAGAAATTGAGACTCATATATTTGATAAGAAATGCCCCTTGGGTGTATGTGAGATTTGAGGAAATCAAAATAAATAATGGGATTTTTTTTAGGTCATAATATATGATTATGATTTATTCAAAAATTTAATGTTTTAATATTTAATTGTTAATACTCAACTATTATATAAAAATTAATTTTAATTTATAAGATATTCATTATTTAAATATTTGGTTAAGGAGGTAGAGCAACTTGGTAGAAATTACACTTACTATAAACGGGAAGGAAGTAAAAGGGGAAACTGCTGATACAATTTTAGATGTCTGTGAAAAAAATGGAATTGCTGTTCCAACTTTGTGTCATTTCAAAGGTCTTACAGATGTAGCAGCTTGTAGAATGTGTATAGTAGAAATAGGTGAAGAAAGAGTAGCAATAAATACAGCTTGTACTACACAAGCTGGAGAAGGGATGGTTGTAAAAACAGATACTGAAAAATTAAATAATCTTAGGAAGATTAATTTAGAATTACTTTTAGCTGAAAGAAATCATTTTTGTATGTTTTGTGAGATGAGTGGTGATTGTGAGCTACAAGATCTTGCTTATCAATTTAAAATAGATTATATAAGATACCCTCTCCTATTCCCCAAACTTCCAATTGATGCATCTCATAAATACATTGTAATTGATCACAATAGATGTATTTTATGTGGAAGATGTGTTCGTGTATGTGATGAACTAGAAGGTAACCACACCTTAGATTTTAGAGAAAGAGGCTGGCAAAAAATGGTAAACATTGATTTGAATTCAATTCTTAATGAATCAACTTGTACCTCCTGTGGTAGTTGTGTCCAAGTTTGTCCAACAGGAGCAATATTTGATAGAAAAAGTCCTTATATTGGTAGATCTGAAGATTGTGAATTTACAAAAACTGTTTGCTCACAGTGTAGTATCGGTTGTGGAATAGAAGTAGTTACAAGAGCAAATCATATTCTAAGAATAAATGGTGAGTATGATTCAAATATAAACAATGGTATATTATGTGACATGGGAAGATTTGAACCACTATATGAAGAGAGAAAGAGATATTTAAAACCAATGGTAAGAGTGAATGGTGAATTAAAAGAATCGAATTGGGAGGAAGCAATAGATATAATAGCTAACAGATTAGTTGGAATTGATGGCGAAGATATATTAGGTTTAGTTTCAGCAATAGCTACAACAGAAACCATTATTATATTCAAGAAACTAATAAATAATGTATTTAATAGTGAAAATATAGGAATGTTACATGGACCTGTCTCAACCTTAAAATGTGAGGGGTCATTAAATGAAATTTTAAAGTCAGACCTGATAATAGTAATTGGAGCAGATTTTACAAGGGATAGTAAAGTAGTTAGATCGTTGGTAAAAAGAGCAGTTATAAAAGGTTCAAATCTAATCTTAGTTGATACGGAAGGGGAAAATGTACAATCTTATGCAAAATTAATATATAGTGAGAAAGATCTTGACAAGATTGATGAAGAAATTAGTAGAGCTGAAGAAACTAGTATAATTTTTGGATATAACATAGGTACAAATATAGAGAGTTGGATTTCAAAGTATACCAGGAAGACGAACTTAATAAGTTTATTGCCAGGTTCAAATAGCTATGGTGCATATAGTTTAGGAATAAAGCGAGATTTTGAACCGATAAAGGCTAAATATCTATATATATTTACAACGGATGAAAATGACAGATCTCTTAGCAAGATATCAAACAAGTTAGATGAATCAGAATTCATAATTCTTCAAACAAGTTATGAAAATATTATAAGCCAAAAAGCAGATGTAATTATTCCTTCGTTGACTTGGGCTGAAAGGTCGGGAAGTTATACCAATTTGGAGGGTAAAAAACAAAATATAAATAGATCAATTACCCCACCACCAGAGATTAAAGAGGATAGAGAGGTAATGATAAATTTAGCAGAGAAATTAGGCATGTCTCTTTAAATTAATTTATTCGATAAAACTATATAATAAGAATTTTGATTTTTATATATATTTAAAAACTTTAAATATATAACTCTAAACCAAGCTTAAAAGGGAGGTAATATGGCTAAAGTAAAAGTTGCTACTGAATGGTTAGAGAGTTGTGCTGGTTGTCACATGTCTTTACTTGATATTGATGAAAGGATATTAGAATTACTTAAATATGTTGAGATAACATCCAGTCCATTAACTGATTTAAAACATCCACCAGAG
>Ga0180009_10007427_pt1 | contig 11194 bp, 5 predicted proteins | sample OS_PC_MetaG_FD_123537 | JGI IMG/M metagenome (GOLD analysis project Ga0180009, IMG submission 123537) | Groundwater microbial communities from the Aspo Hard Rock Laboratory (HRL) deep subsurface site, Sweden - OS_PC_MetaG | ecosystem: Environmental > Aquatic > Deep subsurface > Groundwater...
CGCTCAACCGGCCCAACACGATGACCTCGTCCAGGTCGTCCATGACTTCGTGTTTCATGATCTCGAAGGACCACAGCCCATCAAAGGAATCGTTTAGCCGCTTGATGATGGCGTGTCCTTCCACGTAGTCGATGACGTTCCCGAACGACCCGACCCGTTGTTTGATCTGCTCCGGGGCAAAGGGTTTCTCCAAGAGTTCACGGTTCATGGTCTGTCCTCCTTTTTAGTGAAATAGAAAGGGCCAGCCGATACCTGACCGACTGACCCGGTTGAAATGGGATGGCAGGCTGATTGCCCGCCGGCTGATTCAAATGACCTTTCGATCACCTCCTATCCGATTTAGTAAACGACAGTAGGGGGGCTATAATAATTTTGAAAATGTCTTACCCCTCCATGGACTGGTAGGGACCCGGTCACACACTCGAAGGGGTGTACAGGTCATGACCATGATGTCCGTTTCGAGGTATTTTGCGGGAATAAATGGGGATTTTCGTATGAATTCCCTGTATTTTTCATTCGAATAGCGTGTTTCACCACTTCCCGGCCAGCGGGCAGGTGTGCCCTGAATCAAATACAAGACCTGCCGCTGAACGGCTGTACGGGGGCCTTTAACACACTCTCATGGGGGCAAATGATATTTTCATAAAAAATGTCTTGACAAAATATTAGAGTGGTGGCAATATAACTCGTTGCGGTCCCAGATTTTTGGTGTCGCTCCTGGGCCTTAGAGCCCGGGAAACTCATTTTTAGGAGTTCAGGGAGGATTAAATGAATCATGCTTGCAAAACGTAGGTTGGAGCCATGGCGCCCATAACGGCGCCGGAACAGCGATCAAATAGACTTCCTCTTATAGACGCCAACCCTCAAGACAATCAAAAAAACAATCAGGACGAGCAATTAGACGAATTCTTTCCCGAAGGGGCATGTTTTCAAACCCCGTCCCGAGTACCTTTCGTTAGTCTGCCTATAAACGACCACCTCGAAACCTGGCCGCTCTATAGCGAGCCGGTCCGCAACTGGCTTATCCGGGAGATATATCGCCTAACCCACGAACCCCCAGCGAATAAAGACATAAAGAAGCTTTTGGATCTGCAGGCCGCCTTTGCGACCACTGAACAGGAAGTCCATGTTCGAGTCGGGCACCATAATTTGGATGCCTATATCGATCTGGTCAATCCAAGGTGGGAGCAGATACAGGTCACGGCTCAAGGCTGGGACATCATTTCAAGCCAAACTTCTCCAGTCAGGTTCACTCGGTCAAGCGCAATGAGGCCTCTCCCTTACCCGGAGCGTGGAGGCTCCCTCGAAGCGCTGCGAGACGTCCTGAACCTCGACGCAAGAGACCATGAATGGCTGATGATCGTCTCCTGGCTCATCGGATCCATGCGGCCAGTAGGCCCATATCCGATTCTGTTCATTTACGGTGAACAGGGCAGCGCCAAAAGCACCACGGCGACTATCCTGCGCAGCGTGGTGGATCCTTCATTCAACCCCATCAGAACCCTTCCGCCGTCCGATCGGGACCTGTTCATCTCGGCGACCACGAGCTGGATTTTGTGTTACGACAACGTATCCAAAATCTCCGCCGGCCGTTCGGATGATCTGTGCCGGTTGGCTACGGGGGGAGGGTTGAGCCGAAGAAAGCTCTACACCGATAGCGACGAGGTCCACTTCAGGGCAAATCGGCCCATCATCATCACCGGTATCACTAATGTGGCCGAGCAACACGACCTGCTGGACCGGGCCATCGTAATCAACCTGAAACCCATCCCAAGAGAGAACAGAAGGACAGAACGGGAGATCCGGCAGCTCTGGGAGCACGTCAAACCGCGTGTCTTGGGAGCGCTTTACGATGCCATCTCAACGGCCATTGCCAACTTCGACCGGGTGGTCTTGGAAGAGGCTCCTCGGATGGCCGACTTCGCTCACTGGGTTATGGCTGCCGAGCCAGCCCTGCCATGGGAGCCTGGCAGTTTCCTGAAGGAGTATGCCAGGAACCGGTATCTGGTTGAAGAACTGGCCCTGGAAGCCGACCCGGTCTGCATGGCGATTCTTGAGATGATGGCTGAACGAGCAGAATGTAGCGGGACTGCTTCGGAACTCCTTGCCCGACTGGACGAGAGAGTTCCCCATGAGACCAGAAGGCTGGCCTCCTGGCCGAAGGCTCCGCATATCCTCTCGGGCCGGATCAACCGAGGAGCTGCCTTTCTGCGGGCCAGAGGCATCGAGGTGGAATCGTCGAAGTCGGGAAAGAGGTTACTGACAATAACAAAAAGAGCATAAACAAGCGCCCAAAGCGCCCAAAGCGTCCAACGTATTGTAAATAAACGCTAACTCGATGGGCGCTTCCTGAAAGTGCTGGTCGCTCCAAGCGTCCAAGCGCCCAAGGAAGCGCCCAGCCTATTTTATTGAAATCATGAATGATATTCTAATCTGGGCGCTTTGGGCGCTTCTTTTTGGTATTGTTTTTCTCCTGCCCCGGACATCCCTCGCAGCCCCATTTCTCGGATCGATCAGAGTTTTAGGGCACTGTTTGTCAACTGCTAACACCCTCTTTTTTTGCCTTGGCCGATTCAATGGTCTGCAAGAGGCCCCTGTATTTGTCTGACACGTCTTGGAGCCTCTTCATCTCGTCGTCAATCTCGGCAAGCTTTCTGTCGACCTGTGCGGTCAGTTTTTTAAGGGTGCTGAAGTGCCTCCGGCTCAGCTCATCCGGTTCGATCATGGATTGGTAATCTTCGCTGAACAAAACCTCCGGTCTATCTACCAGCCGTTCCAGCGATTTCTGGGCTGGTTGCGGTGGATTTTGGTCCGAACCACGACCCTTCGGGGAGGCAATTATTATTTCCTTTAGCTCCCTGACCGTTAATTCCTCTCCAACAGCTTGTTCAATAAGGCTTTTTTTCTGCTCCATGTCGTCAACTGGCAGCAATGCGACCTTATGGCTGAGCTGAAGCTTTCCATACGTGTGGAAACCAGAAAAATCTCTGGCGTCAATGGCTATCTTGACAGCATTGTAGAGCCATGACTTTTTGGGAGCCCCTGGTTCTCCTTGGAGCCGGATGATCAGTTGACGTAACGATTCACCCTTGACAGGTTTCTTGCTCCGGGCCAACTCATAGTCATCGTTATAGAAAGTTCGAATGATATACTCGCCGGCCTCAAGCATTGCCCTTTCGAAATGTTCCGAAAATATCTGGGAAAGCGTTTGACCTGCTTCTATCACAAGGGCTTCGTCTGGCTGTTTTTCAGGTTGTGGCATTATCGTGGGGACATTTGCTCGGACAAGCCCAATCAACTCGCACAAACTGGCCCCAAGCGCTTCGGCCAACTTGGCTATATTTTCGGTACTTTCTCTGCAGCCAACCATTTTTATTTCCAGCTGAAGTGACTGAACTGATTCATCATAGGAATCTGGCAGCCGAAAATACTGGTTGATATTGTCTGTTCGTCCACCGAGAAATTTTTTTGTCTTTTTTGCGATTTCCGCAATATTGCCTAAGGGTTTTATACTTTTAATAAAACGCCCAACCGTATGGTAATCAAATGAATAGACAGGGAATTTGCCTTTCACTTTCAGATTTACTTTCCCATCATGGAGAGGGCCAATTCCAATTAACAATGATGCATACTTATCTTTGACTTCATTTAATAATCTGTCATCTTTGATCCCATGAACGTGGATTATTGCTGGTGGACCATATTTCAGCTTTATTTCTTCAACCATAGCCAAAAAGGGCAGGAAAAATTCTTCTTCCAGGTGCTTTTTAATTTGCTCTATGCTTCGGCAGTTGACCAGGTATTGAGATTTGTCAGCTTCATTAAGATGCTCAACTCTTTTATATTTGTGATTAATTAGGGCATAGAAGCCGAATTTTTTGGCAAGGAGTTTAGCCAACTCTCCCGTCATTTCGTCGTCGGCCTCTCGCTTGCCGTCTCCTTGAAAACCGTGAGGCGCAACAACTAACACCCTATTTGAGCCGGTAATCCTCTCTATACCCACTTCTGGTTCAGCTTCTCTGTTTTCATTCAACCACCGGAGCCATTTCAACTCTTTGGGAACATGAGCGATGTCCATGGCTGGCTCTGGCGGAGTTTCCCAGCCCAATTGGGCAACTATATTGTTTTTCCAGAATATCTTCGAATTCAAATAGTGTTTGAGGACTAAAGCTTTAATCCGGTCAATAACCTGGTCTTTTTTGATTTTTTCTTTCGCTGCTTGGATTTCTGGGGAATTTCCCTTGACATTTTTATCTATATTAGACATCAAGCCAAACCACATCGAGTGCTTGACAAATGGCACCAGTTCAGCCACGAGGTTGTCCGCGTCATCGATATCCAAGATCGGCTCCACTGCTACGCTTGTCTGCCATCCTTCCTCGTAGGCGTATTTCAGGCACTCCTTGCGCTCTTTGTATGAAGAAGCATTTCGCTCCCAAAATGACATTAGAGCTTGGTTTGTCGTAGTTATGGTGAACCGGAGAACGATTTTATCCTTGTGGCCTTGGAATTCTCTGCACAACTGTTTAATGACCGACAACCGAGGTTTAGAGACAATAACTACCTTGTTATCTTTATCCAGCAGTTTGCGGACGATTGGGATAGCTGTTATGATGTTGTTCTCAGTGATGTCGTGAGAACCAAAACACATCACTTGGGTGTCATATTTTTTATGCTTTTTTCTGTAACTATTAATTCTGACTGCTGGCTTATCCCAGCTCGTCAAAATCTTTGACCAACCTTTGGTCGCCCCTTCCGAGTGAGCATAGCAATAACGGCAGTTATTTTCACAGCCTGTCTGGAAATTGCCGTTTACTTCTGATTTCGACCAATTATCGTGTCTGACTTTCGCCATCCAGCAACCTTACCCCTTTCCCGGTTGAGCAATTCAGCATAGTCCATCGTCCTGCCTGGCACTGTTCTTCTTACTGGTGTATGAAAAACTTCTAAATATGTCAAGTAATTAAGGTGATTTTATTGTTACGGCAGGGTAGGGACGCTATTTGATAACTCGTGTCAAGCTTCCATTTGATGACCCAGAAATTCGGATCGATCAGATTTTTCCAGCAACGATTCTCCTGATCTGACAAACAGGGCAGCTACAATGGTTACTTCGGCCTGGATTGGTTGAGATGCGATCAAACGTCTGGTAGGAACTGAAATCGTCAGGGTTCGGGCAATCGTTGGAGGGCACAACGTGGAGTCGCGGGGCCATGAAATCCATTCTAAAGTCGGCTCATACGGCTGTGACCATCTAAAAGCGTTTGACAGTAGGCCTGTGCCTGCATATGCTATGAGAAATTGGGGGCTTACCACAGCTATCCCCTTCTCGCCTCTGGGATGTAAGGGAAACCCCCGCGAAGCGCAACAAAGGGCCGAATTGTAAGACCGCTGGTTGTCCCTGGATGACAAAAGGAAATATCTTGGCATTAGGTCCGTATCGCTGGATTGACAAGCACGACATGCCAGCTCACCGTATGGGACGGTTATGGAAATTCAAGAAAGACGAAGTGGGCGACTGGGTGAGGGCTGGCTGAGCAGCCGCCGAATCCAAGGGTGAAGCCGATACTTGAGCCGGTATCAAAAAGAGGAAACAATGACCGAACAAGAACTCGAACAAGCACTGATCGGCAAACTGACCGACCTCAAATACACCCCCCGCCCCGACATCCGCGACCGCGCCGCCCTTGAGGACAACTTCCGCAACCATTTCCAGGCCCTCAACCGCGTCCAGCTCACCGACGGCGAATTCAAGCGCCTCCTCGACGAGATCATTACCTCCGACGTCTTCACCGCCGCGACCCTGCTCCGCGAGATCAACAGCTTCACCCGCGACGACGGCACCCCGCTCAACTACACCCTTGTCAACATAAAGGACTGGTGCAAAAACACTTTCGAGGTCGTCAACCAACTCCGCATCAACACCGACAACAGCTTCCAGCGCTACGACGTGATGCTGCTGATCAACGGCATCCCCGCCGTCCAGATCGAGCTCAAGACCCTCGGCATCAGCCCCCGCCGGGCCATGCAACAGATAGTTGACTACAAAAAAGACCCAGGCAACGGCTATACAAAGACCCTGCTCTGCTTCGTCCAGCTCTTCATCGTCTCAAACCAGACGGAGACCTACTACTTCGCCAACAACAACGACCGCCACTTCGCCTTCGATGCAAATGAAAACTTCCTGCCCATCTATCAGCACGCGGCTGAAGATAACGAAAAGATCACTTACCTCGACGATTTCGCCGAGTCCTTTCTGCCCAAGTGTATTCTCGCCACGACCATCAGCCGCTACATGGTCCTCGTCGCCTCCGAGCAAAAGATGCTCATGATGCGCCCCTACCAGATTTACGCCGTCGAGGCCATCGACCAGTGCATCCGCGAGAACCGAGGCAACGGTTACATATGGCACACTACCGGCTCGGGCAAGACCCTCACCTCCTTCAAGGCCTCCACGCTCCTCAAGCTTAACCCCGACATCCACAAGTGCCTGTTCGTCGTCGACCGCAAGGATCTCGACCGCCAGACCCGTGAGGAGTTCAACCGCTTCCAGGAAGGCTGCGTCGAGGAAAACACTAATACCACCGCGCTCGTCCGCCGCCTCGAATCCGATGACTATGCCGACAAAGTCATCGTCACCACCATCCAGAAGCTCGGCCTCGCCCTCGACGAAACCAGTAGATACAACAAGCCTAACGGCAAGAACGGCAAGGCCACCTTCAAGCAGCGCCTCGAACCGCTCAAGGACAAGCGCATGGTCTTCATCTTCGACGAGTGCCACCGCTCCCAGTTCGGCCAGACACATCAGACCATCAAGAACTTTTTCCCTGAGGCCCAACTGTTCGGCTTTACCGGTACGCCCATCTTCTCCGAAAACGCCACCGCTCGGCAGATCGATGGCGACATCCAGACCCTTCGCACCACCCAGGACCTTTTCCAAAGCGAACTCCACGCCTACACCATCACCCATGCCATCGAAGACAAAAACGTCCTTCGCTTCCATGTGGATTACTTCAAGCCCGACGGTGAAAACCCGCCCAGGCCCGGCGAGACCCTCGCCAAACGCGCCGTCATCGACGCCATCCTCAACAAACACAACGCCGCCACCGGCGAGCGTCGCTTCAACGCGCTCTTTGCCACGGCCTCGATCAACGACGCCATAGAGTACTACGAGCTTTTCAAGCAGGTTCAGGCCGAGCGGCAGGCCGGCGATCCCGACTTCGTCCCCCTCAAAGTCGCCGCCGTCTTCTCACCGCCCGCCGAGGGAAACCCCGACGTCAAGCAGCTCCAGGAAGACCTGCCCCAGGAACTCGAAGACAACAAGCAGGAGCCGGAGAAGAAAAAGAAAGCCCTCAAGGCCATCATCGCCGACTATAACGCCCGCTACGGCACGAATCACTCCATCGGCGAGTTCGACGCGTACTACCAGGACGTCCAAAAACGCATCAAGGACCAGCAATTCCCCAACCGCGACCTCCCCCAAAAAGGCGCGGAGAAGATCGACATCGCCATCGTCGTCGACATGCTTCTGACCGGCTTTGACGCCAAATACCTCAACACCCTGTACGTCGATAAAAACCTCAAGCACCACGGCCTCATCCAGGCCTTCTCCCGCACCAACCGCGTCCTCAACGCCGCCAAGCCCTACGGCCACATCCTCGACTTCCGCGGCCAGCAGGACAAAGTCGATGAAGCCATCACCATGTTCTCCGGTGCACGAGCCGAACAGGCGAAGGAAATCTGGCTTGTCGACAAGGCCCCCGTCGTGATCGAACAACTCAAGGCCGCCAAGCAGAAACTGGATGACTTCCTCCAGTCCCAGGGCCTTGATCCGCGCCCCGAAGCCGTCCCCAACCTCAAGGGCGACGACGCCCGCGCCGCCTTCGTCAGGCAGTTCAAAGAGGTCCAGCGCCTCACGACCCAGCTCGACCAGTACACCGACCTCACCGACGAGCAACGCCAGGAGATCGAGATGACACTCCCCAGGGACGACGCCCGCGCCTTCCGCGGCGTCTACCTCGAAACCGCCAAACGCCTCAAAGCCAAACAGGACAAGACCGGGGGCGGCGACACTGCTGGGGATGGCTACAGCGCCACACAGGATGAGATTGACCAGCTCGATTTCGAGTTCGTCCTCTTCGCCTCGGCCGACATCGACTACGACTACATCATGAACCTCATCGCCCGCTTCAGCGGGCAGACACCGGCCCAGCAGGAAATGAGCCGCGACCAGCTCATCCACCTCATCCGCTCCGACGCCAAGTTCATGGACGAACTCGACGAAATCACCGAATACGTCCGGACGCTCGAAACCGGCCAACCCCTTACCGAGGAAGAGGTCCGGGACGGGTACCAGCGCTTCAAGAACGAGCGCCACGCCGCCGAACTCGCCGCCGTCGCTGATAAGCACGGCCTGACGAACGAGTCACTGCAAAATTTTGTGGACGCCATCCTCGACCGCATGATCTTCGACGGCGAGCAGCTCACCGACCTCATGGAGCCCCTAGATCTGGGCTGGAAAGCGCGCCGCGAACAGGAACTGGCTCTCATGGACGACCTGGTCCCGCTCCTGAAGAAACGCGCCGCCGGCAGAACCATCTCCGGACTGAACGCATATGAGCAATGAGGCTGAACCGATGAAGAAGAAAACCACACGCACATTGACGCCGAAACTGCTGTTTCCGGAGTTTCGTGAAGAGCCGGGGTGGGAGGAGGCCAAGCTCAGCCAACTCGGCAAGCTCGTTTCGGGCCTCACTTACAGCCCAAAAGACGTGCGTGACAATGGCCTTCTAGTACTACGCTCATCAAACATCCAAAACGGCGAGATTACACTCGATGATTGTGTCTATGTGACACCAACGGTCAAAGGTGCGAACCTCGCAAAACCTAAAGACATTTTGATCTGTGTCCGCAACGGCTCAAAGCCACTTATCGGAAAAAACGCAATGATACCGGAGGGCATACCCAAATGCACGCACGGCGCGTTTATGACCGTTCTCCGTGCGCACGCTGCATACTTTGTTTTTCAACTGCTTCAGACGTCGGCTTTTCAGAAGCAAGTGGCGGCCGATCTTGGGGCGACGATCAACTCGATCAATAGTAGTAACTTACTGAAGTATCGCTTCTTTGTCCCCTCCGAACCTTTAGAGCAAGAACGAATTGCCGACTGCCTCGCCGCCCTCGACACCCAGATCGCCGCCGAGGGCCGGAAGCTGGAGGCCCTGCGCGACCACAAGCGCGGCCTCATACAGCAACTCTTCCCTCAGCCCGGCCAAACCCAACCCCGCCTCCGCTTCCCGAAATTCCGGGATAATGGGGAGTGGGAGGAATCTCCATTGGGTAGGCTTCTATCACGCAAGCCAGAGTACGGAGTCAATGCTGCTGCTGTGCCGTTTTCTGAAGACTTACCGACATACATCAGAATTACAGATATCGACGACGAAGGTCAGTTCACAAAGGACAATCGTGTGTCAGTGGATATTGAAGCGACAGAGGAAAACTATCTGGTTGAAGGAGATATTGTTCTGGCTAGAACAGGGGCGAGTGTTGGCAAATCCTACCGGTACCGCCCAAAAGACGGACGGCTGGTATTCGCGGGCTTTCTGATACGAGTAAGGCCGAACCCCAAGAAACTTGTCCCAGACCTCCTGTCCAATTATTTGACAACTTGGCAATACTGGGATTGGGTCCGCGTCAGTTCTGCACGCAGTGGGCAACCTGGTATCAATGGTAGTGAGTACGCATCAATGCCGGTACCTTTGCCTCCTGCAGGTCCTAAAGGTAACGAGCTTGCCGAACAACAAAAGATCGCCGACTGCCTCACCGCCCTCGACACCCAGATCGCCGCGCAGGCGGCGAAGATCGAATCCCTCAAAACCCACAAGCGCGGCCTGATGCAGCAGCTCTTCCCATCGCCCCAGGAGATTGAGGCATGAGCGATGCGGTTAAAATCCATTCCTTTTCTTCGTTGAAGAAGTTGGTTGAGCGGCTGCGGGATGACGTCGGCGGCGGCGATCAGGATTTTGTGCTTATCTTCGCTTACAATGGCGTCGGCAAGACGCGGTTATCGATGGCTTTCAAGGACGAATGCAAGAGGAAGAACAACGGCAACCCCGAAACACTTTACTTCAATGCGTTCACAGAAGACCTGTTTACGTGGGACAACGACCTGGAGGGCGACAGCGAGCGCGTGCTGAAGCTCAACGCCGATTCCAAGTTTTTCGCTGGTCTCGAAGAACTGGAGATGGACAACCGCATCCGCCCATTGCTAGACCGATACGTGGATTTTGATTTCCGCATCGACACCGGCAAGTGGGAAGTGCGTTTTTCGCGCGAAGTTCCCGACCGCGACGGCCGTCGGCTCGATGAAGGCATCAAAATTTCACGCGGCGAGGAGAACCTCTTTATCTGGTGCTTCTTTCTGGCGGTAGTTCAGCTCGCAATGGATGAGGAGATCGATGCATATAGCTGGGTGAGGTACATTTACATCGACGACCCGATTTCCTCACTCGATGAGAACAACGCGATCGCAGTGGCCCATGACCTTGCCAAGGTGCTGATAGAGGCCAAAAGCCGTGTGAAGGTCATTGTGTCTACGCACCACGCACTATTTTTCAACGTGATCTGCAATGAGCTCAGGCCCCAACGGCACAAGAAATACTTCATGCACCGGCCGGATCGAAGCGAGAGTTACACCTTGCGTGCAACCGATACTACACCATTCTTCCACCACGTCGCCATGCTCAGTGAGATTAAGCGGGCGGCCGATGCTGGGAACCTCTACACCTACCATTTCAATATGCTCCGCAGCGTAATGGAGAAAACGGCGGCGTTCTTCGGCCGTAAAGAATTCGGGACTTGTCTGGCTGGAGTGGAAGACGAAGGCCTTTTCGCACGGGCGCTCAACCTGTTGAGCCATGGGCAGTATTCGTTGTATGAACCAGTCGAGATGCTGGAAGACAATAAAAACCTCTTTCGCCAGATGCTGGCGGCATTCTTAGACAAACATGCTTTTGAGCTGCCCATGATACTGGCGGCGGAAGAGTAAGGAAGAACCATGACCGAAAACGACCAGAAACAACTCGGCAAAATCCTCTGGAACATCGCCGACCAGCTGCGCGGGGCGATGAACGCGGACGACTTCCGCGATTACATGCTCGCGTTTCTGTTCCTGCGCTACCTCTCGGACAATTAC
>Ga0180009_10007428_pt1 | contig 11194 bp, 12 predicted proteins | sample OS_PC_MetaG_FD_123537 | JGI IMG/M metagenome (GOLD analysis project Ga0180009, IMG submission 123537) | Groundwater microbial communities from the Aspo Hard Rock Laboratory (HRL) deep subsurface site, Sweden - OS_PC_MetaG | ecosystem: Environmental > Aquatic > Deep subsurface > Groundwater...
CGCGCGACAGTGGCCATCTTGAACCGACTGAAATAGCAGACGAATTGGAATGGCAGGCTCAGGAACATTCTCATGAGGCAACAACACGCGCGTTCGGGAACATGTCTGGATGAGGCAATACGACCGAGCATCATAATTGTCGTTGCACACATCGCGAACCTTGGCCTTTTCGGCGGCCCAGACTTTAAAACTAGATCGAAAACCGTGGGCAGTCGCCTTGCCACGATAGCCCATGTCGCGAAGAAGTTCGGTGAAAGTCATGTCGGAAAGTGGCCCTCCTGAAGGGGCGGGAAAAACGAGTTCACCATTCGTCAATTCTCTGGCCGCGCTCAGGATCTCGAGTGCTCTCGACGATAGTGGAACGGCATGGGGCTCGTCCGTTTTGCGCATTCGTCCCGCCGGAATGCTCCACCTCTCGTCTTCGAAATCGATTTCGGACCAAGGCGCTTCTCTGACCTCTCCACTTCGTGCGGCCGTAAGGACTAGGAACTCAAGTCGGAGCTTGGTCGAGGTATAAGCTTCACGCGCCCGGAGCTGCTGGACGAAGTCCGGCACCACTCTCCAGGGTAGTGAAGGATGATGTTTTGCAGCCCGCCGCTTCCCTCCCAGTTCGTCCGTCACACCGATGCAGGGCGAAGCGAGCGTGCGGTGACCACGCAAAATAGCTGACCGGAATACCGCTTCCATGCGCTGCAGTAAGCGGCGCGCCGTTTCCTCTTTCTCGAACCAGATCGGTGAAAGCACATTAATCACTTCTCCAGCGTCGATCTCGGCAACAGGTCGGTTTCCGATGCGCGGGAAGACATACGTGCGCATCGTATTCTCCCACTGCTGAATGTGCTTTACGTTCCGAAGGCTCTTTTTGCGGTTTTCGAAAAATGCAGTGAACGCTATTTCGAACGTCACTTGACCGCGTCGCTTCTGCTGTCGGCGCTCGACAGCAAGATCACGGCCCTCTTTCGCGGCGGTTCGGAATTCAGCAGCCAATCTTCGGGCCTCCTCAAGTGAGACAGTCGGGAACCCACCGAGGCCGCGCTCTTTGCGCTTTCCATTGATCGTCACGCGAACAACCCAGCGCTTCTTCAGCCTGTCCCCGACGATCAGACGCAGACCGCCTCCGTCTTCATAGATGCCTGGAACCTTTAGCTTTGCCACTTTCGTATGGCTGAGCTTGTTCAGCGCTCGTGTACCCACACCGACACCGCTAATTCCGTCACCCATAATATCACCCAACTTAATCGTCATTGGGTGACGTTGCGTGACTATGCTGAGCAGAACTTGTCGAGGGTCATGATAGACGAACCGGCTGATTCATCAATGATAATTTGATACTGTGGCGCGGTATTGCAGCTTCTGCCACACATTCTCAGGAGCTGTCATTCGGGAGGTTGGCGGAGAGGGTGGGATTCGAACCCACGAGGCGGTTGCCCGCCTACCGGTTTTCGAGACCAGCGCCTTCAGCCACTCGGCCACCTCTCCGGAATGCCAATTAACGTGCCATCGAAAGGGCCCGCGCTGCCTATGGCCTAGGGAAGCGGTGTCGTATCGTGTGTCGCCCGCAAACGCAAGAGCGATTGGAGCCCGGCGATAAGCGAATTTCAGCCGCCATCGCTAATATTTTGTCTCAAGCCTTCGATTGCGCGGCAACACCGACGCTGGTAGGCTTCGAATCGATTGCAACAACATGGAAGGAGGTGACCTGATGTCGAGTGAGATCCTAGTGCCTGCCGAGAACATCGGGCGCAGCGGAGCGACGTTAGAGCATCCTCTGACAAGCACCTGAGCGTCATCGGTCTTTCTGAACCGCGAGGTTCAACGCAGGCTAGTCTCACGGGGGTCGCTCAACCGAGCGACCCCTTTGTGTTTCGATCGGTTGTGGTTTCGATCGGTTGTGGTTTCGATCGGCTGCGTTTTCGTCCGAGTATGACTTTATTCGGCGCCCGGCGATCAAAATGAAATTTCGAGCGGTGCCGTCGCGGGTCTCGCCCCTTCGAACCCTTGTGCCAGCATCCGCCCGTCCTTGGCATCCGCGACGAGCGCGAGCCGGGTCAGCGGATTGAGCACCGGCGGCTGCAGCCATTCGGCCAAATCGCAGAAATCCGGCGCAAGGTTGCACAGCATCCGCGAACGCCCTTCGCTGTCATGACCGCGCGCACTGCCCCGCCAACCCGAAGCCTGCCAGTGATTGGCGGCAACGCCGGGACCACGATGCACTTCGGCGCGCTCTTCCGTCCGCTCTATCACCACCGTTTCGTGCGGCCCGAGACCGGCCAGAACATAGATGCACGGCGCCGCAATCGGCGTTTCGGTCAAGCGCCTCGCCGCCTCTTCGAAATCGCCGGCCGTCTCGAACACCACCCGCAACAGGTGCGCCGGCGTCGGATGCGGCCGCGACCACACACGCGCCTTGTTGGCCGCCCAGTCGATGGCGAAGAGACCGATCGGCCGGCGCATCGGCGCCTGGTTCAGCGCTGCCGAAAACCGCCTCGGTGCCATCGCCTGCAGAACGCCGGTGTAGCCGGGCCAGGTCAGCGCCGCGTACGGCCCGGCTTTGGCACGGACCCGGGCGGCAACCACGTTCGCGCCGAGCCCGGGCGTGCGCCAGTCGAGGACGCGTGCTAACCGCGCAGAATTGCCATCCGCGGAAGGCGCCACCCGGCAGGTGCAGCCCCACTCGTAGTTCACGGAAAGGTAGTAGGCCCCGGGCCGCCCGAGCAGCGCCGCCACCCGGTCGATCTCGTCAAGCTGCGCGTTGTTCCAGCGTACCAGCCACTTCCGCGACACCGCATCGAGCGCCCTGAGAGCGGCCTGGGGCACGCCCTTCGTGGCCGCGTCGATCAGCTGGTGCGCCCGCCGCTCGTGCGCCATCAGGGTCTCGATACCGATCGGACCGCCGACATCAGTGATTGGAATTTCTGGCAAACTACTTCTCATCGGACGAATATAGGCCGCAGCCCGGCTTTCTCGCAGGGTTGCCGTTGACAAATCGTTGCTGCTCGGTCAGAAACGGCCTCACCGCGACGGGCGAAGGCTCTTCGCGCAAAATCCGCTGCCTGAGGCCAATTGACAGCCCCTGTCCGGTCGTCCCGGAACCTGGAGCCGTCTTCGCTGCGGGAACCCGAAGTTGCATCGGCGTTCAATGCGTCGCAATGCAGCGGCAGGTCGCCCGTTTCGGACCCCAAAAGTCCGCGTCCGTGAGATGCGGCGCCACAAGGCGCGAATAAACCCGTTGGAACTCGAATTCACGTTCGGGCGCCGGCGAGCAAACGTAATTCGAATCGAAGGTCCGATCAGCCATGTACGCTGTTATCAAAACGGGCGGCAAACAGTACCGCGTCGCCCAGAACGATCTCCTCACCATCGAACGCCTCGAAGGCGAAGCCGGCAACACCATCGAATTCGCCGAGGTTCTGATGGTCGGCGAAGGCGAGGACGTCAAAGTCGGCGCACCGTTCGTCTCCGGCGCCAAGGTCACCGCTGAGCTTGTCGATCAAGCCCGCGGCCCCAAGGTCATCGCCTTCAAGAAGCGCCGCCGCAAGAATTCGCGCCGCAAGAAAGGCCACCGTCAACATCTCAGTCTGGTGCGCATCACCGGCATTACCGGCTAACCAACACGACTTTAGCTCGTCAACACAAGCTTGCGCAGTGTTGAGCAAAGGAAGTGTTGGCAATCAAAAAGCCCAACACGACATCAGGAAGTGTTGGTGAAAAGGACCACAACACGACTTTAGCTCGTCGACACAAGCTTGCGCAGTGTTGAGCAAAGGAAGTGTTGGCCAGACTAAAGCACCAGACAAGCACGAGCATTTGAAGGACACGCGTTATGGCACAGAAGAAAGCGGGCGGCTCAACCAAGAACGGCCGCGATTCAGAATCCAAACGTCTTGGCGTTAAGCGCTACGGCGGTGAAGTCGTCATCCCCGGCAACATCATCGTCCGCCAGCGTGGCACCAAGTGGCACCCGGGTTCCAACGTCGGCATCGGCACCGATCACACGATCTTCGCCAAGGTCGAAGGCGAGGTGGAATTCCGCACGCGCCGCAACGGCCGCACGTATATCTCGGTGCACCCGAAGACATCCCAAGCCGCCGAGTAAGCCGGCGCCGCTCGACGGCAGCTCTTAACGGCGATGGCAATTGTTCCGTCTTGTATCTAAAGGCCGCCCGGACTCGGTTCGAGTGTGGGCGGCTTTCGACGTTGATAATCTCTAGTCTATGAATGTATTTCAGGCGGTAATGCGATGAGCGGCAGCTCCAGCATCAAGACAAGGCGGTTGCTTCTTCGCACATTACAACGCGAGGACGCCCCCCGCATTGCCGAACTCGGAGGCGACTGGGATGTCGCCAGCATGACCGCCCGGATGCCCTACCCTTACACCGAGGCAGCCGCCCACCAGTGGATCGACGCCATCGACCCCGGCGAACGGATCTATGGAATCGAGCTTCAAGGCGAACTGATCGGCGTCACCGGATTTACCCCGGACCCCGACGAGCCGAGCGCCGAGATCGGCTATTGGCTGGGCAAGACTTACTGGGGTAAGGGCTATGCGACCGAGGCCGCCCAGGCTGTCATCGATCAATGTTTCGCCCGCGAGGGCTTTTTTCGGCTCACATGCGGCCACTTCGCCGATAACCCTGCTTCCGCGCGCGTTATTACCAAGCTCGGCTTCGAACGAACAGGATCTGGCGAGTGGTGGTGCGAAGCCCGCCGGCTGGAAATCGCAGCCGTGCGCTACGAAATGAATAAGCCTGTGCCCAGATGGCGCCGGTTCGTGCGTCTCGGCCGGACAACGTAACACCAGCGCGGAGAGTCGAACTGTGCCGGATGCCGGTCGGCATCCAGCCCAACACGACTTTAGGAAGTGTTGGCCGAAGAATAACAGCGGCGCCGCAAGGAAAGTAAAATGAAGTTCCTCGATTCTGCGAAAATCTACGTGCAGTCCGGCAAAGGCGGCGATGGCGGGCTTTCCTTCCGCCGCGAGAAGTACATCGAGTACGGCGGCCCGGACGGCGGCGACGGCGGACATGGTGGCGACGTCATCATCGAGTGCGTCGACAATCTCAACACGCTGATCGATTACCGCTACCAGCAGCACTTCAAAGCCAAGCCGGGCGTCGCCGGCATGGGCCGCAACCGCTCCGGTGCGCGCGGCGACGATTGTATCATCAAGGTCCCTCCGGGCACGCAGGTGTTCGCGGAAGACAACGAGACGCTGCTTGCCGATCTCGTCAATCTCGGCGACAAGGTCCGCATCGCCAAAGGCGGCAACGGCGGCTTTGGCAACGCCCATTTCAAGAGTTCGACCAACCAGGCCCCGCGCCACTTCAACCCCGGCCAGCCCGCCGAAGAGTTGACGATCTGGCTACGTTTGAAACTCATTGCCGATGCCGGTCTCGTCGGTCTGCCGAATGCCGGCAAGTCGACGTTCCTTGCCGCCGTTTCGGCAGCCAAGCCGAAGATCGCCGATTATCCCTTCACGACGCTGCACCCGAACCTCGGCGTCGTCAAAATCGGCTCCAAGGATTTCGTTCTTGCCGACATCCCGGGCCTGATCGAAGGTGCCAGCGAAGGTGCCGGCCTTGGCACGCGCTTCCTCGGCCACGTCGAACGCACGCGCGTCATCCTGCATCTCGTCGACTGCACTTCGCAGGACGTCGCGCGCGATTACGAAACCGTGCGCGCAGAACTGGAAGCCTACGACGAGGGTTTCGCCGAAAAGCCGGAAATCGTAGCCCTGTCGAAAATCGATGCGCTGACCGAAGACGTCCTGAAAGACCGCTTCAACGAGTTGAAGCAGGTCTGCGGCAAGCGCCCGCTGATGCTTTCCGCCGTCTCCGGCAAAGGTGTCGAGGAAGCGTTATTCGCATTGATCCGGCATATCGACAACACGCTGGCAGAAGAAGCAGCGGATAATGCAGAGCCCGCCAAGCCCTGGCAGCCGTGATCGCCGGTCGTAGCTTATAGCCCCGGATCCTCGGGTACCGATCACAGGTAACCGAGGACATTGAGCAGAATGAGGACCGGGATCGGTACGCCGATCATGAACAGTAAAACGTTCTTCATCATGATATTCGCTCCTCGCTGACGCCTGACGTACAAAAAACCCTTCGATCCGGGATTGGTTCCCGCCCAAAGCTCCGCCTCTTGCGTACCAGCCCGGCAATTCATGCTATCAGCGACCGATCCGCTCCCGACCCAGTCAACAGTGCCTCATGACCGACAGCCAGAACCCAGACTCAGTCGCCTCCTCGCGAACCGCCCGCCCCGAATGGGCTGAGGCCTCACGCATCGTCGTCAAACTCGGCTCGGCGCTGATCGCCTGCCGCAATACCGGCACCGTGAAGTCCGATTGGCTCGGCTCGCTGATCGACGATATCGCCGCCCTGACAAGCGCCGGCCGTGAAGTCGTCGTCGTATCCTCCGGTGCCATTGCTCTTGGGCGACACGCCCTCAGCCTGCCCCCAGGTCAGCTCGAACTCGAGGAGAGCCAGGCGGCAGCTTCCGTCGGACAGATTGCGCTCGCACATGCCTACGCCGAACTGGCCAAGGCCCGCGGCCTCACCGCAGCCCAGATCCTGCTGACGCTCGGCGACACCGAGCAGCGCCGACGCTATCTCAATGCCCGCGACACCCTGCTCACCTTGCTGCGCTTGAAGGCCCTCCCCGTCGTCAACGAAAACGACACCGTTGCAACCAGCGAAATCCGCTACGGCGACAACGACCGCCTGTCGGCCCGCGTCGCCTCGATGATCGATGCCGACTGCCTCGTCCTGTTGTCCGATGTCGATGGACTTTACACCGCCCCGCCGGGCTCCGGCTCAGCCGGCCGACGCCTCGACGTCGTGACCGAAATCACCAGCGAAATCGAAGCCATGGCCGGGGAAGCCGGCAGCGAGCTTTCGCGCGGCGGCATGCGCACCAAGGTCGAGGCCGCCAAGATCGCCCGCGCCGCCGGCTGCGACATGGTGATAGCCTCCGGCAAGCGCATGAACCCCTTGGCGGCCATCGCCAGGGGCGCGCCCTGCACCTGGTTCCTGGCCCCCTCCGATCCGGTGACCTCGCGCCAGCGCTGGATTTCCGGTCAGCTCGAACCCAAGGGAACGATCACCGTCGACGGCGGCGCGGAAAAGGCGCTTTTCGACGGCAGAAGCCTATTGCCGGCCGGCGTCAGCGCCGTCTCCGGAACGTTCGATCGCGGCGACGCGGTGGTTATCCGCGGCAAGGATGGACGCGAACTGGGACGCGGCCTTGTCGCCTATGCCAAGAAGGATGCCGAACGCATCGTCGGCAAGAAGACATCCGAGATCGCCGATATTCTCGGCTTCGCCGGCCGCGACGAACTGATTCACCGCGATGACATGGCGCTTCACCGCGTGCATCGCTCCACGGATTGATGAAAAGGTTTTTCGAGATCATGCAGAACGCTCAAGCCGTCGCCGCCGATATTGACGCAATCGCCGATCATCTGCGCCTTCTCGGCCTGCCGATCGAGGTCGTTGATCTTTCCGGCGGGTCCAAAGGCATCCGCGCGACGACGAGCGGCATTCCGTTCTCGGCATTCCTCTTCAAGAACGACGAACAGAATAGTCCCTATCTGATGTTGAGCGCGATGTTCCCCGACCGTAAGGTCAGCCTCGAGTGGGCCAATGCCTGGAACAGCCGTTTTCCCCTGACGCGCGCGGCGGTCGCCTCCGAAGGCGAGCCCATGCTGACCCAGTCGATCATCCTGACCGGCATCGACACCGATCATCTGAAGGAAGTCGCTTCCTGGTGGGATCTGCTCTTGCGCATCTTCGTCGAGGACATCCTCTCCGTTTCCCCGCTACCCACGAGATGAATTCCAACGTGAGCGCCAATGCTGCGCAAACCCCTCCGGAGATCCGCTGAAAGAGACGTGAATGCCATGAATGCCATCGTCCAGAAACTGCTCCACGAGAGCAACGTCGAAGCCGCCATGCTGGAAATGGGCAAGGCTGCCCGCGCCGCTGCCCGCGAACTCGCTGCCGCCCCGCGCGGACTGAAGGACGAGGCGCTGCGCATCGCCGCCGCCGAAATACGCCGGCACACTCCCGTCATCGTCGAACAAAACAATCGCGACCTCAAGGCCGCCGAAAGCGCCGGCCGGCCCGGCTCCTATCTCGACCGCCTGTTGCTGGACCCCGACCGCATCGAAGGCATCGCCACGGGCCTTGAAGCGATTGCCGGCGTCGACGATCCCGTCGGTTCCATCATCGCCGAATGGAAGCGCCCGAACGGCCTTGCCATCTCACGCGTTCGCGTTCCGATCGGTGTCATCGGCATCATTTACGAGAGCCGCCCGAACGTCACCGCGGATGCCGGCGCGCTCTGCCTGAAATCGGGCAACGCGGCAATCCTGCGCGGCGGCTCCGACAGCCACCATTCGAGCCTCGCAATCCTCACCTGCCTCGCCCACGGACTTCGCCAGACCGGCCTCCCGGAGGACGCCATCCAGCTTGTCGCCACCGTCGATCGCGATGCCGTCGGCCACATGTTGCGCGGCCTGGACGGGGCCATCGACGTTATCGTTCCGCGCGGCGGCAAGAGCCTTGTCGCGCGCGTCCAGGAGGAAGCTCGCGTCCCCGTTTTCGCCCACCTCGAAGGCGTCTGCCACACGTATGTCGACCGCGGCGCCGACATCGACATGGCAGTCGAAATCGTCCTCAACGCCAAGCTGCGCCGCACCGGCGTCTGCGGTGCCACCGAGGCCCTGCTCGTCGACAAGAACGCCCACGACGACTACCTCGGCCCGCTCGTCAAGGCGCTACTTGACGCCGGTTGCGAAGTTCGCGGAGACGCCGCCGCGCAGGTTGTCGACGAACGCGTCGTTGCCGCCTCGAACAAGGATTGGGGCACCGAGTTCCTTGACGCCATCATCGCCGTCAAGACCGTCGATGGCGTCGACGAAGCCATTCGCCACATCGCCAGGTATGGATCTCAGCACACCGATTGCATCGTCACCGAATGCATCGGCACTGCCGAGCGGTTCCTTGCCCGCGTCGATTCGGCAATCGTCATGCACAATGCCTCGACCCAGTTCGCCGACGGCGGCGAATTCGGCATGGGCGCGGAAATCGGCATCGCCACCGGCCGCATGCACGCCCGCGGCCCGGTCGGCCTGGAGCAGCTGACGACGTTCAAGTATGTCGTTCGCGGCAGCGGGCAGGTACGCGCGAAATGAGCGCCGATCGCGGAGCGGAGCAGCCGAATTGAGCGCGCCCCCTCGCCACCGCTCGACTTTCTCGATACACGCGCCGCATGCCTGGCCCGGCGCGCGCATCGGCATCATGGGCGGCTCCTTCAATCCCCCCCACGAAGGCCACCTCGTCGTCGCCCGCACAGCTCTGCGCCGACTGCGTCTCGACAAGCTGTGGTGGGTCGTAACTCCGGGAAACCCGCTGAAGACAAGGCACGGGCTGCCGGACTTCACGAAACGCATAGAAGCCGTCGAAGCGCTGGCCACCGACCCGAGGATGATCGTCACGGCCTTCGAGTCCGAACTCGGCACACCCTATACCGCCGCCACCATCGGTTTCCTGAAGGCGAGCCACCCCCGCACGCAGTTTGTCTGGGTCATGGGCGCCGACAATCTTGCAACATTCCACCGCTGGCAGAACTGGCGCGGGATCGCCGCGAGCGTTCCCATGGCGGTGATCGACCGGCCTGGTTGGCGCTTCCCGGCACTTGCATCACCGGCAGCCCGCGCATTTGCTGCCCGGCGCATTCCCGAAGCCCGGGCTGCACGATTGCCGGGCCTTGTCCCGCCCGCCTGGGTTTTCCTGACGACACGGCTGTCGAACCAGTCGTCAACGGCGCTGCGCGGTGATGCACCGGGGCAATCCGACCTGTGACACATTCACCACGTCGGACAAGGCGTTTTGGTTAAGCACCTGCAACAAAACTCCCATAATCCCTTGATGGCTTCGAGTCGTCGGCTTAGACTTCCAATCGTTTGCGCAAGTGCCTATATCCAACGCTCGCAAAGCCCCGGACCGGTGCGCTGTACCGAGTTTCCCGGGATCACGAGGCGATCCTATTTGGAAGACGCTCACACAGGATTCAATGAGGAAAGGACGACCACGAAAACATGCCAACTGCGCTTGAGGCTGCCATGACCGGCAAGTCTCCATCCGAGGCGTTGCGCGACAGCAATTCTTCGGCCTTGCTCGTAAAGCAGATCGTTCATTGGCTGGATGAGGCCAAGGCGGAAGAGATCGTCACGATCGATCTGAAAGGCAAGACGTCGATCGGCGACTTCATGATCGTCGCATCTGGCCGCTCGGACCGGCACGTCGGCGCCATCGCCGACAAGATCAAGGAAAAACTCCGGGAAACAGGCCACGGTCGCGTTCGCGCCGAGGGAACGGAAGCCTGCGACTGGGTGCTGATCGACACTGGCGACATCATCGTTCATCTGTTCCGCCCCGAGGTCCGTGATTTCTACAACCTCGAGAAAATGTGGTCCGGCGAGCGCCCGCCTGAGCCGACATCGCACTGAACCGGTTAGGGTTGGAAGCTCATGCGCTTTACGATTGCCGCGCTCGGGCGTCTCAAGGAGGGTCCGGATCGCGCGCAATTGGAGCGTTACGTCGACCTGCTGGGCGGCCTCGGGCGCAGTTGCGGTCTGGGTCCGCTGCAGATCGTCGAACTCCCCGAGGCCCGCGGGCCGACTGTTGCGATAAGGTGTCGGGACGAATCGCAGCGGCTCTTGGCAGCCTCGTCATCCGCCGACCACCGCATCCTGCTCGACGAGCGCGGCCGCACACACTCAAGTGAACGCTTCGCCGAATTGATCGGGCGGCTTCGCGACGGCGGCACCCGCGAAATCGCATTTCTGATCGGCGGCGCCGACGGCCACGGTACCGAAGCGAGAGCGACCGCTGACGACACGCTCGCCCTGTCGCATTTCACGCTGCCGCACGGCCTCGCCCGCATCGTTCTTGCCGAACAGCTTTACCGCGCCGTCACCATTCTCGCCGGCCACCCCTATCATCGGGCTTGATAACCTGCCGCACGAAACAGCCGGGCATCGCGGCGAAGCATGGCAGTCGCCTGCAGTTCCTTGAACCTTGGCCGGATCCCCGCCTTCGCGGCGATGACGTTGGGGCGGGCCCGCTTGCGACCTTGCCTCGCCGTTTCGTGTTCCGGGGTCGCCATATTCCCGACCTCCAGCACC
>Ga0180009_10007429_pt1 | contig 11194 bp, 9 predicted proteins | sample OS_PC_MetaG_FD_123537 | JGI IMG/M metagenome (GOLD analysis project Ga0180009, IMG submission 123537) | Groundwater microbial communities from the Aspo Hard Rock Laboratory (HRL) deep subsurface site, Sweden - OS_PC_MetaG | ecosystem: Environmental > Aquatic > Deep subsurface > Groundwater...
CATCAGGACTGGGGTACGCTGGTTTTCGATTTTGGCCGTAACGAGGTGCGCAATTTTCTGGTGGCCAACGCCCTGTACTGGCTGGACGAGTTTCACATCGACGGGCTGCGCGTCGATGCGGTCGCATCGATGCTGTATCTGGACTATTCGCGCAAGCATGGCGAATGGCTGCCAAACCAGTACGGTGGGCGCGAGAACATCGAGGCCATCCATTTCCTGCGCGAAATGAACACCGAAGTGCACGGTCGTTTCCCAGGCGTGCTGACTATCGCCGAGGAGTCGACCGCCTGGCCGGCAGTGTCACGCCCGGTCGAACTGGGTGGATTGGGCTTCTCGATGAAGTGGAACATGGGCTGGATGAACGACAGCCTGGCCTACATCGAAAAGGAACCAATCTATCGCAAGTACCAGCACAATCAGCTGACCTTCAGCCAGATGTATGCGTGGAGCGAAAACTTCGTGCTGCCGCTGTCGCACGATGAAGTCGTGCACATGAAAAAAAGCCTGCTCGACAAGATGCCGGGTGACGCCTGGCAGCGCTTTGCCAATCTGCGGCTGTTCTATGCCTGGCAGTATGCACATCCCGGAAAAAAACTGCTGTTCATGGGTGGCGAATTTGGTCAGTGGAACGAGTGGAACGAAGCCGATCAGCTCGACTGGGCGCTGCTTGAATTCCCCGCCCACGAAAGTATTCGTACGCTGTTGCGTGATCTCAACCGGCTGTATCGCAATGAGCCTGCGCTCCATGCGTTCGACTTCGAACCACGCGGGTTTCGCTGGATCGATTGTCACGACGCCGATCAGTCGGTACTCAGTTTCATTCGTCAGGGAGGCGATGACGCGGAACCCATGGTGATGTTATTCAATTTCACCCCGGTGCCGCGCCGCGCTTACCGAATTGGTGTGCCATCGGGGGCCGCCTGGTGCGAAGTGCTGAATACCGACTCGACGTTTTACGGCGGCAGCAACCTGGGCAACGGCAAGCCGCTGCATCCACAGAACCTGTCGTGGATGGGATTCGATCACTCGGTTGAGGTGACGATCCCGCCGCTGGGCGCCATTTTTCTAAAGCCCTGTAAATGATTTAACGAATAAAAACAACGGACACAATAATGAATTTCGGAGCAAAAGAATAAATGAACAGCGGAGCAAAAAAAATCCTGTTTGTCGCCAGCGAAGCCTATCCGCTGGTTAAAACCGGCGGGCTGGGCGATGTGCTTTACAGCCTGCCACACGCCTTGCATGCGCGTGGTGCAGACATCCGGCTGCTGCTCCCGGGTTATCGTGCATTGTTACGCCAGTTGGACCAGGTTCACATACTGGGCTGGCTCGATGTGCGTGGAGCAGAGGGCATAGTGAGTGTGCGCATTCTGGAAACCCGGCATCCCGAATATGCTTTCCCATTGTGGGTGGTGGATTGTCCGAGCTTGTTCGACCGTCCTGGCAATCCCTATGTGGGCGCCAGCGGTCAGGACTGGCCGGATAATGCTGAACGCTTTGCCGTGTTTGCGCGTGTGGCGGCACTCCTGGCACTGGATGCCCTGGATAGGGGATGGCAGGCCGAAGTGGTTCATTCGCACGACTGGCAGACCGGTCTGGTGGCCGCGTTTCTGGCCGATCAGCCAGCACGTCCAAAAACCGTGTTCACGATCCACAATCTGGCCTACGGCGGCTATTTTTCACACGGCGATTTTGTGCGCTTGCAGTTGCCCAGCCACTGGTGGACGTCCGAGAGTGTGGAATTCCATGGCGGATTTTCCATGCTGAAGGCGGGCATTGTTTATGCCGATGCCGTGACCACGGTGAGCCCCACTTATGCTGCCGAAATCTGCACCCCGGAATTCGGCTACGGGCTCGACGGTCTGCTGCTTTCTCTCAAGCACAAACTGCATGGAATTCTCAATGGAATCGATACCAAAATCTGGAATCCCTCCACGGATGAACACTTGCCTGCGCGATATTCATCGAGTCGTATTCTTCCCGGGAAGCGGCGTAACAAACAATCCCTGATTGAGCGTTTTCTGCCACAGGCAGATGATGCCGCCATGCAGGCGCCATTGTTGGGACAGGTGGGACGGCTGGTCGAACAGAAGGGCGTCGACTGGGTGCTCGCCGCGATCCCCGTTTTACTGGCGGAAACTGATGCCCGCTTTGTACTGCTGGGAAGTGGTCAGACAGTCTACGAGCAGAAGCTGATGCGCCTGGCCAAGCTGCATCCGGAGCGTGTATTTGTTGAGATTGGGTATGACGAGTCGCTGGCGCATCAGATCGAAGCTGGCGCGGACATGTTCATGATGCCATCGCGCTTCGAACCCTGTGGCCTGAATCAGATGTACAGCTTGAATTATGGCACCCCTCCAATCGTATTCAAGACAGGTGGGCTGGCCGACACCGTGGTCGATGCAGACAAAACCACATTGAAAGATGCCACCGCCAATGGCTTCGTGTTCGACACGCCGGATGTGACGTCATTCCTGACGACGATTCGTCGCGCCCTTGCGCTGTATCAGAAGCCTGCCCAGTGGCGGAAGCTGCAGCAAACCGGGATGCGGCAGTCATTCGACTGGGCGGATAGCGCCGGCCATTACCTGGCTTTGTATTCCACTTCGATTAGCGAGGATAGCCATGTCATCCACACCCATTAATTCTCAGTGTGCAGTTACATTTTCCATGGATTCGCTGCCAAATAGCGCCGACGAAATCGGCGAAGATATCGAGCGTTATCGGTTTTACCATATGGGTCGCTTGCAGGTGTGCCCGCCGGTTTACACTTATCAGGCACTGGCCTGGACCCTGCGTGATCGCCTCATGTCGGACTGGATGAACTCCTATGCGGCACGCGATCAGCCAGGCAAGCGGCGTGCTTACTATTTGTCACTCGAATTCCTGATCGGCCGAGCGTTGTCCAACCATGTTTTGAATCTCGGACTGGAAGAGCCTGTGCATGACGCGTTGCAGCGATTCGGCCATGATCTTGAAAGCCTTGCAGAAGAAGAGCTCGATGCCGGATTGGGCAATGGCGGTCTGGGTCGGTTGGCGGCGTGTTTCATGGACAGTTGCGCCACGCTGAATTTGCCGGTGATGGGCTATGGCCTGCATTACGAGTACGGGATGTTCCGCCAGCGCATCGAAAATGGTTACCAGATGGAAGACACGGATCACTGGCTGCGCGACGGCAACCCGTGGGAAGTCGAGCGTCCTGAATTTACCTGCCGAGTCCATTTTGGTGGACACACAGAGCATTTTCGCGACAAGGAAGGCATCGGGCGTGCACGCTGGGCGGGCACCAATGATGTGCTGGCGATTCCGTTCGATATGCCGATATCGGGTTATCGCAACCATGCAGTGAATACGCTGCGACTCTGGAAAGCCGCGGCAACAGACGAATTCAACCTGGATGAATTCAACGCCGGTAGCTACACCGAGGCGGTGCAGGAAAAGAATCACGCCGAGCACATCTCGATGGTGTTGTATCCCAACGACAGCAGCGAAAATGGCAAGGAGCTGCGGCTGCGTCAGCAGTATTTACTGGCCTCGGCCAGCTTGAAGGATGCAATGCGGCAATGGCGCTCAGCCGGCAATACCGATTTGCTTCAGTTTGCCGATCAAAACGTATTCCAGATGAACGACACCCATCCCACCATCGCGGTGGCTGAGTTGATGCGGCTATTGCTCGATGAGGAAAGGCTGGTTTGGGACCAGGCCTGGGCGATTACGACACGCTGCATGGCTTATACCAATCACACGCTTTTGCCCGAAGCATTGGAACGCTGGCCGGTTGCACTTTTCGAGCGCTTGTTGCCACGTCCACTGGAAATTATTTACGAGATCAACGCACGATTCCTGCGTGAAGTTTCGATGAAATGGCCTGGCGACATGGATCGCCAGCGTCGCATGTCGATCATCGAAGAGGGTGGGGAGCGTCAGGTACGCATGGCGTGGCTGGCTATCGTCGGCAGCTTCTCAGTCAATGGCGTTGCCGCATTGCATTCACGCTTGCTGAAAGAAGGGCTATTTCGTGACTTTGTCGACTTGTGGCCGGATAAATTCAACAACAAGACCAACGGCGTTACCCCGCGTCGCTGGGTGGCGCATGCCAACCCCGGCATGAGCGCGCTGATTACCAGCAAGATCGGGGATGGCTGGATTGCCGACCTGAGCCAGCTGGAAAAACTCAAGCCGCTGGCCGCGCTTGAAAATATCGAATTTCACGCACAGTGGCACGCGTCTAAACGGGCGAACAAAGTCCGGCTGGCTGAACTGGTCAAAGCCAAGTGCGGCGTGGAGTTCAATCCGGACGCCTTGTTTGACGTGCAGGTTAAACGCATCCACGAATACAAGCGCCAACTGCTGAATGTGCTGCACGTGATCCACCTCTACAACCGTGTCAAGAAAGGACACCTGGAGGTCTGGGCAGACCGTTGCGTGCTGATTGGCGGCAAGGCCGCGCCGGGTTATTTGATGGCCAAGCGCATCATCAAACTGATCAATAGCGTGGCCGAAGTTATCAATAATGACCCTGCGGTCAATGGTCGCTTGAAGGTGGCTTTCCTGCCCAATTACCGTGTAACGAGCATGGAAATCATCGCGCCTGCAACGGACTTGTCGGAGCAGATATCGACTGCCGGAAAAGAAGCGTCAGGCACCGGCAACATGAAATTCATGATGAATGGCGCCATCACGATAGGCACCTACGATGGTGCCAACATTGAAATTCTCGATGCAGTGGGGGCGGATAACTTCTACCTGTTTGGTCTTCGGGCAGAAGAGGTCGAGGCATTGCGCCCGAACTATCAGCCGCAGTCTTATGTGGAAAACGACCCGTCGTTACGCGAAGTGATCGAGCTTCTGTCTTCTGGCCACTTTAATTCGTGTGAGCCGGGGATTTTCGACATGATTCTTGATGCGCTCTTGAGCCCGCACGACCCGTGGATGGTATTGGCCGATTTCGGCAGCTACGTCGACGCGCAGGACAAAGTGGCGCAGGCCTGGCAGGACAAGGCAAACTGGACGCGCATGAGCATACTCAACACCGCGTCGAGCGGGTTCTTTTCCACCGATCGCACCATGCGGGAGTACAACGCCGAAATCTGGAAGTTGACCTAGGCAGGCTTGCCTGTCGGTTACGCATTAAATGGGGGTCGGCGCTCTGCATGAGGTCAGCCTGACACCACTGTTTTTTTCATTGTTTTTTCTTTCATGGATTAGGCGACGCTAAGGAAGTTCAGATGGCCTCTATCATTTCGGCGGACCGCGTCAGGTTTCTCCTCAACCGGTTTCGCGAACGGCTTTGGGTGAAACCCCTGGTGGTTTGCCTGCTATCGATCGCGGCGGCATTCGTCGCTAAATTTGCTGATGGCACTGCGTTAGCGGAACTCGTGCCGGTGATTGCAGCGGACTCCATCGAGACGCTGTTGTCCATCATGGCCGCCAGCATGTTGCTCATCGCCACCTTTTCGGTGTCGTCGATGGTGTCGGCCTACGCTTCGGCGAGCAGCACGGCAACACCGCGTTCGTTCACTTTGGTCGTCGCCGATGACGCATCCCAGAATGCCCTGTCGACCTTTGTGGGTTCATTTATTTTCAGCATCGTGGCGCTCCTTGCGGTCAAGAATAACTACTTCGGGACGGCAGGCCTCTTCATCCTCTTTACCCTGACGATTGTCGTGTTCGGCATGGTCATCATTACGTTTGTCCGCTGGGTTGACCGCATCGCGCGCCTTGGACGAATGGGATCGACGATCGACAAGGTTGAACAGGCGACTGCAGGTGCCCTGAAGCGGCGGCGTGATGCCCCCACCCTCTGCGGTATGCCGATACGATCGCAGACACACGGACGTGCAGTATTCGCAGCAAGTGTGGGGTATGTGCAATACATCGACATTGCCGCGCTTCAGGCATGGGCGGAGGAAGCCCAGGTGCGGGTGGTGGTCGCGGCGCTGCCGGGCACGTTCACGGCTCCTGACCAGCCACTGGCATACGTCAGCGCCCACCCGGGCGATCAGACCGTTATTGACTGCGAGCGTGTCCTCAAGTCGTTCCAGATCGGAGGTGATCGCCTTTTCGACGACGACCCGCGATTTGGTTTGGTGGTGCTATCGGAGATCGCCAGCCGCGCCTTGTCACCCGCGGTGAATGATCCCGGTACGGCGATCGATATCATCGGAACATTGCTACGGCTCTTGGTTCAGTGGAATGAACCCCCAACCGCTGGAGATCAACAGGCGCCAAAGTACGATCGCGTAGAGGTGCCAGAGATCTCGCTACGGGACATGTTCGATGATGCTTTCACGGCGATTTCCCGTGACGGCGCGGGTGTGGTCGAGGTCTCGGTGCGGCTGCAAAAAACGTTGCGTGCTCTCGCCTCACTGGGTAATACGCAAATGCGAGAGGCCGCCGAATACCACGGGCGTCTTGCGCTGAAGCGTGCGCGGCTTGCGCTGGATATGGAGGAGGACTTGACGGTCGTTCTCAACGCTGCCAAGTTCGCGGAGTCAACGGCTGCTTCAGACTTTCAACGCGCTGCATTATTGGAACGGGGCTGAGAGTGCCTGCATATCCCCCTATGCTGCCTAACAACGCGAAGCAGCGGACTGGTACTGCCCGCCGATGAGGTCAGGTGTTGATTCACGGTCGACAGAGCAGAAGTCCATAGCCGACGACCTGCCGATCAGAATTAGTCCGGGCCCTGTCACTTGTTCGATCGAAGGAGTCAGATAACCATCAAGTCAGCGACTGCTTTCGACCCTAAAGAGACGGCCGAGGCTTGTTTGCTGAATGTCTGTTGATGAAGCGGAAGCGGTCTATTTAGTCCTACCCCTGACTTCTTACTAATGGTTGGGCTACCCAAACGGGAGCATAATCAGTCCGCCACCGGTCTCCTTTTCCATAACGTAATGTAGAGACCGGGCACTGAGAAGATATATAAATATCATCAAGATAAATCACCATGACAGCTGTCTCTATATTAATAAATGTCCGGATCCACGGGTCTCTTGAATAACTGTTGGGCGTCTTACCGTGAGCACATCTGGAGTTAATCGAATGCAAAAGGTACTGCGTAGCTTTGCTGTTGGTGCGACCCTGAATCAAGGGACGTTCCTGGCATTTTTGCTGAAGCTGAAATTTGAAGACGGTAGCGAAACACTAACCGCATGGGCGAAGCCGAAAATCCCTGTACTGTTGCAAATGCTTTTGGAGTATCAGCAGCATCTACATCAGGTGGCCGCTCACCTAGACCCTGACTCAATTGAAAAGACAATTCGCGGTGAAGCGCCAAATCTGTCGCTGGCGGAAATTGAGAACTTGCCGGTTCAAGCTGTTGTTGAAACCGCAACAGGCCATGTCCAGAAAGACAATGTTCTGGCTGTTTCTATCAAAAGGGCCAAGCAGGAGCAGACAGACATTTTCCTTGTAATGCCAAATCAGTGTGAGTGGCTGATTGGCTTTACCGCTAACACTCTCAACGAGTTCAGCGAAGATGGTGAACTTAATGTCCCCAATGGTCGGCCACATTAGGCCCTACCCATCATTCCACCGGACCTTGCGCATAAAGCCGCGCAAGGCCGGTGAATTCAGACGTTCGGCGTCATCGAGAAGGTTTGTGCACGAATGAAACGATTGATTGACCTTACCCACAAAGAGGCAAGAGCCCATTTCCTGAAGGGTAGCTGCTACTTCAACGGGGACCTGCCCAAGTACATCAGTTTCGAGCCAATACTGAATGGCGTATCGGACGTTCTTAAGGGCGCGAACTACGCTGAGTTTATGAGCGAAAAACCGAATGAACTTCCAAACGTAAATTACAGCTTCATTGCAAACAAGGACGGAAGATTTTCTTGGCGGCCCTATGAGCTGATGCATCCAGTCATTTACGTATCGCTGGTGAATGTAATTTGCGAGGATGCCAACTGGGAAAGCATAAGAACGCGACTCAAGGAATTTGAGGGCGGCGTTATTGAATGCTGTAGCGCACCGGTGATGTCGATCGATCATCAGACTGATGTCGCAACTCAGATAAAAAATTGGTGGCAGAGTGTTGAGCAAAGGTCGCTAACTTATTCACTGGAATTCAGTCATCTGATCTTGCCCCGATTCCCCGGACACCCAGTTAAGCGACTTTCTGCGCCTCGAACGATTCGGGAGACAGATAGCCGAGCGTTGAATGCAGACGCTTTCGATTGTAATAGACTTCGATGTACTCAAACACCTGCTCACGCGCCATCTCCCGCGTAGTGAAGCGTTCGCCGTGGATCGCCTCGACCTTCAAACTGTGGTTCCAGGACTCCATGGCCGCGTTGTCGTAGCAGTCGCCTTTTTTGCTCATGCTGCAAATCATCTGATTGTTCTGCAGCAAACGCTGATAGACATGCGCGCAATACTGACTGCCGCGATCCGAATGCACGATCACGCCTGTCGGCATCTTGCGGCGCCATATCGCCATGGTGAGCGCATCGGCTACCAGCTTCGTCGTCATGCGTTCGGACATCGACCAGCCCACCACCAGCCGCGAGTACAAGTCCAGCACCACGGCCACATACAGCCAACCTTCATCCGTCGCCACATAAGTGATGTCGCTCACCCATTTCCGGTTCGGAGCCGAGGCCGTGAAGTCCTGTTCCAATAAATTCGGCGCAACCGGCAGTTTGTGGTTGGAGTTGGTCGTCGCCTTGTACTTGCGGGCGGCCTTGGCACGCAGCCCTTCTGCTTGCATCACGCGGGCGATCCGATTCTTTCCCACACGCCGGCCCTCCGTGCGCAGTTGCTTCGCGATGCGCGGCGCGCCAGCGCGGCCTTTGTGTTCATCGAAGACGCGGCGCACGTCGGCAGCCAATCGGACATCGGCTTGCGCTCGATTCGATGGCGGGCGATCCCGCCAGCCGTAGTAGCCGCTTCGCGAGACGCCCAGTACGCGGCACATCAACGCAACCCGATAACACGCTTCATGTTTCCTGATCATGGCGTACTTCATTTCGGCTGCTTCGCGAAGTACGCCGCCGCTTTTTTTAGGAAGGCGTTTTCTTCCTCCAGCCGCGCCATTTCTCGCTTGAGACGCGCCAGTTCGGCCTGCTGCAGCTTTTGCTCTTCAGTGGTCAGACCGTCGAGTCGTCGCTTCTGACGCCAGGTGTAGAGCTGGCTTTCCGCCAGACCCAAATCACGGGCGACTGTGGCAACACTTTCTTTCTCCGCGCGATCCAGCGCTTGTTTCTTGAATTCCGGGCTGTACCGGTTTCGGGACTGCATCTTGTCCTGCTTGGCTTTCATGTGTTCACCTCTGGTTAAAAGATTATTCTCTTAACAGGGTGTCCGTGAAATCAGGGCAAGATCAATCTTCTTCATACCGACGTGACTGACTGTTATGGCTCTCTGTATACCCACAGCATCGCTTGGGCTTTGCACGGCTTACCGAAAGCAAAGGAAGAAAAAGCGAAGAAATCCCTGCTTGGCAACAAAATCGATTCGCATATCCAAGCTAGTCGTTACGGACAGACCAATGGCATTTTGCAAGGATCTGTCCTTATGGATTTCATTGCAGAAATAGTTCTTGGATACGTCGATGAGCAGATTAATCTTGAACTCGCAGGAAGCACTGACATCCGGGTACTTAGATACAGGGATGACTATCGAATTTTTGCAAATAGCGACGAGCGCGCAGAGGCTGTCCTAAAGATAGTTAGCGATAAGTTACGGGCCGTAGGGATGAGGCTCGGGGTGTCAAAGACTTTTTCTTGCAGAAACGTAGTGGAAGGGTCGATTAAACCAGATAAGTTGGCTGGCATTGAGCATCAAGACCTTGGAACATCTAACGCTAAGACAATTCAAAAGCAGCTCTTGAGGCTACATTCCTTTGGTCAGCGATTTCCGAATAGCGGAGCTTTGCGAAGGCTAGTTGGGGAGTTTCACACCAATGTTTCCAAGCAGACTGAAGCTCCCGACGATCTTGGTGTGCAGGTCGCGATCGCTACTGATATTGCATTTGTTTCGCCATCGACGTTCCCTGCTGTGGCCGGCATTCTGAGCCATCTTATTTCACTTGCAACGAGTGAAGAGAAAGTGCGCTTGTGGACCAAAGTACACGAAAAGATGGCGCGGGTGCCATACAACGGTTATCTAGAGATTTGGCTCCAGCGTGTCACGCAGCCTAAAGCCGTTGGCATCAAGTTCGAGAGCAAAGAACCTATTTGCCAGATCGTGAATGGCGCATCGCCTCAGCTCTGGGAGACTAGTTGGATCGCGAGCGAAGCACTCAAAAATGCCTTGGACGTCAGCAAGATTGTCATTGCTGATGCAGGCGAGGCGGTGGAAGTGATTCAACCAGAAGAAGTTGAATTGTTTAAGGAAAATGCGTGGTCGTATTAAGCGCAAGCAGCGATGATTCAGTGGTGATGTCTCCGAACAAATCGTTCCAGGGAACTCCGAAAAAACTGCGCTTTTTCTTCGCCCCTGAACTCAAACGTTGACGGCTGCTTAGGATCAACCACCGGACCTCCACATAGAACACGCTGACGGTCTATTCTTGGCCGACTACTGACCCACAAGCTTCGACCTGACTTCTCTGAATTCCAGATTGTTCGACCAGGTGATCCCCATACTGACGGGCCGTCTTGTCCGCGGAGTTGTCACTTGACGATAGGCAAGTGCTTGATACGAATCTTTCCATCGAGAACAGTGACCATTGCCCCCTGAGCCAGCGCGTTACCCGCAACGGCAAAAACCTGCTGTATCAGCGAGGCAACCTGATCCGCCTTGAGACCTTCCATGCGTATCCGTAAAACCGACGGCCCTTGCGCCCCCGATACCGCAAGCAAGGCATGGAAGTCGGCGTCCAGCGTCACGACGACGCGCCCCTCCTGACGAGCCACTTCGATGACGGAAACATCTTCAGCCTGGGACATGCCGCGTTCGCTCACTCCCGCAACAGACCCGCCGCCGTACGCGGCAAACCCTGGTCGAGCAAGACCGCGATCATGCTGCTTCGAGTTTGATTACGCTGTCATCCAGATTGCACGCCGCGAAATCCAGCGCCTGGCGAACATCCTCCGCATCGAGCTCGGGGTACTCTCTAAAAAGCTCATCCCGGTCCGGATACAAGGCCACGGCCTCGACAACGCGTTTGACGGTGAGGCGCATGCCACGAATGCAGGCTTGCCCGTTCACTATCGCGGGGTTGATGGTGATGCGATCAAAGCGATTC
>Ga0180009_10007430_pt1 | contig 11194 bp, 9 predicted proteins | sample OS_PC_MetaG_FD_123537 | JGI IMG/M metagenome (GOLD analysis project Ga0180009, IMG submission 123537) | Groundwater microbial communities from the Aspo Hard Rock Laboratory (HRL) deep subsurface site, Sweden - OS_PC_MetaG | ecosystem: Environmental > Aquatic > Deep subsurface > Groundwater...
TATTTTTCTTAACGCTAGAAATGAGATGGTTTTTAAAAGATCAATGTTTGTCGGCACATTAAACGCTAATTTAGTTCATCCTAGAGAAATATTTGAAGAAGCTGTTAAACATCAGTCAGCTTCCATTATTCTAGTCCATAATCATCCTTCAAGCGATCCAGAACCATCAGAAGATGATATTTCTGTTACTAAACGTATTGTTGAAGCTGGGAAGATAATGGGGATTGAAGTTTTAGACCATGTGATTATAGCTAAAGGTAAAGTTTTTAGTTTTAAGGAGGGGAAGTTGATTTAAAATTTAGTTTGAATATAAATTTAAAAGGAATACAATAAAGGTATGGCAAAAACAAATAAAAATAAAAAAAGTTTAGAGCAACGACTTTGGGATGCAGCTGATCAATTAAGAGCTAATTCCGGTCTTAAAGCAAGTCAATATTCTCAGCCTGTGCTGGGTTTGATTTTTTTAAGATTTGCTGATTTTCGTTTTTCTTTAATTGGAAAACAGAAAAAAAAGGAAAAAGCTAAAAAAGTTAAAGTTTCTGTAATTAGGCATAGAGAATATGGCAAAGATTTTTATCATGCTCAAGGTGTAATGTATTTACCTAAAAGAGCAAGATATGATTATTTATTAAATCTACCAGAAGAGGAAGATTTAGGTAAAGCAATAAATGAGGCAATGAAGTTAGTTGAAGAAAATAATTTTGATTTAAAAGGAATTTTACCAAAAAGATATACTCAATTTGATAAAGATATTCTAATTGGTTTGCTAAAGAATTTTTCAGAAATTCCAATGGATGTTGAAGGAGATATGTTTGGTAGAATTTATGAATACTTTTTAGGTGAGTTTGCTAAGTCCGAGGGTTCTAAAGGTGGAGAATTCTTTACTCCAACTTCAATTGTTAAATTAATTGTTGAAATCCTTGAACCTTATAAAGGAAAGGTATTTGATCCTGCCTGTGGATCAGGTGGTATGTTTGTTCAAAGTGCTCAATTTGTTGATAAACATAGAAAAAACGGGAATGGAGCTAATAAGGTTATTTCAGTTTATGGTCAAGAAAAAACAAGGGAAACAGTAGATTTATGTAAAATGAACTTGGCAGTTCATGGTTTATCGGGTGATATTAAGCAAGCTAATACAATATATGAAGATTTACATAAGAGTGTCGGAAAGTTTGATTTTGTGATGGCTAATCCGCCTTTTAATGTAAAAGGAATTGACAAGGAAAAAATAAAAGGCGATTTGCGTTATCCAATTGGTTTGCCAAGTACAAATAATGCTAATTATCTTTGGATTCAGATTTTTTATAGTACTTTGAATAGTAAAGGACGAGCTGGATTTGTTATGGCTAATTCTGCTAGTGACGCGCGAGGAAATGAATTAGAAATTAGAAAGAAATTAATTAAAAAGAATGCGATTGATGTAATGATTACAATTAGTCCTAATTTTTTCTATACAGTAACTTTACCAGTAACTTTATGGTTTTTAGATAAAGGAAAGAAAAAGACTGATAGAAAAGATAAGATTTTATTTATTGATGCTCGTAATATTTATCATCAAATAGATCGAGCTCATCGGGATTTTACTAAAGAACAAATTCAGAAAATCGCTAGCATAGTTAAATCTTATCGTAAAGAAAAAGGAGCAGAAAAATACAAAGATATTTTTGGTCTATGTAAAATAGCGACAGTTAAGGAAATTAAAGAACAAGGATATTCATTAAACGCTGGAAGATATATTGGCATTGCTCCAGAAAAAGATGACGGCATTCCATTTAAAGATAAGATGGAAAAATTAAGTAAAGAATTAAAAGGATATTTTGAAGAAAGTCATAAATTAGAAAAAGAAATAAAAAGTAATTTAAGAAATATTTAATCATGACATTAAAGGAGTTGTATAGTAAAAATAAATTTATTAGTAAGATTTTGAAGGATAATCAAGTGATTTTAAAAAAAGATCTGAAAATAGGTTTATCTTCAAAAAAGACTTGGAAAACAAAAATATCTACTAAAGAAAGATTTGTTATTGAAACTTTTTATTTTATAACAGAAGTTTTAGTTAAGTTAGAAACAATTGATTATTATTTAGCATTTTTAAATTCTTACCCTAAAACAAAACTGTGGGAAAAAACATTTAGTCGTACGGATTATTTGAGATATCATACAGAAAGTTATTTAAATAGCATTATAGGTACCTTTGACCGTTCTTTACTTTTAATAAATCATCTTTATGATTTAGGTTTTAAAAATAAAGATGTTAAATATCATTTTATCATAAACAATAAACATATTAAGGATAGGAAAATAGGGAAACTCTTAAGACTATTCAATAAAACATTAAAGGGTGTTCGTAAGTCGCGTAATTTTATTCAACATGAAGGAAGATTTTTTGATGAAGGATTAGATGAAGCTGGAAAGTATGAATTTATTTTTAGGCACGGGATAAAATTAACTGGAAAAGAAAAAAAATTGTACAAATTTGTATTCGATTTAAAAATACGCATCTATTTGTCAGGAAAGAAAAAAGAAATCAAAGAAAATAATAAAAAACTTATTAAAATAATTAATATCTTTTTTGATATTTTATTTGATCAATATGTAGATCAATTAAAAAAGTTTAGCAAATAAAAAAGTAAACTTACGAAAAATATAAAAAGCGTTGATGAATTTATTGATCAACTTGATAAGATTTTTTATACTTTAGAATTTTTATAAAAAGAGATAGAAAAAAAATTTGAGAAAGATTAGATTATGAAAACAAAAAAGAAAAAAGCAAAATCTAAAATTTAGAAAAATCTTTTGAAAACTTAAAGAAATTGATTTTATGATTATAAAAATTATAAATTTTTTAAATTTAAATATCGGACCAATTCAAAGCATATCTATGATTGTTCTTGTTGTAATTACTGCTTTTTATGCTTGGCAAACTCGTTGTTTAAATAATTTAATTACTCGTCAGATTTATCCAAATATTTCTTTGAATTCATTTAAATTACATTCTTCTTTAAAAGATCAAAAAAGAATTCAAGATATACAAATAAAAATAAAACAAAAATCTCAAAATACATATAGTCTTAGATTTGAGTTACAATATTCTGTTATAAATAATTCAGCAAGTCCTGGCACAATCGAAAAACCATCTTTAATTATTTTTCATCCAAAACTTAAAAAAGAGCTTAAATTAGAGGTTGGAGGAAAAAGAGGTATTCCTAGTTCATTTAAAACTGAATCTGCAAGTGAAATGCTTGCCACAATTAAATTATGGGAAATGAATGATGAAATAAATAATACTATTTATTTACGTATTAGAGAAAAGAAAAATATTGAACAAATTTATTTTTATCATGTAATGTGCGAAAATCCTTCTAAAGATGCTTTATTCCTTCTTAATAATGCAGAAAATCTAAAATATAAAGTATTATATAATAACTCAACAGGCAAAATAATTACAGAAAATTTAAAAAAAGACGATGTACAAATATTATTTGATTAATGTTTATGTCAAATCAAGGATTACAACCAAAAAATTGGCGGAAGGTGAAATTAGGTAAAGCAATTAAGGAGGTTAGAGACCTATACGAACCTAAACAATCAGAACATTTTAAATATATTGGTTTAGAACATATTGAACAAAATAGTTTAAAATTATCTGGTATTGGTGATTCGTCTTTAACTCAGAGTACTAAAAAAATATTTAAATCTGGCGACATTTTATTTGGAAGTTTGAGAGTGTATTTTAGAAAGGTAATTAAACCGAAATTTTCTGGTGTTTGTTCAACAGATATTACAGTTTTAAGAGCAAAAAAAAGTTACGATCAAAGATTTTTATTTTATTTTATTGCTAATCAAAATTTTATAAATTTTGCTTCAGCTCCTGCTGAAGGAACTAAAATGCCACGGGTTAGTTGGAAATATTTAGCAAGATCAGAATGGTTTTTTCCGTTTTTTAGAGAACAAAAAAAGATCGCCTTAATTCTTTCTACTTACGATGATTTGATTGAGATGAATAATAAGAAAATCAAGAATTTAGAAGAGATGGCACATGCGATTTATAATGAGTGGTTTGTGAAATTTAAATTTCCTTGTTATAAAAAAGCAAAATTTAAAAATGGGATTCCGGAAGGATGGAAAAGGAAAAGCATACTAAAAGCTGACTACTTTAATTTTTGTAAATCTAAAGTCAAAAAATTTGAAGGAAATAAAGAATATTTTGCAACAGCAAACATAAATGGAATCGATATTATTAAAGAAGGGGAAATGGTTATTTACGAAAATAAGCCAAGTAGGGCTCAAATTCAACCGAAAATAAACACCGTATGGTTTGCTCGTATGAAAAATAGTCATAAGGTATTGGTATATCGAGAAATAATTAAGGATTTAGCAAATAAGCATATTTTATCTTCGGGAATGTTGGGTTTTGAAGCGAAAGATGATTATTTTGGTTTTCTTTATTTTACAATTAATTCAGATTGGTTTCATAAATTAAAAGATCAATACGCAACGGGTGCAACTCAAATTTCTTTAACTAACAGTGGTTTATCTAAAATGAAAATTATTTTACCGGAAAAAATTATAATAAAAAGATATAGTAAGATTATAAATCCATTTATTGATAAGATTCTAATATTACAAAGAATAAATAAAAATTTAAGAAAAACAAGAGATTTATTATTGCCAAAATTAATGAGTGGCGAAATTAAAATATAAAAATATGAGCCAGATTTATAATATATATTGTGACGAAAGTTGCCATTTAGAAAATGACAAACAAAAAATAATGGTATTAGGGGGTCTTTGGTGTCCTTTAGACAAAAGAGAATCTATAAGTAAAAGAATAAGCGAAATAAAAAAGAAACACGGCTTAGATAGTAATTTTGAAATAAAATGGACAAAAGTTTCTCCTGCTAAATTAGATTTCTATTTAGATATTATTAATTATTTTTTTGATGACGATGATTTACATTTTCGTTGCTTAGTTGTACTTAAAGAGGGATTAGATTATGAAAGATTTAAGCACAATCATGATGATTGGTATTATAAAATGTATTTTGGAATGTTGAAAGCTATTTTAAATCCAGATGATAAGTATAGAATTTATTTGGACATAAAAGATACTAAAAGCGCTAAAAAGATTGATAATTTACATTTGATTTTGTGTAATAATATACACGATTTTAACCGTAATATTATTGATAGAGTTCAGACAATAAGATCTTATGAAATAGGAATTATGCAAATAGCAGATCTTTTAATCGGTGCTATGTGCCATTTACACAGAAACATAAATTCTAGCGATGCAAAACAGAAAATTATTCGAAAAATTCAAGAACGATCAAATTATTCTTTAAAAAAATCTACTCTATATAAAGAAGATAAATTTAATATTTTTATTTGGACACCTTCTAATAATTGATTGACTATGCTGAATTTACCTGATTTAATTTTATATAATGGGAGTTGGGATAAATATGAAGAAACGCTGTATTCAGTTTTTAAGAAAGACTTCATAGATAACCAGCCAAATCTTAAAAAATATAAGATTTTTATTATAATAGAACCGAAATTTAAAGAAAAAGAATGGTCTTTTTGGCATATTACTTCTGAAGGAGATGTAGAGTCAAAAAGAACGCAAGATTTTAGAAAATGTGAAAAGATCGGATGGATTAAACCAATTATTGAGAGTTATCCTCATCAGGATATAAAAGCATGGCGAACAAAAGAAAAAGGTAGAATAAAAATATGCTTATGTTATGGGAATTGGGAATATTTAATTGTTTTAAAGAGAATCAAAAAAGGATTTCTTTTAATTACGGCGTATCCTGTTGAATATAGTAATACTAAACGAAAATTAAAAAAGCAGTATATGGATTTTAAAAATACGAAAACCGCCTCTTAAAAGACGGTCCCGCTACTCTTTCTACACATGGTAGATGAGATAATATAAATATAGCATAAAATTACCTGTCAAGCAATAGCTTATCCACAGGTAAAAATATATTATAAAAATTAGGTAAAAATTAAATAAACTATGAATCAATTTAATGAGGAAAATTTGGTGGAGAGTCCAGCAGTGGGGATATTAGAAGGATTGGGCTATGGAACAGTAAATGCTTTTTACGAAAAGTTTACTGGTGGTTTTGATTTGTCTGATGAAAAACATCCAGATTTGGGACGAGGTGCGATGAATGAGGTCATATTGATCTATAAATTAAAAGAAGCGATTAAGAAATTAAATCCTGATATTAATAATGAGGTAATTGAGTTGGCTGTGACTGAATTAACTAAAGATAGATCAGTTATGAGCTTAGTTAGAACTAATCAAGAAATTTATAAACTAATTAAAGATGGAGTTAGTGTTACATTTAATAATAAAGATGGAGACGAAGAAGATGTTCAAGTTAAAATAATTGATTTTGATAATCCAGAAAATAATGATTATTTTGCTGTTCAGCAATTTTGGGTAGTTGGTGATTTATATAAAAGGAGACCAGATGTAATTTGTTTTGTTAATGGCTTGCCTTTGATATTTATTGAACTTAAAGGCGCAGGTGAGGATGTACAAAAAGCATTTGATAATAATTTAACTGACTATAAATCAACTATTCCTCATTTGTTTTGGTATAACGTGTTTGTAATCATTAGTAATGGTAATGATAGTAAAATGGGAACAATTACTAGTGGATATGAGCATTTTAGTGAATGGAAGAAGATAAACAATGAAGGTGAAAAAGGTATAGTTAGTTTAGAAACTATTTTAAAGGGTGTTTGTGAAAAGAGTCGGTTAATGGATATTTTAGAAAACTTTATTTTATTTAGTCAACAGAAAAAAGGATTAACTAAAATTATCGCAAAAAACCATCAATATTTAGGAGTAAATAATACAATAGAAAAATTAGGAAAAATTCGTGAAGAAAAACATAAACGTGGTAAATTAGGTGTTTTTTGGCATACCCAAGGAAGCGGAAAAAGTTATTCAATGATTTTCTTTTCACAGAAAGTATTAAGAAAATTTAAGGGAAATTTTACTTTTTTAGTTGTTACTGATCGTAAAGAATTAGATGTGCAAATATGTGGTAATTTTATTAAAGCTGGTGCGGTTAAAGAAGTAGAAGAAAAGGTACATGCTAATTCTATTGAACATTTGCGTCAACTTTTACAACAAGAAGATCATCGTAATATTTTTACTCTAATTCAGAAATTTCAAACACAGGAAGGTGAAAAAGAATTTCCTATATTATCAGATAGATCAGATATTATTGTGATGACAGATGAAGCTCATCGAACTCAGTATGATTTATTGGCTTTGAATATGCGAAATGCTTTACCGCATGCTAGTTTTATTGGTTTTACAGGCACTCCTTTAATTGAAGGAGAAGAGCAGGAAACCAAAGAAACCTTTGGTGATTATGTAAGTATTTATAATTTCAGGCAATCAGTTGAAGATGGTGCGACTAAACCATTGTATTATGAAAATCGTATTCCGGAGGTTAATTTAGATAAACAAACTTTAGATGAAGGATTAAATGATTTGTTAGAAAATATTGAATTAGATCGTGATCAAGAGAAAAAGCTAAAGCGTGAATTTGAACGTGAATATCATGTTATTACTAGAGAGGATAGATTAAATAGAGTAGCCAAAGATATTATTGAGCATTTTAATAATCGAGGGAATGACGGGAAAGCAATGTTAGTTTGTATCGATCGTTTAACTGCAATTAAGATGTATAATAAATTAAAAGAGCAGGCAGATTGTCCTAATACAGCAGTCGTTATAAGTTCTAGTCAAAATGAAGTGGATTATTTTAAAAAACATGATTTAGATATTATTCCTCATCGGACACGAATAGTAAAAGAAGATTTAGGTGAGAAATTTAAAGATCCTAATGATCCTTTAAAAATTGTTATTGTTTGTGCAATGTGGCTGACTGGTTTTGATGTAGAAGTACTTTCTACTATTTACTTGGATAAGCCAATGAAAAACCATACTTTAATGCAAACAATTGCTCGAGCTAATCGTGTTTTCCCGGGTAAGAATAATGGACTAATTGTTGATTATATCGGCGTATTTCGTAATTTACAAAAGGCTTTATCAGTTTATGCCCTAGATCCGCGCGGTGATGAAATTGATATGCCAGTAATACCAAAAGAAGTTTTAGTAGAAGAGTTGAAAAAAGTAATAGCTGAAGGGGAGAAGTTTATTAAAAAATATAAGGTTTCTATTAATGAGATTTTAAAGGTTAAATCACTTGAAAGATTAAAATTAATAAATCAAGCAGTGGATATTTTCTTAATTAGCGAAAAGATAAAAAACGAATATTTAAATATTAGTAATAAGATAATCAGAATATTTGGAGCAATATTGCCAGATAGATTAGCAAATGAGTTTTTCGAAAAAGTTAAAGTACATCGTATTATAGCTAATCGAATAAGAGTGTTAACTCAAAAAGAAGTAAATGTTGATGAAATTGCCGATAAAATTGAGAAAGTTTTAGATGAAGCAATTGAAGCTGATGGTTATAATATAAGAGAAAGTAGTCAAACTGATTTAAGTAAAATTAACTTTGAAAAACTACGTGAAATGTTTGACCAGAGTCAGAAACATACAGAAGCAGAAAAACTAAAACAAGCAATTCAAAATAAATTAAATAAGTTAATTAAACTTAATCCTACTCGTTTAGATTTAGCCGAGAAATTGGAAAAATTGATTGAGGAATATAATGCTGGAGCTAGGAATGTAGAGGAATTCTTTAAGCAATTAATGGACTTTGCTAAAAACTTAGACGAGGAAGAAAAACGTGCGGTAAAAGAAAATTTAGATGAAGAGCATTTAGCTATGTTTGATTTATTATATAAGGATGATTTAGATGAAAAAGAGAAAACGCAAATTAAGAAAGCAGCCAAAGATATAATAGAAAAACTAAGACAAGAGAATTTATTGTGTCTTGATTGGCGTAAAAAACAACAAGCTAGAGCACAAGTTCGAGAAGCGATAAAAGATGTTTTATATGAAGAATTACCGGATAGTTATGATGATAAATCATATCAGACAAAATTAGAACTGATTTTTCAGCACGTTTATGATAGTTATATTGATGAAGATAAAAATGTTTATATTGAAGTATAATTAATAAATTTAAAATATGTCTACATTCCAAATAAAAAATAATAAATTTACTAAGATTAAAGAAAAAAGTTTTGATTATGAAAAGGATTTACAGAAATTGGTTGAACAGAATTTAAAGGAAGTTTTTGGGTTGGAATTTATCAGCGGTGCTTTAGACAAGCAATTCTATCTAAAGAATTTAGAAATTGATACTTTGGCTTTTGATCTAGAAACAAAAACTTTTGTGATAATAGAGTATAAGAAGAATAAAAGCTTTAGTGTTATTGATCAGGGTTATGCTTATTTAGCTTTGCTTTTGAATAACAAAGCTGAATTCATCCTTCACTATAATGAGAAAAAGAATAAAAATCTAAAAAAAGATGATATTGATTGGTCTCAATCAAGAGTTCTTTTTATAGCTAAAGAATTTACTCCTCATCAAAAAGGTGCGATCGGTTTTAGAGATTTGCCAATAGAATTATGGGAAGTTCAATTAATGGAAAAAGATTTAATTTCCTTTATTCAGATAAAACCAGCTGAAGTTCAGGAATCAATTACAAAAGTAACAAAAAGTTCCACTATTAAAAAAGTAAGTCAAGAAGTAAAGACTCCTACGTTTGAAGATCATTATCAAAAAGCTTCTTTAAAAACAAAATTATTACTCGATAAATTAAGAGAGAAAATCTTTTTACTTGATGAAAACATTAGAGAAAAGCCTGTTCAGAATTATCTTGGCTATAAGCTTAATTGGTATAATTTTGTTTCTATTCATGTATATAGAGATAAACTGAAAATTTATGTTAGGAAAAAGGGATTAGCTGGTGATAAAGAGAAAAAATTTACAAAAGTACCAACTTCTTATGGTTGGGGTAAAACTTCACTTTGGTGGATTGATATTTCAAGGTATGTAGAGTTAGATTATATATTTACAGTGATTAAAGAGTCATACGAAGCAGCACCTGATCGATAAAAAAACAAATAAAAGATTTGGAGGGGATTTGGGGATATTCACTTCGGGTTAATAAATTTCGAGGTAATATAGAGTAAATAGTAATTAGTAATTTAATTTTAATTAATGTTAGATAATTTAATAAATGATATAAATTCAAGTCCCTTGTTGTATTCTTTAATTTCTAGTGTTGTTGCGGGATTATTCATTGCATCCTTATTTTCAATAATTTATCCAAGGTATCTACTTTGGTTAAAAAGGGCTAGATTAGATTTAGTTTTTCCGTTTGACCAAAAAAAACATATTAAATCAAAAGCAGTAGAAGGAACAGCTGGACCAAAATTAGAATTAGCCATAGAAAATAATGGTTTCGAAACATTAGACGAAATGTATTGGCACATTTTTATGAAGAGTGAATCAGAGCCTATATTTGAATACATTTATAGTTCAGAAGCGTCTTCTGAAAAACCAGTAATTGAAAAACTAAATAACAATTGGTGGCATTGTTCCGGTATGATTAAAGATCCGATGTTTCCTAAAAGAAAGGTATTATTCCCATATAAAATAGGGTGGGAAATAAATTCTTTAGGTATATACCCTTTGTATTTTTATTTTGTCACACGATTCGGACTTTCTCCATCTAAGGCTGAGAAGTTTAATTTAGAGTTTCAATTGAGCGATGTTGATAAATATTTAGATAAAATAGTTATAGAATTAGTTGAATAGTAAGATGTCAAAAGTTGGTTTTGAATAAAATAAGAGTATTGATTAAAAATATCAAAAAATATATTAAATAAAACAAATTTTTGAAAAATAGTTTTCTACAGGATTTAGATAAAGCAGAGAGTTTCATTATAGTGGAAAAAAGTCAGTAATCTTTTTGAAAAATAAATAAAAGATTTGAAGGGGATTTGGGATTTAATAACCCAGAGGCGTCGTCCTGAAAATGACGCCCTTGTGCTCAAGGGACATCATTTTGAAGGACAAGCCTCTTTGGCTATAAGATTTTGGAGGGGGTAAAAATATGAAAGCAATACAATTATATCAACATCTTGAAAAAGATTTTATCACTTCTGAAATGAGTGATGAATGGGTGCAGAATATGGATTCTGTGGCTGATTTTCTTAGTGAGAATTTTAAGAAAA
>Ga0180009_10007431_pt1 | contig 11192 bp, 6 predicted proteins | sample OS_PC_MetaG_FD_123537 | JGI IMG/M metagenome (GOLD analysis project Ga0180009, IMG submission 123537) | Groundwater microbial communities from the Aspo Hard Rock Laboratory (HRL) deep subsurface site, Sweden - OS_PC_MetaG | ecosystem: Environmental > Aquatic > Deep subsurface > Groundwater...
AGCATTAGTTGATGCTGTTGAAATGGGTGCTACTACTGTTACTGCCGCTTCTTTGAAAGCTAATCCAGCTCAGACTACTGCTAGCGAGGTTGTTCCTGGTGATGATACAGAAACTCCAGTTGTTACTGGTAGTTTAACAGTTGCTTTGAGTGCAAACACACCTAGCGGATCTTCACCATTGATTACTACTCAATCTCTTGGTGAATTAGCTAAATTTACATTTAAGGCTAGCAGTGATACTGATCTTAAAGTTACAAAGGTGAAACTTAAAAGATTAGGTGTTTCCGCGGATGCCACTCTTTCATCTATTTATCTCTATGATGGAGTAAATAGATTGACAGATAGTGCTACTGTAAGTTCAGGATATATTACATGGAATACTCCATCAGGAATTTTTACAGTTCCAGCTGGAACAACCAAGGTAATTACTGTGTATTCTAATATCCTTACAGGAACTGCTGGTCAAACAGTTGGTGTTGGTATTGAAGCAGTTGCTGATATTACTTCATCAAATGGTACTGTAGGTGGAAGTTTTCCTATAAATGGAAATACTATGAGTATTGCAAGTGCTGTGTTGGCAACTGCTGACTTCGCTGTACCAACTCCTACCAGTGATGGTGCTCCAAGCCCACAAGATGACTTTAAACTTTGGGAGAGTGTTGTTACTATTGGAACACGAGCTGTAAATCTTGAATACCTTACGTTAAGACAGGTTGGTTCTATCAATAGTGCTGATCTTTCAGAATTTGAATTGTATTTAGATGGAATTTTGATAAGTAGTACCGCATCTTTAAATAGTGAAGGTTATGTTACCTTTGATTTAACTGGTGCACCTGTGAAAATGGAATCAGGCTCACGTACTTTGAAAGTATTGGTCAACATTGTCGGTGGTTCTACAAGAACAACTAGTTTGTCTGTAAGACAAGCTACTGACGTAAAACTTGTTGATAGTCAATATAATGTTCCTGTGTTAGCAACATATGTTGCAGCAACTTTTTCAAATGTTGCTTCAGTAGCACAAACTATTGCTGCTGGAAGTCTAAACATCACAAAGATGGCTGACTCTCCAAGTGGTAGTATAGTAAATGGTGGATCGCAACAAACACTTGCTAAGTATGAACTTAAAGCATCTGGCGAGTCTATCAAGGTAGAAAACTTGAGAATTAACTATGCTGCAAGTGATTCAGAGATTAAAGAACTTCGCAACGGTGCATTGTTTTACAATGGTGTACAAGTTGGTTCTACTGCAGATATCCAAGAAGATTCATATGACACTACATATACTGAATTTTCACTTGGTTCCTCAGTGATCGTTGTTCCTGGTACTCCAGGTATCCTTGAAATCAAGGCTGACATTTATGATGGTGAAGGTACAACAAACCATGTTGGTGCAGGAGATACTATCCAAGTAAGTATTGCTATTGGTAGTTCAAATCTGCAGAAGATGACTTCGCTGACATTCTTCTCAAATGCAGTAGAAGCTGCAAATACATTAACCGTAGCTACTGGTTCTATGACTTTGTCAAAAGATCAAGCCTATGGTAACCAAACTGTAGTTGTACCACAAAATGCGTACAAACTTGCTCAATATTCTTATACTATTGATAGTACAGAAGCAGTTACCTTGAATACTATTCAAGTTAATTTGGCTGGTACAGTAACTCCTGCTACTGATTTGACTGATCTTTATGTTGTATACGGTGATAAAGAAACTGCTATAAAAGGCGTTGTTGCTGCATCAAACAGCTGGTCAGTAAGTAAAGAACTTGCAGCAAAAGAAAACATTACTGTAACAGTATATGCTGATCTTGGTTCTGTAATAAGTAATGGTGAAACTGTTATTACAAGTGTATTGCTTACTGGTACTACAAAATCTGGTACAGTTGTTTACACAAACAGTAATTCTGTATTAGCTGGTCAGACAATTACAGCCGCAACTGCTGGAACTCTTGCTGTGTCACTTGACAACACAAATCCACTAGCTGCACAGATCGCTGCTGGTAGTGTACAAGCTGACGGAGCCCTTAAGGTAAAAATGACTGCAACTAACGAAGATCTTTACGCAAAGACAGTTACTTTCCGTGTAAATACATCAGCAAATGATTCTGCTATTATCTCTGTAGCTCTTTTTGCAAAAGAAGGATCAGGCGAATATGCTGAAGTTGGAACTGCAAAAACACTTAATATCGACGGTGATAACCCTGGTTATGTAACTTGGGAATTGTCTGGAGCTGATCGTGTTAAAATTGCAAAGAATAGCTCATCTTACTTGTTGGCAAAACCAACATATGTAAGTTCAGGCCAGGCTGCAGTGTCAGGTCTAACTCCAAAATTGATGTTGACTGACTTGGAGGCTGAAGGTTCTTCAAACCTAACTGCAAGTGGAACTTCAACAGGTACTCTTATCAATTCAGCTGGTATTATGCTTCATGCAAATAGTACTGCTGTTGGTGGAAGATCATTTGTTGACTCAACAGAAACCCAAACAGCTGCTATAGTTGGTGCAACTTCAACGACATTGCCTACGGCTGATGGTGTTGTCTTCTTACCTGGAGACATTATCTTTGTTGATAATGACGGTGGTTCAGATTGGGATCCAGCTACAGAAGAACTTATGGTTGTTCTTGCTGATGGTGGTGTAAACCTTACTGTAGATCGTGGTGCTTTTGGCACTACACCTACAGCATTGGATGCCGGTGCTGACAAAATTTATAGATTGAACACAGCTACCATGACCACAAATGCTGGTATCGTTGGTAATGCAATGACTGTTCTTGACACTAAATTAAGTATCGCAAAAGCTACTGATAGTCCATCTGGAGCTACCACTGGTGGTTCAGATAAGGTTATCTTCAAATTTGTAGCCAGTGCTTCAAACAATGCAATTGACGCAGGAGAAAACAAAGCAACTCTTACAACAGTCGATTTGACTGTCACTAAGAGTGGATCTACTGTCAACGATGTAGTTATTTATCCTTCAGAATATGATAATAACGCTACATACCAGACAGCATGTTCAGCTCTCTCTACTACAAAATGGAGATGTACTATGAGCACTGTTGGTGCATCCAACGAAATTGTAGAAAACACATTTCGAACATACATTGTTCGTGGTGATGTGGGATACTCTGCAGCAGGAAGTGTAGAAGTGAAGATTGCCAATCTTGGTTCTTCTAGTGTTTCTACAAATGATGTCACATGGTCTGATGGTACAACACCACAGACATGGGTAAATCAATCTGCAAGTTCTATAGACGGTGGCGCACAAACAACAGGTGCTTCATCTGGAACTGCTGATACTACTGCTCCAACAATTAGTTCATTTGTATTGGCAAATGTAAGTACTGCTGATGCAGTTTCTTCTACTGATACAATTACAATTACTTTTAGTGAAGTAATTGATCCCACTTCTATTGCTGCTACGTTAGTACCTGGTGGAAGTGTATCTGGTGTTTTAGCTTCTGCTACTGGCGGACTTACTTGTGCTGGCGCTGCCACTACAACAGCCGTCATGACTTTAACTGGGATCACAACATTTGATCTTGGTACTGCAATAGCAGATGAAGTAAGCTTCACTACCAATCTTGCACTTGATGCAACTGGTAAGATACTTACAGTAACGTTGGCTACTGGTACAGGACGTGTGATTACCGGACAAGCTAATGTAGCCGGTACAACAATTGCTACCGTTACAGATGCTAATGGTACCGCTATGGGAACTGTTGCCCTAACAGCTACAGGTTCTCTATAGGTTGATGATTTGAGATAATCTATCTCTTATTTGATACTTATATACATTACAGCCCCCTTTTGGGGGCTGTTTTGTTTTTTTAATAATAAAAAAAGTAGCCTTTACTTTTTGGTTTGTTTGGTGTATTATTTATATGGTTTATTATTATAAATTTTGGGGAATTAATTATAGTATATATGAAATATAAACATTTGTTTTTTATTATCATCATTATGATAATAATAGGTTTGGGGGTTTATATAGACAAAAAAAGGTCAGTAGATATAACAACAGATGATGTTTTGTCTGAAGTTAGTTTTATTATAAATACTACAAATACAGATGATGGTATTTTTGAGTTCGTAACAACATCTTATCCTATATTATCGGGGGATAGTACTGGCACGACAAATATAGTGTTATCTGATACATTTAGTATGTTAGGTGTTTCTCAAATAGAAAATACAAAACAGTTATTACTCACATCACTTTCTACAAATATTGAACAGGAAAATTATGTGGCGTTTGCTAATGATCTAGAACTCGTGTATCAAAATCAATGGGAGGGGGAAAAAAGTTTTGATCAGGTTGAATCCAAGGCGTATATGGCAGTAACTGAAAAATATTTTGATACAGGAGATATTGACAAAGCTCTTGAAATTGCTGATATTGTTTATGAAAAAGTGAGTTCTGGGTGGCGTTTTAAATATTTGAAGATTCGCTGTCTAGAAAAGAAAGGACGAGATGCATTTGTAAGTGGAGACTTGGATCTGGCTGAAAAATATTCATTTGAGATGTTATCCATGGAGTTTCGACCAGAGGGGGTAAATCTGTTGGGCGATGTTTATATTGAAAGAATTAAAATTGCCATAAAGGATGAGGATAAGGCATTAGCCGAATCCCGTCTCGGGTTTATTTGGGATTACGAGGTGAGTCAGGATAGAAGAGAAACGTTAATTGAATTATCAGAAACTGTTAAAAAAATGTAAATTTGTAGTATGGATTGCAAAAATAAATAATATAAAACCTTGTCTTTAGATGGGGTTTTAATTTTTATGCGCTTATCTTGCATAATTTATTGAAAAAAGCTATAATATTTCTAAAAGTCTATAAAGTCGAAGGTCTATAAAGTCTCTAAAATTACGATTTTTGATCTTGTTGGCTTTGTAGACCCCGTAAGCCTTTTTATTATAACAACCAAAGAGTTGCTTTTTTCTTTTGTTTTTAGTATAATGTTGGTAATGGTATAGAGTAATGGCTTAAAAAGTATTAACGTAATATGGAGCAAAAAGAATTGGTAAAATACTGGTTAAAAACCGCGGAACATGATTATGAAACAATGGTAGGTCTTTATCGGATCAAGCGATATGCTAACTGTTTATTTTTTGGTCATATAGTTTTGGAAAAAGTTTTAAAAGCATTGGTCGTGCAAACTACTAAAAAACAGGCTCCACGGATTCATGATTTGGTGCGTTTACAAGAAAAAGCCAAATTGAGTTTGATAGAATAACAAATTGATTTGCTTGATATCATCAATAAGTTTAATCTCCGTTGCCGTTATCCAGATTATAAATTGAGTTTTTATAAAAAATGTACATTTAATTATACCAAACCTTTCGTAGATAAAATAAAAATTTTATACAAAGAATTATGTCAAAGAGTGAAGCAATAAAAATTGTTAAAAAATATGCCAAAGAATTGAAAAAGAATAATTTTTCTTTTTCGCAGATTTTTTTATTTGGCTCTTATGCTAAAGGATCGTATAAAAAGGATAGCGATATTGATGTGGCGGTAGTGTCTGATCAGGTTAAGAAATTCAATAATATTTTTTTGTTGCGTCGTATGAGAAGACAGATTGATACCCGAATAGAACCCCACGCTTTTACAATAGCAGATTTTAAGAATTTGTCTGATCCTCTGGTTTATGAAATCAAAAAAACAGGTATAAAAATTTAGGATTAGACTTTATTGCCATTAAAATTAAATCTACCCCCCCGACCCCCTCCGCTAGACATCAGAGGGGTTTTGGTTTGGGGACAAAGCTAATTTGATGCCTTGCCAAACCTTTCCAAAAAAGCTATAATATTTTTAAAAGTCGAAAGTCTATAAAGTCTGTAAAGTCTGTAAAGTCTGTAAAGTCTGTAAAGTCACGACTTTTGACTTTAAGGACTTTTGACTTTACAGACTTTCGACTTTACGGCATTTTTAGCCTTTTTATTATATCAACTAAAATCGTGCCAGTTTTATTAACCTAATAATATCTAGCTTGGTGGAGTTAAAAAAGGAAGTTTTAGATTTTTCTGATATGTATAATGATGTAACACCTTTTTTATTTAATAGGAGAGTTATCCACAAGATATGTATTTGACAAAATCACCAAAATAGTATATAATTAAGTGAGTTAAGTCACTAAAATATCACTATGTTAATTGTAAGAGAAATTCAAAAAGGAATAGAAAATGTCTTGTTTGAAGGTAAGGTTATTGTTATTTATGGTCCGCGACAAGTGGGTAAAACAACACTATTGCACCAATTGTCAGAGAAATATAAAGAACGTAAATTGTTATTTTTAAATTGTGATGAACCAGATACCCGTTTAGCTCTATCAGACAAAACTTCTACTGAATTAAAAAAATATGTTGGTGATGCTGACATAGTTTTTATAGACGAGGCACAACGAGTGAGAGATATAGGATTGACACTAAAATTATTCATAGATAATTTTCCTCAAATTCAAATTGTCGCCACTGGATCGTCAAGCTTTGATTTGTCTAACAAAATTAGCGAACCACTAACGGGCAGAAAAATAGAATTTTTTCTTTATCCTTTTTCTGTGCGCGAACTCTTGCAAATATACTCCAAAATAGAAATAAACCGTTTATTAGAATCATGGCTTATATATGGCCAGTATCCGGCAGCAGTACATGCTTCAACAGCGACAGTGGCTGGGACTATCAATGATTTGGCGCAAAGTTATTTGTACAAAGACATTTTTGAATTAGAGAAAATGAAAAAACCTGAATTAGTGGAAAAACTATTACAAGCATTGGCTTTGCAAATGGGGCAAGAAGTGGCTTATACAGAGCTTGCTAAATTGTTAGGAGCTGATAAGGTAACTATTGAACGTTATGTGCAGATGTTGGAGCGTGCTTTCATTATTTTTCGTCTGCGTCCATTTTCTCGCAATCTACGCAACGAAATATCAACTCGTCGTAAGATTTATTTTTTTGATTTGGGGATAAGAAATAGTCTTATTAATAATTTTAATCCGCTTTTATTGCGTAATGATGTTGGTGCGTTATGGGAAAATTTTTGCATAATTGAAAGAATGAAAAAAAATGCATATACTCGTAGGTTGGTTAATAGTTATTTTTGGCGCACACACAATCAAAAAGAAGTGGATTATTTGGAAGAATATAATGGACATCTTGATGGTTTTGAATTTAAATGGAGCAAGGATAATTATTCAGTACCAAAAGATTTTTTAAATTATGAGAATAGTAGTGTAAAATTAATCAATAAAAATAATTATCAAGAGTTTTTGTTTGACTAAAAAGAAATTTAGAACCGTGTCAGATGTATTGATCCAATGCACTCGCTTGACTATAATATATCAACAATATGCAATTGTAATAAGAGAATCTATCATTTCCATCAAACAACATCAATATGGACAGTTTAATTGCAAAATTATATCAATTGGTGATAATATGACGGAATGTTTTATAATTCAGCTTTTTAGGCCTTTTCAGCCAGAGGACTGATCTCCTCCAGAGGCGGACATGCGTCCTCTGGCGGACAAGCCTTTTCAGCCCAAGGCTGATCTCCTCCAGAGGCGGACATGCGTCCTCTGGCGGACAAGCCTTTCAAGCCTTTTTATTATGCAAAAAAAACTAGAATACCTTATCAAAATTTTAATTGGTGCAACTTTTTTTGTGCCATTGATTGTTTTACCAGGAAGTTATATATTTCCCTTTATTGTGCCGAAGATTATTTGGTTTAGGACTTTGGTGATGCTAATGCTAGGGGTTTATATATTACTTCTATCAAGTAATTGGCAAAAATATCGTCCCAGACTTAATTTTTTAAATATTGCGGTTTTGTTGTTTTATCTTAGTTTCGGCATCTCAACTTTTACCGGAGTAGATTGGTATCGTAGTTTTTGGGATAATCATGAGAGGATGCTAGGTCTGTTTACTATTACGCATTATGTGCTTTATTATTTTATCACTACTTCAGTTGTTAAAGGTTGGGATGAATGGAAATGGTTTTTGCGAGTATTTTTGTTGGCTGGCGGAATTGTGATGTTTATTGGCTTTTTACAAAGATTTGTGAATCCAGAATTATTATTAAACCATGGAGCCGAACGCGTGTCTGCTACTTTAGGTAATTCTATTTATTATAGTGGCTATGGTTTGTTTTTATTTTTTTCCGGATTACTTTTAGTTTTAAAAGAGAATGATAAATTAAGATCTGGATGGTTTTGGTTTGCGTTTTCTGGATCATTTTTGGGTTTTTTGGGAATATTTTTGGGCGGAACACGTGGAGCATTGTTGGGTTTGTTGGCAGGTTTGGGTGTATTAACTGTATCTTATCTTATAACCGTAAAAGGACATAAAAAAATTAGACTATCTCTGATTGGTTTAATGGTGTTGGGAGTTATCCTGCTTTCCTGCGCCTTTATTTATAGACAAACTAATTTTGTTAGTTCAATACCAGCAGTTGGTCAATTGGTCAATTCTTCTTTAACAGAAGGATCAGGCGAAACTAGAATGATGGCTTGGGGGGTAGCAATAGACGCTTGGCAAGAAAGACCAATTTTTGGTTGGGGACCAAATAATTATTATTATGCGTTTAACAAATATTATCGCGCTGAATTTCTTGAGCATGGTTATGGGGAAACTTGGTTTGATAATGCTCATAGTGTGGTGATGAATACTTTGGCAACACAGGGGGTGGTTGGTATTGTTACTTATCTGGGAATTTTTTGGGTGGCAATTTTTATGTTGTGGCGTGGTTACAAAAAAGGTGATTTAGATTCACATATCATAAGTATTGGCTCTGCTTTTTTAGTTGCTCATCTGGTTAGCTTAGTAACTGTTTTTGATAACCCAACCTCATATTTGTATTTCTTTTTCTTTCTTGCTTTTCTTAATAACTACGGATTTACGGATACCCACAGGACATCCCTCTTCGGGGATAATTCTGATTTACGGATAGAAAAAAACAAAAACAAAAATATTTCTACTGGTTTGGCTGTTGTCGTTGGAATCGTAGTATTATTAATGATTTTCTCTACTAACATTAATCCGGCCAAAGCCAATAAAAACGCCCTAATTGCTATTAAGAATCTTAATGTGGCTAATGATGTAGAACAATTGTACACCAAAGCTTCTAGTACCCCGTCACCACATATTGATGATATTAGAAATGATTTTTCTAGAACTGCCGCCGGACAAATTTCAAATTTTCTGCAAAATAAAAATTATGAGGAAGCTGACAAATTGTTTGTTTTGGCCAGTGATGAATTAAAAAAGAATTTAGATTTACACCCACTTGATATCCGTGTCAATATACAGTTGTCCCAATTAGCTTTATTAAAAGCACAATCTAGTGGTGATATGAAATTTCTTTTTGAGGCTGAGAAATATTTAGAGGATGCGTTGGTTTTGTCACCTAAACGCCAACAAATACAATATACATTGTCCGCCTTAAAGCTTCAATTAAACAAACCAGATGAAGCCATAAAAATTTTGCAAGAATCAATTAATAATGACCCAAAAATAAGTGAAGGTTGGTGGCGATTGGGTTTGACTTATTTCCGGGGTGGTCAAATAGATCAGGCGCAGGCTGTTGTAAATGATGCGCTTGGGCAGGGGATTAAGTTTAATGCTAATCAACAGCAGGCTATAGATGCTATAATGGGTGCGACTAGTACAGTTGTTAGTCAGTGATAAAGAATTTCACAGGGTAACTAATAAAAGATACTAATATATAATTAGTATATTAGTTGTTAGAAATTCCAGCGTTGTTTATACTTTTGTATTTTAGTATTGAACATTTGTGTCATTGCGAGGAGGAGTTCGCACGACGACGAAGCAATCCCAATCTTTAATGTATTGAAGTATGGGATTGCCACGTCCTGATGCGAATCAGGACTCGCAATGACACATACCACCACTTTTTTCAGAATTATTTGATAGTAAAAGTGTAAACAACTCCCTTGTTTCTAACATATTAGTATCTATTATTATAATATAATAAGCATTCAATAATATGACAAAAAAAGCACTAATAACCGGAATTACCGGCCAAGACGGTTCATATCTCGCTGAGTTTTTACTTGATAAAGGCTATGAAGTGCATGGTATTGTTCGTCGCTCTAGCAGTTTTAATACTGATAGGATTGATCATATTTATCGTGATCCACATGAAAAAAATGTAAAAATGTTCTTGCACTATGGAGATCTTACCGATTCAAGCAATATTAGTCGGGTTTTAGAAAAAATTAAGCCAGATGAGATATACAATCTTGGTGCACAAAGCCATGTAAAGGTGAGTTTTGAAATACCTGAATATACTTGTAATGCTGATGGTTTAGGAACTCTAAGATTATTGGATGCAATAAAAGATAAAGAAATGAAGGTAAAATTTTATCAAGCTGGCTCTTCGGAAATGTTTGGCAAGGTATTAGAAACTCCCCAAAAAGAAACTACGCCATTTTATCCCCGCAGTCCCTATGCTTGTGCTAAGGTTTTTTCACACAATATTTGTGTTAATTATCGCGAAAGTTATAATATGTTTGTTTGTAATGGTATATTATTCAATCACGAATCACCTCGTCGTGGCGGAACTTTTGTAACAAAAAAAATTACCAATGCTTTTGCTAAAATTAAATTAGGCAAGCAGGATAAACTTTATTTAGGAAATTTGGATTCCAAACGTGATTGGGGTTATGCTAAAGATTATGTAGAGGCAATGTGGCTTATGCTTCAGCAAGACAAACCTGATGATTTTGTTATTGCTACTGGCGAGACTCATAGCGTTAGAGAATTTGTAGAAGAATCTGCAAAACATTTTGATTTTGAGATTGAATGGAGAGGTGAAGGTCATGGAGAGCAGGGAATTGATAAAAAAACAGGAGAAGTCTTGGTGGAAATAGATACAAAATATTTCAGACCTGCTGAAGTAGATATGCTTTTGGGAGATGCGAGCAAGGCAAAGGAAAAGTTAGGCTGGGAACCAAAAACAAAATTTAAAGAGTTGGTGAAGATTATGTGTGAGGCGGAGTTTGAAGAGATGGGACTTGTCGCTAGGGATTATATAATTTGATAAGGATACGAAATACGAAATATACAGAATTACGAAATTATAAAATAAGTATACGAAATATACAGAATTACGAAATTATAAAATAAGTATACGAAATATACAGAATTACGAAATTATAAAATAAGTATAC
>Ga0180009_10007432_pt1 | contig 11192 bp, 15 predicted proteins | sample OS_PC_MetaG_FD_123537 | JGI IMG/M metagenome (GOLD analysis project Ga0180009, IMG submission 123537) | Groundwater microbial communities from the Aspo Hard Rock Laboratory (HRL) deep subsurface site, Sweden - OS_PC_MetaG | ecosystem: Environmental > Aquatic > Deep subsurface > Groundwater...
AATATACGGGGAATCTATAGCAAAAACTGCAACCACTCTCGGCGGGGGCAATCCATTGGTTCAGAGGCTGGGAGACCTTAGAAGGGGCAGGCGCTCCACATGGAAGAGAATAAACAGGGGTCAAGTTAAGCCAACTCTGCGCAGCGTCACCCCGGGCGATGTTTCAATGGTCATGCCGCACCGCATTGTTACAAATATTCTCGAAGGTCTGGAAAGGCTTGACAAGGTTATACCCGGCGTTGCCTCGGATTCGACGCTGCTTTATGCGCCTGAGATAAAGTTCTATGCAATGCGGGTAGAGGTAGGCAAAAGCATGGAGACCAGCATTCCGAATTTATTCGTCGCAGGCGACGGCGCAGGAGTTTCGAGGGGCTTGATAATTGCAAGCGCAACTGGAGTATTGGCTGCGAGGGGAATTTTAGAGAAGGAAGGAATTAAAGCGTAGGAAATTTGAGCTGGTTTTTAAGCTTATTTTGAGGCATCTATCAAGCGAAGAAGAGTATAGGCCGCCATTTAAAATTTTACAATACCCCACCCTTTTCCCATCTCCTCCCTCTGTTCCTCTAAATTTCTTTAAATCGAAACATTTTTAATCTTTTTGGGCAACATGATCTCATGAAGCTTTACTTGGATGCTGATGTGTGGCTCAACTTCTGGTTGGACGAAATGCTGGGCTTTATTCCAGCTTCGCATTATTTAGAAGAGCTGCTGGATAAGGCGCTCAAGGAAAAGTGGACCATCGTAATTTCAGAAGAAGTTAAAAAAGAGATAAAGAGAGCTGGCGTCTCCATGGACGACTTGGAAGAGAAGTTGTCTGATTTCAGGCTAGAAAATATTTTGGAAGAAGTCGAAGTTGGGGAAAGAGATGCCGAACTGGCAAGAAAAATTTTCAGGGAAAGGGGACTCCACGCCTCAGATGCCATCCATGCAGCTCTAGCAATAAAATCAAAAGCAATATTTGTTACCAGAAACATCAAGCATTTCAAAGTGGTCCAAGACATTCTCGAAATAAGAAAGCCCGAAGACCTACTTTAATCCAGCTTCTTTCCTTTTTCTTATAGATTCCTCGACCCAGCTTGTGTCCCAGCCCTTCTCTTTAAACAGTTCAAGCAACGCATCTTCTTTTTCTTCGTAAGTAAGCGGTCCAGGTCTTATCTTCCCCTTTAAGCTTCCCCTCTGCAGCCTTATCTTCCACATGACAATCTCTTTTTTTGTTTCCTCGTCCTTTGCTTCTTTCGCCATTTTTTCTAATTCGGAAGAAAGTCTTTCAACAACTGCGCTCATGCTTCTAACCTAGATTTTTAACGTTATAAACCTTGCGACGCATTTACATTTGCTCCCATTTCATGCACCATGCATTAAAACTCTAAATCCTCGTCGTTATTTTGCACCCGTCCTTAGTTACAATCACCGTGTGCTCAGCCTGCGCTACCAATCCCCGCTCCTTTTCTCTGAGAATATGATAAGCATAAATCGCCTGCGAATAAGCAAGCTGCCGCAGGGCCTGGTTGAGCTTGAATCTCGGCACTAAATTTGAAATCCATCTCTCTGCGAATGGCAGGCTTCCATAGTTAGTCTTAACGTGCTGAAGAATGTCCCTCGCCTCCTTCATTCTGAGCGGTCTGTCGCAGAGGTAGCGGAAGATTATTGCATTTGCGTCATCGATCACCTTGCCATAGCCGTCGGTCGCGAAGGGCTCTATTGCAAGCACGTCGTCCTCTTTTATTGCATCACCGTGCCTCGTCTTTATGTTCGGTATTAATACTCCTCCGTGCAGATTCCATCTCTTCAGCATGTGCCCAGTGAGGTTGCTTATAGGCAAGAATCCCATGTCTTTGACTGTATTCTCTACAACCTCGCCGAGCTCGTTCGTAAGTATGCCAGGCTTGATGATTTCAATCACATTCTCCAGGGCTTTCTCAGCAGCTTTGATTAACTCGCTGGTACCGCCTCCAACCACCACCGACTTGGCTATGTCCGCTATGTAGCCGTCGACGTGCACGCCAATGTCCAGCTTTACCAAATCGCCTTTCTTGAAGGTCGACTCGTCCCATGCCTGGGGAGAGTAGTGCGCCGCTATATCATTTACGCTAATATTGCAAGGGAATGCTGGCTTTGCGCCTTTCTGCTTTGCAAATTCTTCCACGAAATTCGCAACATCGAGTAATTTTGCTCCGGGTATTATCTTCTTTAATCCTTCTTCCATTACCTCCGCTGCGATTTTTCCTGCTTTTTCATAAATTTCCTGCTCTTGCATTCGAAGACCTCGATAATCTTTCTTACTTTTTCAAAATCTTTAACATCTCAGAAGCAGTTACAATATTGATTCCTTTATATTCCTTTAAATCGAGGAGATGGACATCTCCTGAAACTAAGTATTCTGATTTGCTATCAACCGCACATGCTAGGATTTTATTATCACCAGGGTCTCGTTTAATTGCATTGACGCTGGTTCTTACTTCAATCAGTTGCGATATTTTCAAAATATTGTTGGTAATCTGCTCAGTCCTTCTTTTGTCTGCTTTAAAATCTCTCTGCAAGACTGTCTCTAACTCGCTTAAAATGTCCTTTGAAACAAAAAGTTCTACTTCTTTGCCAATTGCTTTCTCAATTAGCTTTCTGGGATTTCCCCTCCAGAATATTCCAGAGATGTAAATATTAGTATCGTACGTTAGTCTGGTCAACCTTTCACGCCTCTATGCCTGTGGACAATTTTCCCTACGTCTTCCTCCTTAATCCCCTTTTCCCTGGCAAAACTCTCTCCCCACTTGAAAATCTCCCCCCAGCTTTCTTTCAGCTCCGGAATCTCAACCCTCTTCAGCAAAATCACGTCCCCCTGCGCTTTTATTGCGAGGCGCTCTCCTCCTTCCAATCCCAGTGCCTCTCTAATATCTTTGGGAATAACTACCTGCCCTCGAGGCGATATCTTCACAAGTTCAGCTTCGCTCATTTTTTCACCATCCTACAATCATACTTTCATACTTAACGTTTGTAAGGATTTCGGTTTTTTAATACGTGTAATTTATACGTAAACTTTATATAGTAGAACGTACGTGTATTTCACACGGGTGATAAAAAAATGCCAAAGGAAAAGCAAAAATTGACCTTGAGCGTTGAAAAAGAGCTTGTAGAGAAAGCCAAAAAGTTGGGTGTGAATATTTCTGAAATAACTGAAAAAGTCCTGAAACATATTTCAGAGACAAAGACCAAAGATGTAGTTACAAGGGAAGAAGTAAATGAAGCCTATAAAAAACTATTCGATGCAATGCTTCCTGCAATGAAAAAATTCGATACCGATATTTACGTTGGGGAAGTAATACAAGCATCGTTTGATGAAAAAGGAAACTTTATAGACTTTCCTCCATTGAATGTTAGTCTTTTAAAAAATGGTGAACTCTGGATAGTTGACGCAGACACGCCGGCAAAATTTGAAGATGTCTTTTTTTACTCTCCAAAAAAAATTCTCTCTACTTATATAGACTCTCTTATTAAAGCCTCCGAAGAAAACAAAGAAAAACTAAAGGAACTAGAAATTTTTCGGAGAGTTGTGGAAGCATTAACCGAGACGACTGCGCCAGAATATCGCAAGGAGAAAAAGTTAGGAGCATGATATGAGTCTAACAAGTTTTCTAGCGAATAAGGATGTCAAAGAGAGATTTTTACAAGAGTTTCCTAAACCTAAATTTGACTTGGAAAAGGAAATACTGGCACCACCACTAATAAATCATTGGGGATTGGTTGGAACGGCATTTGACTACCTCATGCGTTTTTATCTGAAACGGCTCAATCCAAAGGCAACTGAAAAAGAATGGGTCGCTGAAATCGCTGCCAAGATTTTTAACATTGCATCTAAGTATACATGTGATGGTGATAAAAAACTACTTGAAAAAATACAGAATATCCTTTCAAACGCTAAAACTATTTATTTGCAGTATCTTAAGTCGGGAGAAATGAACGACGAAGTTATTAAATCTGCCATACTATTGGCTCAATTAGACCCTATTTACCGAGCCGGTGTTATTGATAAGAATATTGGAGCAATTGATGAAGGGGATGTAAAAGATTTAAAAAATCTTATTTCGGTTGTAGATCCGAATGTTTTCAAAGCTAAAGAATTATGTGTGCTCAATCCAACATTTGGTGAAGCGTCCATGCTTGTAGGAGGCGCGGATGTAGATTTATTGATAGACAATACATTAATCGAGATAAAGACTACAAAATATTTGAAATTAGAAAGAGATTATTTTAATCAAATCATAGGGTACTATATTTTATACAGAATTGGAGGAATTTATGCCGCTCCGCCAGAACACAAAATAGAAAAATTAGGAATTTATTACTCTCGATACGGAGTGCTTTATACTATTGCCATCAACGACATAATTAATGAAACTAAACTTCTATCCTTCATAGATTGGTTCAAAAAGAAAGCAGCAATTGAATTTAAAGATATAAAATCGAGCGAGTTAATTGCCCAAAAAACGACTAAAATCCTTCGCCAAGGTTTGTTATCACGATCTTTTAGCCCAATGAAAAAAGAAGAACGAATAAATTTGTATAAGCAAGCATTAACAGAATTAATTCAGAAAGGTGGCGATGGTAGTTTTGTTATTTTTGAAGAACCGGCAACTAAAAAATTCGTACAATTCGCTGGTTCAAAAGAGGAAAATCCATTGTGCGATATACCCCCCAAGAACTTACAACAGACGAAGAAGAGCGACTTCGAAAGCTGAGAGAATTTTATCGTCATGATTATGGTTCTCATTACACGTACCACGCTAAGCTCAGTAGATATGAGATTGAAAAAGCGGCAGAACTAGCAGAGAAAATATTTGTAGACGTTTTTAAACTTCCGCAAGATTACGAAGTAAAAGTTGAGCTGAATTTAGAAAACATGAAGTGATTTTATGAACATCGGATTCTTAGACTTAGAAACCCAATATCTCTTCAACGAAGTTGGCGGCAGGTGTCAAGAGAACTGTGAAAAACTAAAAGTATCCATGGCAGGACTTGCTATAAACAGTGAACCTGTCGAAATTTTTAAGGAAGATGAAATCAAAGATTTGCTTCAAGTACTTGATAAGTTAGGGTTAATTGTAGGTTATAATTTGCTTGAATTTGACTATTTTGTATTAACTCACTATCATAAAAAGGCATACGAAAAATATAGCCCTAAGACTCTGGACATCATGTTTGAGATTGAAAAGGAAATCAAAAGGCGCATTTCGCTAGATGCGCTTGCTCAAGTAAATTTAGGAATAAAGAAAAAATTGGATGGCTATGAAATGCCTCGTTTATGGAGAAGTGGGAATTATGCTGCAGTAATTGAACACTGTAGAAAAGATGTAGAAATTACAAGGAAATTGTATCGTTTCGGCAAGAGTAAAAATAAGCTAAGGTATTTTGATAAAGACTCTGGGAATATTAAAGGAACTGAAGGTCGATTGGTAAAGATATTGTTCTTCTATTTCCAAATCACTTCATCTTTTCCAGAACCCTAAATAACTCAGAGATATCTTTTATCTCAAAATCAGGCTCTTCCTCTTTTGAAGCCGGTTTCTCATTCTTGCGCTTCCCCTTCAGTATTCTAATCGTGCGCATGCCTGCTCTATTCCCTCCGAGTACATCGCTGTATAGCTTGTCTCCGACCATTGCGCACTCTTCCGGCTTCAAATTCAACTTCTTCACTGCAAACTCGAAGATTTCCTTCTGCGGCTTTTCGTATTTCAATTCTTCAGAAGTAGCGACTATGTCAAAGAGGTGATGAATGCCAAGACCAATCAGCTTTTCCCACTGCTTCACCGCCAAGCCGTTAGATATTATGCCCAGCTTGTACTTTTTTTTCAGCTCAAGCAGAGTAGGCACAACTCTCAGGAAAGGCTTCAGGTAGCCTACCTTCGTGTGCTCATAGGCAACCACACCTGCTGCAATTATCTTCGGATTCCACGCAACGCCGAGTTCCTTTAGAAGTTCGTCGTAGTGGCGACCGTAGTTAGAGCCGGACTTCTGTATAACCGTCTCCAAGAGCCGGAAAAGTTTCTCCTCGTCTGTAGCAGGCAGCCCTGCATCTATCATCGCTCGTATAGAATTTTTCCTTGCCATCGTTGTTAAGCTTGTACTGTCGTAAAGCGTATCGTCAATATCAAAGAATATTGCTTTTATCATTTCAAAACCACTTCCTTATGCTCTCCTGCTTCATTCCTTCTTTTAAGTAATCCTTGGAGTAGCCTATTGCCTCTACTATCCTTAGAACTGCAGGCATTACCTGATTTTCTATGTAATATTCAGGGTCATAGTCCTGCAGCGAGACAGATTCTGCAGGTTCGGCTCGCTGAGAAATCATTTTTGTGCCCTTGGTTATAATGTAGCCTATTATCATTCCTGGAGCAACTTCTCTACCACTTTTGACCAGCTTCTGTGCGGCTATAACGTGCGGCTCGATGTTCTTGTAAGCGGATATTCTTTTGGTGAGTTGGGTGTAAATGGTTACGTCCTCCATTGAAACATTTCTGGCTCGAATATCTTCTACGGTTTTCCTAACAATGTTCGCAGCTTTTTCTGGAGAGGCATCCTTTAGAAGCGCCCTGAGAACTTCCTGCTGTGTTTTCTTCGCAATCGGCGCCCAATCTCTTCTGACGAACTCCAAGCCCTTGACTGTGATTTTGCCCCCCTCATCAATCAGCGCATAGCGCTTCTTGGTAACGAAGATGCCCCTTTTATAAAAACCTTCGTACTCAAGCTCGATGATTCCTGGAAGAGCTTTGTTCACGTGCTCCAGAAATTTCAGAACTTTGTTCTTTTCTTTTCCTGGCACGAGAACGAACAAAGAATCAGTGTCACTGTATACTACTTCTAAATTGAACTCCTCTTCTGCAATCTTTATAACTTTTTGTATATACATCCTCGCAAAAGCTGCTGTGCTCTCTGCGCATTCCTTTTTATACCACCTCGCCCTTGGATAACCCATATAGCCGTAGAAGGAATTTGCAAGGATTTTTAGAGCGTACTGCTCCACGTCGAGCATTCTTTTTTCGAGTTCGTTCTTGCTCTGCTTCATTCTCTGCTTGACCTTCATTCTTCGTGACACAAGATTTTCGAGTATCGCAGGGATGAAGCCTTTTTTTTCTCTGGAGAAGCAGTACTCCAAGCCCGGAGCCTTGTTCTCATCGAATGCTTCCATTCGCTTCGTAGAAGCGAAAGTTGAGGGGTCTATGTTGTGCGTTACAATCACGCTTGGGTAGAGGCTCCTAAAGTCGAAGACTGCAATATCCTCGGAGATGCCTTTTTTCGGCTCCCTCACATATCCTCCAACATATGTTTCTTCAGTCCTTCTAATGAATTCCTCTCCTGCTGGTCGATTGGGTATCAGCTCGCTTCCGTTTGACGCCTCCCGCATCAGGAGCCATTCCACCAGCTGCCCTGCGGCCATTCTTGAAACGTCGTGAAGCGGCTGTTTTACTATTCTGGTAAGCTCGTATTGGAGAGGCAGAAATTTTTCAGCGAGTTTCAGGGTTGTTTCAGCATCCTCCATTGAATATTTTATAAACTTTTCAAGATTTTTCCCGCCCTCGTCCCAGTACTTCCACAATTTTTCTCCGGGTATCTTTTCCTTCTGTATATTCAGCACTTCCCTTACAACGTTTTCCAGAATATAGCTGCTGAGCTTAATCGTCCTCCTCACAATCAGATAAAGGTCTATATGCGTCCTGCCCTTTACTCTCGCCTCTGGCAGCTCCCGCCTGCCCTTGATCTGCACTTCAGAGCCGTCTCTTCCAAGAGCCAAGACGAGCTCAAGCTTCTTAAGCCTCTCGGCGATGTATGGAAAATCGAAGTTGTCTGTGTTGTAGCCTACCAAAATGTCGAAGTCCTCCTGCCTGACTATTTCCTCGAATCTCTTTAAAATCGCCTTTTCATCTTCCAGAACTTCAACGAAATCTATTTTTTTCTCTGGCTTTTTCCATGTCAGAACTTTTCTCAAGCCCGTATTTGAGGCAAGGCTTATCATTATTATTGGGTCTACCTTTTCTCTGGGCGCACCCTTCGGGTTGTAAACTTCAGTATCAAAGGCAAGCACTTTTAAGTCTGAAAATTTTCCTTCTACAGGAGAAATTTTTGTAAGTTTCAACTCGGTATTTGATTTCTCTCCTTCAACTTCAATCCAGCTAAGAGGTGCGATATCTCTGTCGATTAAATAGCGTCTCACGAATAGAATGTCATGCTCGCTTATCATCTCCACGCCTTCTATGTTTTTTATCGTCTCCCTGAACCTCGGCACGTCCTGAGGATGCTCGAGCACAACTTTAAGCGCCTTTAAATCTCTCCCAAAAAATTTTTTATCTTCGAGCAGCACGTCCTTGATTTTTCCTTCGCCGGCTTCTCTAATTCTTCGGATTAGGGTTTCAATCTCTCTTCCGTCAGGAAGATGGCATTTCTCGCCAGCTTCCTCTCGGAATCCGCTCGGAAGCACATAAAAGTAGGGCAGGAAAGAGTCATCGGTTGCAATAAAATTCGACTCTTCCATCAGGAAGATGGCATTTCTCGCCAGCTTCCTCTCGGAATCCTCGCCTTTTAGAAAAAGTTTTAAAACTGCCCTTCCGTTGCGGGTCTCGTAGTCTATGTCCAGCAAAAAGCCTTTCATTTTTTTATGCACCATGGTCAATTATTAACATTGGAAACATATTAAATCTTGCGGAGGAGCGTGAAAAAAGCTCTCCAAATTTTTAGTTGTTAAATGAGAAAGGAGTAAATAATGTTCAAATGTCCGGGAAGCGAGGCTGTTAAGAGACCTGAAATAATTCTCCTGACCTGCCCGAAGTGCGGAGAAGAAGTAGAAATATTCAGCGACGAGCAGGCAGCGAAGTGCAGCTGCGGGGCAATTGTTTGCAGGGACAAAGTTCCTTCCTGTACTGACTGGTGCAAGTACGCAAAGGAATGCGTGAAAAAATGAAAGTGATAGGATTCGCTGGAAAAGGCGGTACTGGAAAAACCACGCTCGGAGCGCTGTTTCTAAAGAGCTTACTTGAAAATGGTAAGAAAGAAATTTTAGTAATAGACTCTGACCCGAACGAGTGCCTGGCGAGCGTTCTTGGAGTGAAGGATTACCTCAGGCTTTCTGACATGGTAAAAAAATATCATGGAAAAACCATGAATCCTGAGCAGTTCAGCGAGGATTTTGCCACAATGCTTGTGGTGAACGAGCAGGAGGGTTTTGATATTCTGGTGATGGGCAGAGGCGAGAGCGAGGGTTGCTACTGTATAATAAATCACCTGCTGAGGAGCAGCTTCGAGAAGAACATACTAACCGGAGTCTATTCCTACGACTACATACTCATGGACTGCGAGGCCGGAATAGAGCACATCTCGAGAAAAACCTCGACTTCTATCGATGAGCTTGTAATAGTTACCGACGCATCGAGAATGGGTTTAGAAACTATCAAAAGAATAAAGGACGTTTCCGCAGAAGTCGAGAGCAGGGTGAAAAATTTCTATGTCGTCGGAAATAAAGTCCAGAGCGAGGAAGTTAGCACCGAGATAGAAAAGGCAGCGAATGAGCTCGGAATGAAATATCTCGGAAGCATTCCCTACGATGCGCTAATCGAAGAGTTCAACTTCAGGGAGAAAAACCTTCTTGAGATACCTAAAGAATCGAGAGCATATAAAGAAGCAAAAAAGATGCTTAACAACTAGTTGACAGCATCACCCCCGCCAACAAAAAAGTATAAATACTATAAATTAACTCTACGTTTTATTAAAGGAGGCGCACCTATGGTAACAATAACCGTAGACTACAGCACATGTGAGGGCTGCGGGACGTGCGAGGCTTTGTGCCCTGATGTATTTAAGTTGGAAGGAGAAAAAGCGGTGGTTCTCAAAGAGGAAGGGAGCGACGCCTGTAATTTAGAAGAGGTTGTGCAAAACTGTCCAACCGAATCAATAAAAGTGGAGGGCATGGATATTAAATTTGAGAGGAAGGCGCCCTTCTAATTACCAAAAAAAAGCAGTGTACCAGCAATGAAAACTGGTACTTGCTGTCCAACTTTTTATTTTATATGCAAGTTGAAGCGAATTTACTTCAATTCGCTTCCTCTAACTCTAGTGCCAACATTCATGTCTCGAATCGCAAATGTGTAGTCGTCAATGTGCTTGTCGGTAAATGGTATTCCTGTCAATTCAAAGAATTTCGCCCAGCCGATTTTCTCTATCCATTCGCCCATCCTTTCGTCTTGCTTTGCATTCTTTGCCCATATCTCTACGATTTTCTTCACTGTATCGACCACTTCAGGCCATTTTGGAGGATTGTTCGGTATAAACGGGATTGCAAGTCTGGAAAACGCTGGACCTCCTCTGGTGTTTGAGACTTTTCCTCCTACCCAGATTGCAACGCCGTCATTTTCAGCGTTTGCCAGCGGTACGCCCGGACATAAGCCGTAGCAAATACCGCAGTACATGCATTTTTCCGCTACTATTTCTATTGATCTAGCCGTTGTCCCGTCCGCTTTTTTTAGCATTTTGGGTTTGATTGCATAGGTTGGGCAGGCTGCAATCAAGCTCGGTACCTCGCATGCCTTCGCTACTACCTCATCATCTACTGGCGGTGGGACCCTGTGCATGCCTAGAACCGCTATATCAGAGCAGTGAACAGCCCCGCACATATTCAGACAGCTCGCCACGGCGATGTTTAACCTTGCTGGTAAATCGTCCCTCTGGAAGTACGGGAGCAGTGCATCGCATATTGCCTTTGAAATCCCAGGCGCATCTGTAGCTGCTGTGTGGCAGTGCACCCAGCCCGTGCACTGTACGATGCTGTGCATCGCATTTCCTGTTCCTCCTACTGGGAATCCCATCTTCTTTAAGTCCTTTAATAAGGGGTCGATATCTTCCTTCTTGGGGGCTAGGAATTCTACGCTGTGTTTGCTGCTAAATCTCAGTGTGCCCTCGCAGTATTTATCCGCCAGGTCACAGAGCTCTAAAATTGTCTTAGAAGCGACGAACTTTGGTGCCCCTGCCCTTACGGTATAGACCTCATCTCCTGTCTCGGAGACGTGTTTAAGGATACCGGGCTTTATTAGCTCATGGTACTTCCACTTTCCGTAGTTTCTCTTGATAATTGGGGAAAGCATCTCCTTATAGTCCGGTGGTCCAAAGTCCAACTCATCCATCTTCAAAGGCATTTTAGACACCTCCTTCCTTTA
>Ga0180009_10007433_pt1 | contig 11189 bp, 9 predicted proteins | sample OS_PC_MetaG_FD_123537 | JGI IMG/M metagenome (GOLD analysis project Ga0180009, IMG submission 123537) | Groundwater microbial communities from the Aspo Hard Rock Laboratory (HRL) deep subsurface site, Sweden - OS_PC_MetaG | ecosystem: Environmental > Aquatic > Deep subsurface > Groundwater...
CCGGCCGCGACCCGGCGCAGGTTGAAGGTCAGGCCGACGCGGGGCACCAGCTTGCGGCTGCGGGCCCTGGTCCGCTTCAGCGACAGCCCGTGACGCTCCGCTGCGCTGCGCAGGATGCAGTCGAACACGCCCTCGGGGGTCTTCAGGCCGGCCAGCGCCGCGCAGTCGTAGATCGACGCGCCCTGCTCCAGGCTGGGCAGGGCGTTGATCTCGATGAAGTAGAGCTTGCCGTCCTCGCGCAGGCGGAAGTCGATGCGGCCGGCGTCGCGGATCTCCAGCGTCCTGAACACGATGCGCGCCAGCTCCATGGCGCGGGCGCGGTGCTCCGGCGCGATGTCGGCCGGCACCTTGACCGTGACCATGTCGAAGTTGATCACCTTCAGCTCGAGATCGTAGAGCTGGTACTTGCGCCGGGCGACAACCTCCGGGGCGTACTCGTAGACCGTGGGCTCGAGCACCCCATCTGTCTCGGGCGAGGCCTTCTCGAGCAAGGGGACCACCAGGTCCCGGCCCACGATGAACTCCTCCACCAGAACGCCGGAGGAGAAGCGGGCCAGCAGCTCGGTCACGCGCGCCTGGAGCTGGGACGGATCCTCGACCACTGAGTCGACGGTGATGCCCATCGAGCTGCCCTCGTAGTTGGGCTTCGTGATCAGCGGGTACTCCAGCTCCAGCCCGTCGAGCTGGGTCACGTTCGTGACCACCACGCCGCCGGGGCAGGGCACGCCGTGCTGGGCCAGGATGGTCTTGGTCAGCTGCTTGTCCAGGGTGATGGCGCAGACGTAGGCGTCGGAGCCGGTGAAGGGCAGGCCCAGCCGGTCGAACAGCGCCGGGTAGAACGTCTCGCGGAACCGGCCCTGCGTCCCCTCGGCGGTGTTGAACACCAGGTCGGGGGCCAGGGCCTCAAGGCGGGCCACGACGCGCGAGGCCGGGCCGGAGACCTCGACCGGCTCGACCTCGTGCCCCAGCTTGCGCAGGCAGCTCGTGATCATGGCCACCGTGGCGGGGGTGTCGAACTCTGCCTCCTCCTCGCTGTCGGAGAGCTGGAGGTTGTGGGTGAAGGCGATGCGCACGGTGGCTCCTTTCTCACGTGAAGCGTGAGCATAGCGGAGCAGAAGGGCGCATCAAGCTGAATGTGAGCTGGATGAATGTGAGCTGGATGTGGGGTCCGCCAGGCCTTATCATCCTGCCCAACGACACCCCCCTGCGGCCAGGGGCAGTTCTGCAAGAACGGGCAGTGCAAGGGCGGCTGATCTCGTCACGATTGCCATGGGTTGAGTCCCCGCGTGAGATTTTGGTGAAGGGTCTGGCATCCTGCCCCGTATATCCCACTGCCGTGGTATGGATGGCGTGGTGACTATGAACGAGCAGGAGCACCCGTTCCTTCATGAGGGTCTGGCGGTTCGCCTCTCGCGCGAGGGCTGTCAGATCCGACGGCTCGAGCGCATCGACGACATCGTCCAGCTCGGCGGCAGCGCCCACCTGTTCCTGCGCCTGATGACCGGCCGGCGATCCGTCGCCTCGATCCTCGACACGGTAGCCTCGCAGACTGATGTCGACCGCGCCACCCTGGCAGCCGACCTCGACGAGCTGTGGGCCGGCCTGTCGGGGCGGGGCCTGGCGGGCAGCTCCCCGGCGCCCACCGGCGAGCACGACCACCCCTACCTCGGCGTGGTGGCCGACGAGCTGCGCAGCACGATCCACGTCGACATCACCCACCGGTGTAACGAGAAGTGCATCCACTGTCTGGTGCCGCGGGACCAGCAGCAGATCACCACCGACGACATCCGCGACCTGATGACCCAGGCCGCGCAGCTGGGCTTCGTCGGGCTGGCCTTCTCCGGCGGCGAGCCCACCCTGCACCCCGACTTCTGGCAGATCCTGCAGCTGAGCCGCGGGCTGGGCTTCTACTTCACCGTCTTCACCAACGGCCTGACGCTGGCCGAGGAGGGGGTCGCCCGGCTGGCGTCTTTCCGGCCCGAGCAGGTGCGGATCAGCATCTACTCGATGGACCCCGAGACCCACGATCAGCTCACGACGATCCCCGGCTCCTTCGCACGGACCATGCGTTCGATCCTGGGGTTGAAGGAGGCCGGGGTCCGCATCTACGTCAACAGCCCGATCACCAACCGCAACTTTGACAGGTTTCGGGCCATCGCCGCCTTGTGCGAGGAGCACGGGTTCGAGCGCAACCTCGACCCGGTGGTGCAGCCGACCCGTGACCGGACGAACTTCCACAGCGAGCTGCAGCTGACCTACGAGCAGGCCAGGGATGTCACCGGCTTTCAGCAGGACGCCGCCGAGCTGGTGGTCAACGTGCAGCCCGGGGTGCCGGTGTGCAACGTGGGCGACGATCCGAGCGTGGACGCCATGCTGAACGTCTACCCCTGTCCCGGGCTGAGGCTGGTGCTGGGCAACCTGCGCGACCAGCCGCTGGGGCAGCTCGTGGTGCACCACCCGCTGCTGCCTGAGCTTCGGGGTCTGAGCCTGGACAACCTGGAGGTCTGCCAGAGGTGCAACGTGCGCGACGGGTGCTACCGCTGCCACGGGCACCCGTACCAGGAGAGCGGCGACTACAGGCTTTGCGCCTCGATGGACCGCAGGCAGGCGCGGATCCGGCGCGAGCTGATGGTGGAGCGCGGCACGCGAAAGGCTTGATGGAACGAACAAACGGTGTCATCCTGGCTGCTCATGCGGCCTTTTGCTAACACCCATTGTGAAAGGGAACCAGCAATGGACTACAAGAAACCAACCATCGAGGATCTACGCGACGAGCCGGTCTACGCCGGCGCCTGCGGCTCCTACAGCAGCTCCTGCGGCAACGCCGTGCACAAGAGCGGTGCCAAGGGGGCGTGCGGGGACTACTCCAGCTCCTGCTACAAGCAGGTGCACAAGAGCAGCGGCAACGCGGCCTGCGGCGACTTCTCCAGCTCCTGCGGCCAGAAGGTCCACAAGAGCTAGCGGTCCCGGCCGGTGCTCGCCCGGCGCGGGCACCGGCTCTTCATGCAGACCGTCATCGACTTCCACGGCCACTGCGGCCGCCAGCACAACACCGACTACCGGCCCGACGAGATCCGTCGCTATCTCGACGGCACACCGGTGGAGAAGATCCTGATCAGCTCGCTGTCCAGCGTGTTCAGCCGCGAGCACGCCGAGCTCGAGCTGCTGGAGCTGGCCGACGATCCGCGGGTCGTCCCGATCTACTGGGTAAACCCCTACATCCACGAGTGGCCCGCGCAGCTGGAGCAACTGCAGGAGCGGCTGCCGATCCGGGGCGTCAAGCTCCACCCCACCGCCAACATCTACGAGGTACGCACCGACTTCCTGCGCCCGATCTTCGACCACTGCCGGCGGCACGATCTCTTCATCTCGGTGCACACCGACACGCACCGCAGCTCGCCGGAGCGGCTGAGCGAGCTGGTGCTCGACTACCCCGATGTCGATGTCGTGCTGATCCACATGGACAACCCGATCAACAGCATCTTCCTCGCCAAGCGCTGCCCCAACGTCTACCTCGAGACCTCGTGGATCGAGCGCAAGTGGGCCAACCTGGCGCCGATCAAGATCGCGCTGGACAGCGTGGAGCCGCACAAGATCCTGTTCGGCACCGACTTCCCCTACGAGTTTCCGTTGCCCGGCCACCTGGAGGGGATCGGCACGGCGCGCAGCTACGAGCAGATCATCGAGCTGTACCACGAGGTGCTGTCCGACGACGTGGCCCACCGCATCCTGTACACCAACGCCCGCGACCTGCTGCGCCGCCACGGCCTGTACCCTGATGACTGAACGACCAGTGCGCGAGAGTGGGGTTTGGCTGGGCGGGAGCGAGGAGCAGACAATCGCCCTCGTCCTGCCCGACATGATCGGCACGACGGTCTGCGCCATGCCGGCGGTGAACGCGATCCACGCCGCCTTCCCCTCGGCCAGGGTGCGGCTGTTCGGCTTCGATCCGGTCAGCCGTTTTCTGTGCGACGAGGCCTGCGGTCAGGATCTGGTGCTGCTCCACCTCGAGCGGCTGGCTGCCGAGCTGAGGCAGGAGCTGGGCTCCCCGCCCGATCTGGCCTTCGACATGCTCTGCACGCCCGAGAGCCTGGGTGCGCTGGCCGGCGCCGGGGCCGGGCAGATCGTGGGCTGGCCCGACAACGCAGGCCATGTCACCGTGCCCGTGCCCTTCCCATCCACGAGGCAGCAGCTTGCGGTGCAGGACTACCTGGACTTCGTGCTCGCCGTGGGCGCTGCGGCGCCGCTGTCCACGCCGCGGCTGACCGCCGCTGCCTCCACCCGACAGCAGGGAGACGAGTGGCTGGCTCGACAGGGCCTGGGACCGGACGAGACCCTGTTCGTGCTGGGGATCGGGGGGGGCAATGTTCGCAAACGCTGGCCCCTCGAGCGGTTCCTCGAGCTGGAGCAGCACCTGCTGCAGCGGGGACGGTCGGTCTTCTTCCTCGGTCCCCGGGAGGCCGAGCTCGCGCAGGGGCTGCATGGGTTGCCCGGCCGCCACCTGGTGGCCGCGAGCCTGCCCCTGGATCTGGCCAAGGGGATCATCGCCCGCGCCCGCCTCGCGGTCTGCAACGACCACGCCATCATGCACCTCGCCGCGGCCCTGGGCGTGCCCACCGTCGGGATCTTTCTCGCCAGTGATCCCCGGGAGTGGTTCCCCTACCCACCGCCCTCGAGCCATGTCATCGGACCGCCCCTGGACTGTCGCCCCTGCTACTCGGAGGAGTGCGACGACTGGGCCTGCAACGATCCATCCCTGCCCGATCAGGTGCGCGCGCGGGTCGACGATCTGCTGGGCTAGAGCACCTCCGTCGCGCGGCGCTCCACCTCCTCGATCAGCAGGCGCTCGAAAGCTGCCTCGATCTGGCGGCGGTCGTCCGGTGTGATCTCCACGAACTCGAGGCCGACCTGCGGCTCGTTGTCGTCAACCGACTGCCAGACCATGCGCGCCTTGACGGAGACGGGGTGATCCTGCCCCGTCACGTGCAGGTTGATCACCTCGACGTGGCTGCCGTCGATGAAGTCCCAGAGGAAGCTTCTGAGCGACAGCCCTCCTGGGCTGAAGTCGGTGGCGCTGCAGGTGAGGGTGACGGGACCCAGCTGGAACTGGACCTCCAGCTGACCAGGGATGCGGAGCTGTCTGCGCCGCTCGTTGTCGAGCTTGCGCCTCAGCGGCTGGGCAAGCAGTCCGAGGAGCTGTCTGTGTCGCACGGCATCGGCGCCCCGAAGCTGATTGTCCAGGTGACGCGCATGTAGCTTCTTCAGCTCCTTGACCAGCTTGAGGTCCATTCTTGCCATGGCAAACATATGACGGCGTTGGGCCTGCCTGTCAATCGCGGCGAGGCTTGCCGAAATCGCCGATCCAGAGCAAAAAGCGACATCGGGCTTTCGGCGCAATTGGAACCGTGGGCTATTGCCTGACGGTGCGAGCGCAACGGAATCCGTGGTTGGGGAATCTCATGGTCGCCGCGGGGCCCTGTGCCGCTTCTCGGAAGGCCGCCCTGACGTAGTCGACTGGCGAGTCCCAGGCGCCGCCCCGCATCGCGCGCTGGGAGTCGAGAGCCGTCCCGGCCGGATCGCCCACCGGATCGGTGACGGTGTTCGGCCCGAGGTCCGCGCGGTGGAGGTCGTGGCACCACTCGTGTACGTTGCCGGCCATGTCGAACAGGCCGCGGGCGTTCGGCTTCTTCTGGCCCACGGGGTGCGGGATCCCCCCGGCGTTGGCACAGTACCAGGCGATACCATCGGCGTTCTTGTCGACCAGGGGCACACCGCCGTCACCGGGGCAGACCTTGCACAGCGATCCATCGATCGGTCCGTTGTAGAGGGCAGCCACCGAGCCCGCGCGGTAGGCGTACTCCCACTCCGCCTCGGTGGGCAGCCGGTAGCCGGGACAGTCGTAGATCGCCTTGGCTGCAAACTGGCCATTGACCTGGCAGGTCGTCGTGTTCTTGTCGCCGGCACAGGCATAGCAGGCGCTCAGACCGGCTCGCTGGGAGAGGGCGTTGCAGTAGGCCACCGCCTCGTGCCAGGACACGGTCTCGACCGGGCACTCTCCCCCGCAGCCCGAGAAGTGCGACGGGTTGTAGCCCATCGCCGCCTGGAACTGCGCCTGGGTCACCTCGGTGGTCGAGATGGCACAGCGGTGGGTCAACGTCACCTCGTGCGGCGTCTCCAGGGAATCGCGGCAGGGCTCGCGCACGGGGGAGCCCATTTGGAACGTGCCGGGCTCCACCGTAACCCACGTCCCGGCGATTGCGTCGGCCCGCGGCAGGTCCGGGATGTCAGGTCCGCGGAGGTCGAGGCTAGCATCCCTCGTGGCGTCCGGCCCGGCGGGGCCCAGCGGCAGGATCCAGTGACAGCCGGAGAGCGCAAGGGCCAGACAGAGGGATGGTGCGCGTGCCATTGGCAACAGTGCACCTATTCTTCGCCCTCGCCCTCGGCGAGGATCTCGGTCAGCGTCTGTCCCTGGACCAGCTTCATCGTGAAGCAGATCTCGCCATTTTTGATCGAGCCACAGGTCGTGGACCGGCGGGATGTTGGGGTGGTCCAGCTGACCGGTGATCTGCGCCTCCTCGACGAAGCGCCGCCGGTTGATCTCGTCCTCATCCATAGGCGATGTCGAGGATCTTCACCGCCACCATGTGTCGCAGGTCCTGATGGCGCACCCGCCGGATCCGGCTCATGCCGCCGGTCGCGAGCTCGCCGTGGTCCTCGAGCCAGGTCCTGGCGGCGGGGGGCAGCGGCGTGCCGCCGGCGAGGAAAGCGGTTCGTGCGCTGGCCGCGGGCTCGATCACTGTCTCCACGGCGTCCGGGTTCCAGTCGGCCGTGGCCACCTCGCGGGGAGACTTCGCGGCGTCCGGGGTCCAGTCGGCCGTGGTCGCCTCGCGGGGAGACTTCACACCTCCGGGGAGATTGTCGTCTCTGGTCATCAGCCAGGATCATTGTCGCCCATGCCGGGGTCAGGGGAAAGCCCCTCAACGAGAGTTCATGACAGCGGTGGCAGGTACCCGCCGCTGTCGCGCAGCAGCTGGTGGTAGCGCGTCACCCCGGTCTCGAGGGGGGTGAACTCCCTGGAGTACCCCGCTGACCGCAGGTGGGTCAGGTCGGCCTGCGTGAAGGCCTGGTACTTGCCGCGCAGCTGGTCGGGAAATTCCACGAAGCGGATCCGCGCCCCCTCGCCGGCGAGCAGCTGCATGACGCTCGCGATGTCGAAGAAGCTGCGGGCCAGCCCGGTGCCGCAGTTGTAGATGCCGCTCACCCGCTGGCGGAAGGCCCAGAGCGTGACCTGGACCACGTCGTCCACCAGCACGAAGTCCCGCGACAACTGCCGGCTGCCCTCGAATAGCGCGATCTCCCCGCCCGCCTGCAGCTGTTCGTGGAAGTGCAGCACCACCGACGCCATACGGCCCTTGTGGTGCTCCTGGGGGCCGTAGACGTTGAAGTAGCGCAGCCCCGCCACGGGGCTGTGATCGCCCCGGCCGCGCAGTGTGTGGCGCACGTGGTTGTCCAGCATCAGCTTGGAGAAGGCGTAGAGGTTCAGCGGGTACTCGCAGCGCGGCTCCTCGACGAAGCCCTGCTCGCCGTCGCCGTAGACCGCGGCGCTCGAGGCATAGACCAGCGGGATCCCCCGCTCCAGCGCGAGGTGCAGCAGCCGCTTGGAGTAGGCGAAGTTGTTCTCCATCAGGAAGCGGCCGTCGGTCTCGGTGGTGTCGGTGCATGCGCCCAGGTGGAAGATCGCCTGCGCCGCCGCGCAGCAGCGGTCCACGGCCTCGTGGTCCTGAGGATCGATCAGGTCGACGATCTGGAGCCGGTTGAGGTTCAGGTGCTTGGTCGGGGTGTCGAGTCGATCGACGACGGTGACCTCCCGCTCTCCATCCCGGTTGAGCTGCCACACGAGGTTGCTGCCGATGAAACCGGCGCCGCCCGTCACGACGATCATGAAGACCTCCCCGAAGATCTCCCTGAGAACCTCCCGACGATCCGCTCGATCATCGTGGTGGTGGAGCGGTTGGCCATGATCGGCAGCAGCGCCACGCGCCCGCCGTAGCCCTGCACCAGGTCGGCGCCCACCACCGTCTCGGGCGTGTAGTCCGCGCCCTTGACCAGCACGTCGGGCTGCAGGCGCCGGATCAGCTCGAGCGGGGTGTCCTCGTCGAACAGCACGACGTAGTCCACCGCGTGCAGCGCGGCCAGCAGGGCCGCCCTGTCCTCGGCGTCCTGGATCGGTCGCTCGGGGCCCTTCAGCCGCGCCACCGACGCATCGGCGTTGAGCCCGACGACGAGCAGGTCGCCCTGGGCGGCGGCGTCCTCGAGGAAGCGGACATGTCCGGCGTGGATCAGGTCGAAGCAGCCGTTGGTGAAGACCACGGCGCGCGGTCGTCCGCCGGGCACGGCCTCCCACCTCGCGCGCAGGCGCGTCACGACCTGGGCCAGGCGATCGAGCGTCACCACCTTCCTCGAGCTGTCCCGCGTCAGGGCCGGCTGGAGCTCGTCGAGCGAGACCCGCGCCGCGCCGAACTTGCCCACCACGATACCGGCGGCGCTGTTGGCGAGCCGGCAGGCCTCACAGATCGGCAGGCCCACGGCGAGGCCGTAGGCCAGCGCGGCGATCACCGTGTCCCCGGCGCCCGAGACGTCGTAGACCTCGCGGGCGTCGGCCCGGATGCGGTCGACGGTCTTCCCGTCGAGCAGTGCCATGCCGTCGTGGCTCAGGGTGATCAACAGGTAGTCCAGCTCGTGCTCGTTCAGCAGCCGCTCGCCCGCCTGCCGCAGGCTCGCCTCGTCCGTGATCTGCAGCCGGGCGGCCAGAGAGGCCTCCTTGCGGTTGGGTGTGACAACGGTCGCGCGGCGGTACCTGGAGAAGTCGAGCCCCTTGGGGTCGCAGAGCGCCGGGATGTTGCGCTCACGAGCCAGATCGATCACCTGCCGGCTGAGTTCGGGCGTCACCACCCCCTTGCCGTAGTCCGAGACGATCACCGCCCGACAGCCGTCTCCCATCGCGGCCCCCGCCGCGGCGACCAGCCGCCGGCCGAGATCGTCCCCGACCGGGGTGGTCGTCTCGACGTCGTAGCGCAGGACCTGCTGGCTGGTGGCGATGATCCGCGTCTTCTCGGGGGTGCGCCTGCCGGGCTGGACCGTCAGACCCGCGGCGGAGACGCCCTCTGCCCTCAGCAGGTCCAGCAGGCGGCCGGCTGGCTCGTCATCGCCCACAGCGGAGACCAGGTCCACCTCCGCCTCGAGCGTAGTGAGGTTGCCGACGACGTTGCCCGCTCCCCCCAGCTGGTGGGAGCGGCGCTCGATATCGACGATCTGCACCGGCGCTTCGGGGGAGACGCGGTCGCAGCGGCCCCAGAGGTAGGTGTCCAGCAGCAGGTCTCCGATCACCAGGATACGCGGGTTGTTGCTCATCTCGCTGCTCGCTGCGCTGCTACTCGACGACCTGGATCTCCCAGAAACGGCGGTAGAGGCCCTTGTGCCGCTCCAACAGCTGCTCGTGCCCTCCCTGCTCCACGATCCGACCCCGGTCCAGCACGAGGATGGTATCAGCCTTTCTGGCGCTGGTCATACGATGGGTGACGATGACGACGGTGGCCTCCTGCTTCAGCTGCTGGAGCATGTCGAGGATCCGGAGTTCGTGCTCGGCGTCGAGCTGGTTGGTGCCCTCGTCGAGCAGGACGAAGGGGCGGCGCTGGAGCATCGTGCGCGCCAGCACCACGAGCTGCGACTGTCCGCCGGACAGGTTGACCTCGTCCCCGACGATGCGGTCGAGGCCGCCGGGCAGGCGCTCGATCGCCGACCTGAGGTCGAGCTGGTCCAGGACCTGCCAGATCCGGTCGTCGCTCACATCCGGCAGGCAGCCGAGCAGCAGGTTGTCACGGATCGAGAAGGAGTCGAGCACGAACGGAGTCTGGGTCACCAGGCTGAACAGCCGGCGGACGTAGCGCGGGTCGAGATCGGGCAGGCGCTCGCCGGCGACGGTGATTAGGCCGGAGTCGGGGTCGTAGCTGCGCACCAGCAACTTCATCATCGTCGATTTGCCCGAGCCGTTGCGCCCCACCAGCGCGCTGATCTTGCCCCGCTCGAAGCAGCAGTCCGCACCGGTCAGCACCGGCGGGAAGGGATCACGGTGCTGCTCCAGCAGCTCATTCCACTCCCGGACCAGGCTGTGGTCGCCGGGCCACACCTCCCGGCGCCGGTTGGCCAGGGCCAGGACCTGCACCAGATGGCCGATGTAGGCCTTCTCCTCCTCGTGCAGCCCCGGGTAGTGGAACTGGACCTGCTCCAGGGTGACGTCGCCCGAGAGCATGCGGTCGGGGCTGCGGGAGGTCGAGACATCGACGCGGGGCTTCATCGAGAGGAAGAAGCCGAGCTGGATGAAGATCGAGCGCAGGCGGTACCACTCGCCGACGTTGAGGTTGATGCCTGTCAGGCTCGCCTGCAGCTGGGAAGTGTACAGCGTGACCATCACAAACGAACCGATGCTCATCCTGCCATCGAGCACGGCGAGGCCGATCAGGATGGCGGAGGCGAAGAGCGACAGGTTCTCGATCACGTGGTTGATCAGGTCGTAGCGCACCCCGATCTTGACCTGGGTCATCTCGAGCTGGACGGCGCGTCTGCGCGTGGCCCAGAACCTGGGCATGATCCGCTCCTCGCCCGCCGCCCCCAGCACCTGGTGGAAGTGGTAGCGCAGCAGGAAGATCATCTCGTTGATCCCCGCCATCGACTTCTCCTTGTACAGGCGGTAGGCATTCTCGCGGCGCATGCGAAAGCGCAGGATCACGAGCTGGACGGCGCTGAAAGCGGTGATCAGCAGGCAGAGCCGCAGGTCGACCAGGGCGATGATCGGGATGATGCCGGCGACCGAGATCAGGATCTTGATCACCGACTTGAGGAACTCGAGCAGCGAGATCGGCAGCACGCTGACGTCGAAGAAGCTGTAGATCAGCTTGCGGTTCTTGGGGCTCTCGAGGAAGCCGGCGTCCATCTGCTCCATCTTGTCGTACAGCACCTGGTCGGCGTCGATCACCAGCCGCTCGCGCAGCAGGGTGTCGAGCAGCCGTCCCAGCCCCGACAGCAGGGAGCCCAGCAGGTTGGCCGCCAGGATCAGACCAATCACCAGCAGGAACAGCGCGGTTGGGGTGTGTAGGCTGACCATGGGGCAGGCAGATTGCCCCTCGAGCACG
>Ga0180009_10007434_pt1 | contig 11189 bp, 7 predicted proteins | sample OS_PC_MetaG_FD_123537 | JGI IMG/M metagenome (GOLD analysis project Ga0180009, IMG submission 123537) | Groundwater microbial communities from the Aspo Hard Rock Laboratory (HRL) deep subsurface site, Sweden - OS_PC_MetaG | ecosystem: Environmental > Aquatic > Deep subsurface > Groundwater...
ATAATAACTATGAAGCACATCTATAAACTCTGTTCCATTGTAAGTTTCAACTCTCAGCAATGCCCCGCTCGCAGTTGTGTTTCCTGTTAAATTCAAAGTTGCAATTCTGTAATCTCCAATATTGCACAGCCAAGCTGTTGTATAATTCTCTCCCACACCCAAAGATTTGGGGTAAGCTGGGACATCTGCTGTTCCTTCGCTTCCTTCTTTGTAAACCTGAAAAAAGTCAACAGTTGTATCCCCTGTAGCATTAGTAGTTGATGAATTTGCAAATACTGTTGCATTATGTGTTCCATAGGTAGTTGCATTTACAATCCATGAAACAGTGGTTGGAGTTGTTTGAGCTATACTTCCTAAGCTTTGTGTTCTATTTGGTCCAACAATCCATCCATCAGGGACATTAAGTGTTACATTTACATTGCTTGAAGCTCCTCCATAAGAATTAATTGTAGAATTTATTGTGAAATTTCTATACTGGAATATCCCTTTTGGAGTTAGGACTTGGTCTACAGCTACATTGGCAGTGCATCCTGTCAGAGTAATTATTAATGTATTATTAGCTGAAATATTCTGTTGATAGTTTGGCTCTGAAGAATCAATTTCACCAATCCAAACCTGTGAACCTGCAGCATAACTACAAACTGTTGCATTAAAAAATAAAGTTGCATATCCGCTTTCATTTGTTGTATTATATCCAATTATTCTTTTATTGTCTCCACCATATCCGGCATCCCATAATTTGAATGTAACATTTGCAGAAGGAAGTGTTACATTGTATGAATTTTTATCTTTATCAAATACTCTTACTGCAAGAGTTTGAGGAGTTGAATTAATTACTACTTCCTCCCCTTCTCCTTGTCCGCCATAACTAATATTATTTTCATCTTTTGTGACAGTAATGTATTTTGTTGTACCTGATGTAAAGGTTTCATCTATATCGTCCATTTTGAATTGATAGAACCATTGTCCAATAGTATTTGTTGCAGGATTTGAATCTGTGAAATTTTTGTTCCAATACATAGTATAGGAATTGCAGGTTGTACAATTTGTTTGAGTTTGATTTGCACAATTGCCTGTTGTTTCACATGTTGTCGTAGGATTTACAGATTTTCCTAAATATAATGAAACATTTATTACATTATAGGCATCACCAGAACTTGCAAGAACAGAAAAGTTCCAGTTAGGTGAACCCCAACCATCTGATACTGCTCCTGTAGTTGAATTTCCTTGGGGATTTTGCAATTTCTTCTTTGGTAACATATAAAACAATCCAGGAATTCCTGTTTTTTGAGTATTATTACTATAATGATTAGAAAAATTTGCAAATATTGTTGTGTTATACCATCCTTCCGCAGAAGTAAGAGAAGTTAAATAATTACATGTAAAAGCATTTGCCCCAACTTGAATTGTATTCGTACATGCAAATCCACTTCCACTAGAGAGATTAGCATTATATTTGACTGTGGCTGTTAAAGCATCATCACAGTCATCTGTTGTAGCTCCCAAAAAGTTTATAGTGTCCTCTTGAGAGAAATTTGAAGAACTGGAAGGACTTGTAAATTCTAGTTTTATATCTCCCTTCACGCTTAAATTAAGAACTGGGGAACCCGTATTTTTATAACAAGCATTTCCTGAAGCATTTGCCTGCCAATCTCTATCCCCTATTAGGTGTTTCGTCGGAGTACATGTTGCATTGAAATAATGGCTTGCATACCCAGAAGAATTTGTGATATTTAGATTTCCAGAATCATAACTCACTGAATTAAACTTTACATAGAAAGTAGTATTTACTCCAGAGGATACAATTGTCCTATTATCAGTATCATTAATTCTCACTACTAATAAGTCTGTTTGATTTGCAGATCTGTTTGCTATGCTGTTATTTCCCTGAACATAAATAATATTCAAGTCATCTGCTTCTATTGTAAATGATTGGGTTGCAAACGAGGATCCATTTGTATTTGTAGCATTGAACTTATATTGTGCAGAGGACATGTCTGAGCATGCTAAATCATCAATATAGAATGTGAATTTTTTTGAGTTTGAGCAAGGTGAATTACATATCTGACTTCCTTTATTTACAAATCCTTCTCCTGTGTCTAAAAGAAGAGTTAAATTAATGTTTCCAACCCCATCAGCAGGATTGCTCACATTTGTAGAAAATGTCCAATTTGAACCCCATCCTTCAGTAGCCCCTGACTGAACACCATTAACAGTCCAATTTACAAGGACAGGAGAGCCTTCTGCTGCTGCTACAGTTTCTACTGTAAATTTACAGTCATTTCCTATATCTAGACATTCGTTAGTTGTTGAAGAGGAATTTGCATCTACACTATATCCTGCATTATCTGTTGCATTGAATTTGAATTCCCAATTTCCCTCCTGTCCTGAACCAAAATTAACCTCCCAGAATAATTTTCCATTATTAGGTGCTTGGACGCTACTGCAATTTGCACAGTATTTTGCACTTCCATTTTGTGTCCAAGTTCCTCCGACAGGTCTTATCCAGAAATATACTGTTGTGTTTGCAGTTGGATTTGTAACATTAACTGTGAAATTAAAAGTAGTTGCATAAGTTGCACTATCCGGAGAAACAGTAATATTTTCAATTATTGGTGTCCAGCACCAAGCATATCTAATGTTAAAAACATCAGTTAAAAGATAAGCATTATTATTTCCTTCAGAACGCGCAAATAACATAACTGAATAAATCTTTGTGTAATTATTATATCCCTGATTTGTAGTATCGCATGTAGTAATTGGAGCACCGAAACCACATTCCCATCTTGTATCAGAAACTGTCCCTCCAGCTAATGAATAGTTAAGATAAGCAGCATATCTTGTATAAGTAGCTAGAGAAGCATTTGCATTTGATTGAGTAGTATTTGCTACCATAGCATGACCTCCAGGAATAATAAGATTAGCATCTGCATGTAAGTCTGCATATCTTGTATAAGTCTCTATTTTAGCTATATCTTTGTTTTTTTGACCTGGAGCATCGTTTTCAAGAGACCAATTGAAATATAATATTGTATTTGTGCCTTTTCCTGCTAAAGCACTCCAAAACACAGCATCTGTAAATTTTTCACAGGTTTTGTTTTCAGCATAATATTGGTCTGCTTTAGCTGCCGAAGCTGATGAAGACAAGAAGATTAAACTCAATAAGCCAAGAGCTATAACTACCCATATAACTTTCTTTCCTAATTCTATAACTCCCCTTTTATTCATCATCTTCTAAAAAATTATTTATATCTCTTATAACCACATTAGGGTCTTGTATCAAGACATTTTTTGCTGTTGAAAATTCTAAAATTGGTTTATCATCTGTAATTAGTTTTGCATCTTCTGCATAACCTTGCATTTGTTCATCTGTGAATAATAATAACTGAGAAATTTCTTCTCCAGAACCTAATCTTAAAGCATCTAAATATTGTTTTAATTCTATTGGAAGATTTTCATAATTTTCATCTATTTTATCTAAATTAATTTCTTTTTGAGAACCAATTAATAAGATTTCAGAGGTCCCAAATTTAACAGGAGTATTTTCATTTGGCTTTATGTTTGCAAAACCTACAACATTTGGAAAGACTGAATTAAAGGTTTTATAGAAATTTCTAAAATCTTTAACAGACATAGTATATATTGGAACCCAGTGAACATATAATCCCTCTTCATTTAAGTCTTCTTTAACTAATTCAAAAAATTCTTGGGAATATAATGCACTTGAAAATGATTGCCAAGGATCAGAAGGTTCTTGAGAGACTATATCATATTTCTCATTGTTCTTTAATAAATAATTTCTTGCATCATCTATTATTGTATGGTGATAAGGATTTTCTAAAACATTTAAATTAAATATTGTAAAATAATCTGTTGCTTTAAGGATAGCTTGTTCTATTTCAATTGTTGTTACATCTCTATGTTGAGCTAATTGTCCTGAAGTTGTTCCTGTTCCTAAACCTATTACCAAAGCATTTTCACTATTTTCATTTATTAATATTGGGAGATAAGCTAAAAGATAATTTACTCTTAAATCATTTATTTCATTTCCTCCTTGGCTTTTTCCATTAATAAATAAAGTATGTCCTTGATTGTATAATTCTCTAACAGTTACTGTTGCATGTAAACCTTCTTCATAATATACAACATCTCCTAATTCTGCAACTCCCTCATGTGTCCTGTAAAACCCGCCAGAATGCATTTGTTGAATATTATAATTTCCAACAAAAACGAGAATTAAAAAAACAATTATTAATAATGGTAAGATTTTTTTAGAAAAATTTCTATCTACTTTTAGGAGTATCACACTGGCTATTAGAATGTTAATTGTTCCTGCAAAGATTATTGAACCTTTAATCCCAATTAGGGGAATAAGTATAAATCCTGCTGCAAAACTCCCAATTATTGCTCCTAAATTATTTGCAGCGTAAACTTCTCCAATTCCTTTACCTATTTTTTCTTTTGTATAGAATTTTGCGATTATTGGGAAAGTTGCTCCCATTAAAGTTGTTGGAATAAGTAAAACTAATAAAACAAGCAAGAACTGAACTATCTCAAATAGATAGAAATTTGTGTGAAGAGAGTATAAACTATTATACACTTGTGGAAGAATATTAAAGATACTTAATAATAAAATCCCATATATCCCTATTCCAATTTCAAGTAAAGCATATGTTTTTGGTAGATTTTGTATCTTCTCAATTCTTTTTGAAATTATCCAAGAACCTAGAGCAAGACCAAGCATGAATGCGGCAAAAATTATTGAAATAGTGTAGATAGTTGAACCCAGTAAAAATTGAAGTGGCCTTATCCAAGTTATTTCATAAATCAGCGCAGCTATTCCTGAAAATACAAATGCTATTAACAAAATTTTTCTAAGCTCCATTTTTTCCTCCTTTTGAAATTACAAGCATTGAAATTCCAATAAAAATATTTAAAATTGCAACAAGAACAGATGTGTTTCTTATTCCTATTGTTGGAATTAAAATAAATCCTGCAAGTATAGGGCCTGCAAATGAACCTAAAGAATTGAATGCATATAATTCTCCTGCATCTTTTCCTATTTTTTCTGTTCTTACATAAGCATTGTTTATTACGGGCCAAGTTGCTCCAAAAAGAGTGGCAGGAATTATTATTACAATAAAAAGAAGTAAGAAATTTAATATAGGGGATTCTAATGCAAGATAAATTGGAGTTAAAATTTTGAATAAACTTAGGATTACTAATCCGTAAATTCCTATACCTAATTCCAAGAATCCGAACAGAGATATTGGATTTTTTGTTCTGTCTGCAATATTTCTGAATAAGAAAGAACCTAAAGCAAATCCTATAAAGAATGTTGTTAGTATGGTGGAAACTGCATAAATTGTTGAACCGAAAATTAACTGAAGAGGGCGGCTCCATACAATTTCATAGATTAAGGCAGTCATTCCAGATATCGCAAAAGCAATTAGCAAAAGTTTATTTATTTTCATTTTCTTCTCCTGTTGAATAACATAAACTATAAGTCACTTCAAAGATATCTGTAATCATATACTGGTCTCCATAAATTTTAATTCCATAGCAATCTGAAAATCCATAATTTTCAAAAGATTCAATTTCACAATCTTTTTTTCCACAATAATCTTTCATTTTTCTATCTTCTCCAATTAGTGTTTCATTTGCAAGATATTGTAGATATTTTCCTTTCTTTGGATTATCACAAATAGAATTGTTTGGTTCTGAGATTTGAACATATCCTTCACCACTCCTTTTTAAATCTGGAAAATCAATAGAAATAAATCTTGTTTTAATTTTTATATTCTCTATAAAGCAGTCTGAAACTCCTAGTTCTGTACAATTATATTTTGGATACCAGATTTCATAATTTAATGACCCAGAAGGGAGTAAACTATACCCACTAGACCATAAAATTTGTTCTTCAAATTCTTGACATAAACCTTCAAATGTAGCATTTGTTATATTCAATGTTTGATTTGTTTCGCCCAAATCTAAATTTTCAATTGTTATTGATGAAGGATTTAAGTAAAGAGAAGGATTTCCCAGAAATTCTGCTTTTAAAGAATAAATTCCAAGACTTATTTTGCTAAAATCAAAAGAAGATTGAACATATCCTTCAGAATCTGTTTTTTCTTTTGCAATTAAATTTTCATTCAAATAAAATTCTATTTCTTGCTCAGGCAATATTGTTTGATTATCTAATTTTAATATTGCATTAATACTATTATTAGTTATTTCTAAATCAATTGAAGTGTTTGCCCATATTTCTATATCTGCCGTTTTCTCAATAAAATTATCAAACTGCATGTCTGAAACTGCTGAACCATTCAAGGTAATATTTGTTGCAAGAAATGCTGAAGAAGTTAAAACAAATAAAGATATAATTATTGCTGCCAACCCACTTTGAGATTTTTTATTTAAATTTTTATTCATTTTAATAATTCACCCCTAATTTAATTTCATCAATTCCAAGAGGAGTTGAAGAAGAGGTTTCTATTGTTATACTATAAATATAATTTTCTCCAGCATCAAGGGATATAATTTTTGTATTTTCTCCAGATATTATATTTGCAGATGTGGGAATTATCCAGTTCAGCAGTATACTATTTATTTTTTCATTACCCATATTTGTAATAGTTGCATTTATGTTTACAATTTCTCCACGGGTTATTTTTTCAGGATGAGAAATTTGAATACTTAGAGAGGTTGTGGTTTGAATTGGGGGTATATTCTCTGTTTCCTCTTTAGAAATAACAGTTTGATTTTCTATGGGAATTATATCTATTTTATTGGCGAGGGTTTCATTAACAATTGTTTCATTTGATGATATGTTATTTTCTGTATTGAATTCTTCTGTTGCATTTTCAATAATTCCTGTTTCATTAACAACTTCTTCAACGATTGTTTCATTTACAACAATTTCTTCTGGAATGGTTTGCGTTTCATTAATAATTTCTTCTATAACTATTTCATTTGTATTTTCTTCCTCAATGGGAGGAGCACCAACAACAACATTGTCAACGATTTCTTCTAGAGGTTGTTCAGAGACAGAATTGTCGTCGACATTTGTTGTATTTTCAGAAGCATAAATTCCTAAAGGTATCAAAAAGATAAAAATTGTTACTAAAAAAACTATAATAAATTTTCTAATTCTTCCTTTTTTATCATAAAAAATCTTTCTTATCATTTTTTACCCCCTATTTTATCGTCGGCAAATGCATTATTTTTCCACCAAATCCAAACTCCTTTTCCAGGGCCAACAAATTTTCCTTTTATTGTTCCATCTCCTCTCAACATATTCAATCTATAGAATAATTTTGTTCTTGTAATATTTTTTATATCTTTATCAGCTCGCTCTTGTATTTCTTTTGTTTCTAAAGGCTCTGCTGATTTTCTAATTACATCTAATATAATCTCTGAAATGGAATCGTTCATATCAACCTCTTTTTTATAATATGAAAATTCATTTATAAATGTATTTATGGATTGATGTATAAATTATCCTATGTATTAATGGGTATATTCATAGGTGAAGGTATGTTTTTGAAGGGGTTATATATAACCAATACACCCACAAGACAATTAAATATGGTTGAGGGAATTATAATTTTAATTGTTATATTAAAATTTGGGCTCTGTCCGGAGTTTGATTTCTAAAACCGAAAAATAGTTATTCTCGACGTACCTTGATAGGATATGCTACAACAAATTATCCTACCAAAGTACAATAATAAATTAGAAGAACAACTAATTAATCTTTTCCATGGATCTGATTTGCCCTTACATTTCAATAAAACAGGAAATAAAGAATTTACAAATTATCAAAGAATTTCTATAATTATATTATTTTACAAAAGCAATAAATCATTAAGGGATTTTATCGTCGATATTAAAGAATCAAGATGGATTTCTTGGTTGGGGTTAAAAAAGATTCCACAAAAAAGCACTTTGCATGATTGGTTAAATATCTTTGATATGAAAATAATCAGAAAAATTTGTAAAGTGCTTTTGCCTGAGGGGGTTAAATTAACTTCAATTGATGGAACAGGTTTTGATTCATGGCAGAGAAGCAGACATTATGAAAAAAGGGTTGGTGAAGCACATATACCCCATATGCCTTATGCAAAGTCAAACTTATTTATCGACGTGAAAACACAAATAATCTTGGATTTTGATTTTGTTTTGAGCCATGAACACGATGTAAAGGGAGCAGAAAGAATATTCAAAAGATTTTCAATGCAAGAGATTATAGTTCTTGCCGACAAAGGTTATGATTCTGAAAAATTACACGAAATTGTGAGAAATAGAGGTGGAATTTTGTATGCTCCTGTAAGAAAAAGTTCTAGAAAAAAGCCAAAAGGCAGATACCGACGAGAATGTGTTGAATTGCCTGAATTTATTGGAATGAGAAGCATTAACGAAACTGTTAACTCTGTTCTGAAAAGAACACAAATTCATTTTTTGCGGAGCAAAAAACCTTTTATGAAGAAAAGAGAATTTGGCTGGAATGTAATTTTATATAACATTAAAAGAAAAATAAAAGTTTCTTCAAAAAATAGTCAAACCTTTATTTTTTTCAAGATTGAAATTCATTCAATCCGGACAGAGCCAAAATTTGAAAAGGTTTTTAAAATAGAAAGTTCTATGTTTGTTATGAAGAAAGGGGTGAATACTTATTTTGTGATTCTTTTATTTATCGCACTTGCAATTGTGTGTGTTTATTATTTTGGAGGTAAGCTGACAGGATTTGCTGTTATAGGAGAATATACTAATGAATCATCTTGTGTTTCTCATGGGTATATTTGGACAAACTTTACTAATCAAGGCTGCACTAATACAACTAATTGTGTAAATATTACTATTAATTGTGAACCTTGTTTAGCATATGAAGATATAAATGGAACTCAGGGAAATTGCACTAATTGGTCTATATGCACTAGCGCTAATCAAACTTGCACAACTACTCAGAATTGCACAACAGTCGTGGTTGGGGGGCAATGCACAGGAGATGTTTGTGATTCTTCTCATTTAAATCTGTGTCTAACTGAAACAAATTGTGCTTCTCCTGGAGGAGGACATTGGTATAATAATGTTTGTAATAGCGCAGAGTGCGCATCTAATAGTAATTGCAATTCAGGATATGAATGCATTAGTGGAGTTTGTATTGTAGAAGAAGTAGTTAATGAAACTATAGAAGAGGAAATTATAGTTCCTGTAGAACTCCCTGTAGAAATTATAGAACCTACGAAACTGAGCTCAAGTGATATTCCAGTCTCTTCTTTGTATTCAGGTGATTCCCAAACAATTAAATGGACTATTACAAATGTTGGAATTCTCCCATTATATTCATGTAACTTAAAATTCACAGGGGATTATGCATCTTGGATTTCTTTTAATGAGAATAATGCAGATATAAACCTGGGAGGGCAAAAAGAATTTATATTTAATGTTTCGGTTCCTGAAGATACAAATGAAGGTTCTTATTCATTAAGTGTCTCTGTTGAGTGTGCTCAAATTAGTGAGTCAAAGACATTTGTAGTAAATGTTTTAAATGAAAAATTGGGACTGGATATTCTTAGTATAGAAAGAACAAGTAAGGGAAGAGTGAGGATAGATTATTCTTTGAAAGAATTATCAGGAGAGAATCAAACTGTTGGAATTAATTTTTCTATTCTAAATTCTGCAGGGCAAGAAGTTTCAAATGCTTCAGCAAATAAAAATATAAGTGCAAATTTGATGAAGGAATTTAAGATATATATCCCTATAAATAAATCTTTGGAAGGAAATTTAACTCTATCTGCAATTTTTGATTCATCTATTTATTCAAGTTCTGTAAAAGAACCGATTGTTCTTGGAGCTCCTGTGGGTGGTTTTGCAATATTTGAAGGTATTGGAACAGGAAGTATAATTATTCTTGCAGTTGTTGTCTTATCACTTATAGTGCTTTTTGTTATTGTAAGGAGAATAAGGAAGAAACCTAAAAATAAAAAAAGCAAATAATTTTATAAAAAGATTGTAGTTATTAATAAGATTTATATATATAATGTAGTTTGTAAAGAAATGGTTTACATTGTAAAGCAAAAGATTAATGGAAGAGATTATTTTTATATGAGGAAGAGTGTTAGAGAAGGAAAAAAAGTTATGAGCAAACATATAGCTTATCTTGGTTCTGAGAAAAGTGAAGCTGAAAGAAAATTTGCAGAAATAATTAAAAACTCCAATTCAAAAAATAATTTAATGGAAAATAAAAATGAAAAAAAATTAAATTCTAATCTGATTCAGAAAAAGATATCTGTGGATGAACTCTCAAAATTTTGTAAAGAGAAAGGATTTATTTTTCGTTCTTCAGATATATATGGGGGGTATGCTGGTTTTTGGGATTTTGGCCCTTTGGGTATTGAGATGTTTAATAATATAAAAAGAGAGTGGTGGAATTTTTTTGTTCAGGAAAGAGAAAATATTGTTGGGATGGAAGGAAGTGTAATTTCTCATCCAAGAACATGGAAGGCTTCCGGGCACATAGATAATTTTAATGATATTTTTGTAAAATGTAAGAAGTGTGGAAAATCTGGAAAACTAGATGAAAGCGAATTAGGAAAAATTAATTGTCCCGACTGTGGGGGGGATTATGAATCAAAAGGAAAATTTAATTTAATGTTTCAAACAAAAGTAGGTGTTTCGGAGAATTCCCAAGAAGCTTATTTAAGAGGAGAAACTGCCCAGGGGATGTTTATGAATTTTAAGTTAATAAATCAAACTTCAAGAATGCATTTGCCTTTTGGTATAGCCCAAATAGGAAGATGTTTTAGAAATGAGATTGCTCCGAGAGATTTTCTATTTAGAAGCAGGGAATTTCATATAGGAGAATTTGAATTTTTTATAAATCCTGAAGAGAAGAAGTGTAATTTATTGAGCAAATCCCATTTGGATTTAAAATTTAAATTTTTATCAGAAGAAGAGCAGAAAAAAGATATGGGAGGCTCTTCCGTTAAGGAAACTACAATAAAGAACCTTCTTGATGAAAATAAACTTGGAGAATGGCATGCATATTGGCTTGCTGAACAAATTATTTGGTTTAGAAATTTGGGGTTGGATAAAATAAAGATAAGGGAACATATGAAAGAAGAATTAAGTCATTATAGTTCTGCAACATTTGATATAGATTATGAATATCCCTTCGGATCAAAAGA
>Ga0180009_10007435_pt1 | contig 11188 bp, 7 predicted proteins | sample OS_PC_MetaG_FD_123537 | JGI IMG/M metagenome (GOLD analysis project Ga0180009, IMG submission 123537) | Groundwater microbial communities from the Aspo Hard Rock Laboratory (HRL) deep subsurface site, Sweden - OS_PC_MetaG | ecosystem: Environmental > Aquatic > Deep subsurface > Groundwater...
CGGTTTTTTCTGATTTTTCGGTTTTCTCGCTTTGTGCTCAACTTTCTCGCCGGGTCTTGATTTCATGGAAAGGGATATCCGGCTTCTTTGAATATCCACATCCAATACGGTTACCCGAACCTTCTGGTTGACTTTAACCACATCCGAAGGGTTTTTTACAAAACGATCGGCAAGTTCACTGATGTGGACCAGACCGTCCTGGTGAACACCGATATCCACGAATGCACCGAATGCGGTCACGTTGGTGACCACCCCGGGAAGGTGCATTCCCTTCTCCAGATCCTCCATGGAGTCCACACCGCTTTCGAATTCAACGGACTCCAGTGATTGGCGGGGATCACGTCCCGGTTTGGCCAGCTCTTCCAGGATGTCATTCAGTGTGGGGAGACCCACCGAATCCGTAACATACTGTTTGAGCTCGATCTGTTTATGAAGATCGATGTCCCTCATCAACAATTCTATGCTGCATCCGAGATCCTTGGCCATCCGATCCACAATATGGTAGCTTTCCGGATGCACGGCGCTTCCGTCCAGCGGATTTTCCCCATCTCGAATCCTCAAAAACCCTGCGCACTGCTCAAATGCCTTGGGCCCCAGACGGGCCACCTTTTTTATTTCCTGCCGGGAGGAATACGGTCCGTTTTCATTTCTGTGGGAAACGATGTTTTTCGCCAGCTGCGGACCCAGTCCGGATACATAGGTTAACAATTCCATGCTGGCCTGATTGAGTTCGACGCCCACCCCGTTTACACAGCTGACAACCACGTCATCCAGAGTCGCTTTTAATGCAGCCTGATCCACATCATGCTGGTATTGTCCCACACCGATCGATTTCGGATCGATTTTTACCAGTTCGGACAATGGATCCATCAACCGCCTTCCGATGGAAACCGAACCCCGGACGGTGAGGTCCAGGTCCGGGAATTCATCTCGAGCTGCATCCGAGGCTGAATAGACCGAGGCCCCGCTCTCATTTACCAGAACAACGGGGATGTCCCGATCAAAAGGGATCTTTTTAATAAATCCTTGGGTTTCTCTACCGCCGGTACCGTTTCCTACACCGATGGCTTCAATATGATATTGATTGCAGAGAGTTCTTACCGTTTCCGCTGCGTTCTGCTGTTGCTTTTGGGATTGCAGCGGATAGATGGTTTCATTGTGCAGCAGTTTGCCCTGGCGGTCGAGACAGACGAGTTTACATCCGGTTCTAAATCCCGGGTCGATTCCCAGCACCCGCTTTCTTCCCAATGGCGGTGCGAGAAGCAGTTGCCTGAGGTTGTCTGCAAAGATGGCAATGGCATCCGTGTCCGCCCTTTCTTTGGAGGAAAGACGTATTTCAGTTTCCATGGAACGGGAGAGAAGCCTTTTGTAGCTGTCTTGGACCGCCAGTTTGACCTGAGCCGAATCTTCTTTCTCACCCGTCACGAATCGATTCTCCAGAAGTTCCAGGGCATCTGATTCGAAAGGTGCGATGGTGAGATTCAGGAAATCTTCCTTCTCCCCCCGCCTCATGGCCAATATGCGATGAGAGGGAGCCGACGCCACCGGTTCTTTCCACTCAAAATAATCCTTGTATTTGATGCCTTCTTTTTCCTTCCCGGAAGCGACCCTGCTTTGTATGATTCCTTTCTTCTCGAACAGATCCCGGAGAACCGCCCGGATTTCACTGTCCTCATTTATCATTTCAGCAATAATATCTCTCGCACCGGATAGCGCATCTTCCTCGGTCTCGACCCCTTTTTCAGGATCGATATATGCAGCGGCGGCCGCATGGGGGTCCGTTCCTTTCTGAGCGAAGATCAAATTTGCCAGGGGTTCCAATCCCTTTTCCTTTGCCGCAGTTGCCCGTGTGCGCCTTTTCGGCCGGTAGGGCAGATAAATATCCTCCAGCACCGCCATGGTGTGAGCGGCCATTACTTTTGCTTTCAGCTCATCATCGAGATGGCCGTGCTGTTCCAGTGATTTAAGAACGGCTTCCTTTCTGGCATCCAGTTCGGCAAGCTGATTGATTCGATCTCTGATCGCGGTGACGGCGACTTCATCCAGGCTGCCGGTCTTTTCTTTTCGATACCTTGCAATAAAGGGTACGGTTGCGTCTTCTTCAAGCAGTTCGGCAGTAGCTTGTACCTTCCACTGGTCCACATTCAGTTCATTTGAAATTTTCAATAGATGCGATTCATTCATGGTTTTTCTTTCTAATGACTAATCGAGAATGACGATCTGATATTTTTTCAGAAAGTCAACCGGGTTATAGGACAGTTTTGCCTTCCGCAGACCGTCATCGTCCAAGTCCTGTTCGCGATTGACCAGGTGAAACCCTTCGTCCTGGTGAGCCAAAAACATTTGGTTAATGGCTTGATACGCTCCTTTAAATTCCGGGTTTGCTTTCTCGAAGTGAATCAGCACCATATCTTCACTCAGGCGCTCGGCTACGGTATAGGCGGCTATTTTGCCTTCAACCAGAAGCAGACCGCCCAAAAGGCCTTCAATTTCCGTCCAGTTTTCAAGAACCCGTTGAATCGATCGGTTCTCAGCCGCCAAAGTATCAAAAGACTCGCAATCCCGCCAGGTGCACCAATCCGTCTGTAATGACAGGGCCAGGTCGATTCGATCGGCTGCCAGGGAATCATAGGTGAATTCGTATTTTCTTAAAAACTGATTGACCAGATTCTTTTTTTTGTGGAACCGATTTCCTTTTAGCTCCACCATCTCGGTGCAATCATACAGGTAATCCCAGTGGCCTCTGGACTCCCGGATTTGAATCCGATCCGGTATCTCACTTTTCCAGCGCTCCATCAGTTGCGAAGGGATTCGGGTAAATTGGATGCTCTCTGAAACATGAGATGAAAACCGGGCGTTCCAATCTACTTCCGCCCAAGATCCGATGGGGCCCCAATAAATCGGATCGGGAAAGTTTTGCCGGATCCAGACCAGTTTATCATCCCAGGCCCAGGAGAGATCATACTCCCGCGCCCATCCCCACAAATTCACATAGCTGTAATCCGATGTTTTTTGGGGACATTGGGCCAGTATGTCCAGATAGGCATTCTGTTTGTCCAGAGTTATGGGTTCGAATTTTAGTGGCATGAAATCCTCTCTGCTACGCAGCTAATATGATTCTCACATCCATCACGTTGGTATTCGTGGGGCCGGTCTTTAGAAGATCTCCCAGTTTATCGAAGAAATGATAAGAATCGTTATTGTCCAGATACGCCTGAGGCGATAGGTTCATGGCCGCCGCCCGGTTTAATGTTTCAGCGTCTGCAATAGCGCCGGCCGCATCGGTGGGGCCGTCATTCCCATCGGTTCCGCCGCTGAGGATGACGATATTCCCCTGACCGGCAATATCCATGGCCGCAGCCAGGGCAAATTCCTGGTTCCTCCCGCCAAGCCCGGAGCCTTTCAATGTCACCGTGGTTTCTCCTCCGGAAAGAATGCATGCCGGGGGTGAAAGCGGGTTTCCGGTTTTAAGCACCTCTCTTGCCATTGCTCCGTGAACCAAGGCCACTTCTTTGGTTTCTCCTTCAATCATGGAGGAGAGAACAAGGGTTTTGTACCCCAGTATTTCCGCTTCACGCTTTGCGGATAAAATGGCGTCAATATTGCTCCCGATAACCAGGTTCTGCGTCTTCTGAAACACCGGATCATCGGCTTTGGGTGTTTCGGGTATTCGTCCGGCAATTCCGGTCCGTATATGGTTAACGACCTTTTCGGGCAATTTGTCTGTGATGTCGTACTTTTTGAAGAGATCCATGCAGTCCTGATACGTGCTCGAATCGGGCACGGTGGGCCCTGAGCCGATGACATCCAAATCGTCTCCGATTACATCCGAAAGCATCAAAGATGCAATCCTTGCCGGATAGGCGGCTCTCGCCAGCTGTCCCCCTTTTACACCGGAAAGATGTTTTCGTATGGCATTGATTTCATGGATGGTTGCGCCGCACGCAAGGAGCACGTTTGTGGTGTCCTGTTTATCCTTGAGCGTCAGCCCTTCTGCGGGAAGCGGCAGGAGTGCGGATCCCCCCCCCGACATCAGACACAGAACAAGGTCGTCTTCGGTGGCTTTCTGAACCAAGTCGACCATCTCTCGTGCACCCTGCCGGCCGTTTTCATCCGGTACCGGATGGCCGGCCTCTATTAACTTTACCCGCTTTACGTCGGCCACATGTTCATACTTCACATTTACAATTCCGGTAGTGACCCGATCGCCCAGAATATCTTCGATGGCCGCAGCCATGGGGGCCGATGCTTTACCGGTTCCGGTAATATAGATATCTTTGATGGCGGACAAATCGTATGCAGTCGTTCCAATCGTAAAGATATCATTTTCAAGCTTGCAGTACCGTTTAACGGCTGCAGCCGGTTCCACAGCCTCCAGGCCTTTGTGAAAAATCCTGACCGCATCATCTCGTAGTTTCTGAATGTCGTAACGCATTGGGTATCCCCTCTTGCTTCTGTTATTGATCGTTTTTGTACACTGCTGTATTGTTATATTTTTACAAAGCAAAGCCTTTAATTTCCCGAATGGTCATGTGCTCCTTTGCCAACTGCCGGTAGCTGGTAACCGGCCGGTCAATGAGTTCGGTATCCGTAACTTCCTTTCTGAATGTCGCAGGATTTCCCATTACCATGTGGTGCGGGCCAATGATTTGCCCCGGCTTGACCAAAGAACCGGCGGCAACTACCGATCCTTTCTTGACAAGGGCTTGATTCAGCACCAAGGCGCCGATACCGATCAAACAATGGTCTTCTATGGTGCATCCATGGATCACGACATTGTGACCCACCGCTACGTTTTCTCCGATGATCGTGGGGCTGATTCGATCGGTATGGATGGTACTGTTGTCCTGGATGTTGGTGTTTTTTCCGATCTTCAAATAATTCGAATCACCCCTGACCACGGTTCCGTACCAAATGCTGGCGCCGTCTCCGATTTCAACATCACCCACCACCGTTGCAGTGGGAGCGATGAATACGTTTTTTCCGATTCTTGGTTTTTTTCCGTTAAATTCGAAAACCATATGTGCTCCTTTTTCCGAGTGTTGATTCTTTGAGGCTGCGAAGAATAAAAAGAAATGGACTTAAAAGTCAAATGTTTACTTGAGCCGGCATGCTCGACTTCATTCAAAATTATTGCTATTCAATATGCAAAGAAATAACAATCAGTGCCTTAATAATTATTTTTGTGCTTTTTCTGGCAGAATATTTTTTAATGCAATAATAAACTGCTCAAAGAAGTGCCGAAAATGTCTAAAGTTTTGGAATTCTATCCTTTTTATAAAAAAAGATAGAGCAAAGCGATACCTTAACTTTAGGCACTTCAAACTTTAGTTCACTTGTAACTTTTCCGGCTTGTCCGGGTTGGGACACTAAATAAAGATGAGGTGACAAGATGAAAGCAAACATTGTTTATATGACCGCAGGCAGCAAGGATGAAGCGAGAACCATCGGAAAAGCACTGGTTGAGGGAAAATTAGCAGCTTGTGTGAATATCATCGAGCCCATGCATTCCATATATATGTGGGAGGGGGAGCTGCAGGAAGATACCGAGGTGGTGTTGATCGCGAAAACCACGGAAGGACGGGTGCAGGAGTTGATTGATACGGTCAGATCCCTGCATTCCTATGATTGCCCCTGTGTCCTGGCTGTGCCGGTCCGGACAGGAAACCAAGCCTTTTTAGATTGGATTAGAGAGAGCGTAGATTATTGACAAGGACCGTATAAGTCAGTAGTTTGCGTAAATCATATCAGTGCCCATCCGCAAATGGCTCTTTTGCGCGATTTCAGCGTTGGGCGCCGCGATTTGAATCCTCAAAATAGCACGCTATTCCTGCGGTTCAAATCTGACGCCCGCCTTGAACTCACGCAAAATCCCTCATTTGTGGACGGACACTGCCTAATTTTGTGGAGATGCAGTGCATGGAGTTCAAATCCTCCGATTTCTTTAAAGGGCAATTGCTGATTGCCATGCCGGGGTTGCCGGATGCGAATTTTGATCAGACGGTTACCTTACTGTGCGAACACAACGATGAAGGTGCCATCGGAATAGTCTTAAATAGGGTTCATCCATCATTGTCCGGCAAGGACATATTTGAGGAACTCGAATTGAAACCTTATTCCGGGGCTGAAAATATACCGGTTCATATCGGGGGCCCTGTGAACATTAATGAGATATTTGTTCTGCACGGACCGCCATTTGAGTGGGAAGGCTGTTATCAGATCAATCCCACCATCGGCATGAGCAATACCATGGACATTCTGGTTGCCATATCCGGAGGCAGCGGACCGGAATCTTATATCATCAGTCTCGGATGCGCGGGATGGGGACCGGGTCAATTGGAATCAGAGATCATGCAGAACACGTGGTTGACGAGTTCGGTTTTGGAGGAGATCATCTTTGACATACCCTTGGAAGAACGGTGGGAGGCTGCTGTTAAGCGGATGGGAATCGATCCGACGCTGCTGACTGATGCAGCGGGTCATGCGTGATAACGTCCCGTTGGGACCAGACAATAGTTGGCCGGGATACCGACAGTTAATAAAAAGTTGTATCTGCTTACTTTTTTGCTTTTGCTTTAGGTTTCTTTTTTTTCAGGCAGACCTTGTCTTTCCTCACAAATGCACAGAGTTTAGGATTATAGTACTCTTTGCAATTTAAGGGATTATATAGCGGACATTCAGGATGTTTTTCTGACATAGATCTTTTTTCCCCTTCATGGTTTGGTTCCCGTCCATTAACGGCTCCAATATCGCTGTTAGCAATCGCCCAACGGTGATGACTGCCTATCCGCAGACAGTGCGTGGCACCGATTCGGAAACATCTGTCTGTCCAAAAGAGCGTTTGCCGCCCGGATGGATCCAAAAAGTGCAGTATAGATATCATAAATATCTAATTTTTTCAAATGATATGTCCGATTGAGCCTTACAGGATCAAAAATGAGAAGGGACCACCAGGATTATGGAGCACTTCCCGCAACTGAAAGAAGAACTGATAAATGTTAGTCAAAAATTGACCGGCTGGATTTCCGAGGTCAATACCATACCGGGAATTTTCGACGATACCCTGGTTGAATGGGAAAAAAGCTGCCAATCCATCAACCGGCAGCTTTCCGAAGATATCGTTCGTGTGGCTGTTGTGGGAGCCATCAAATCCGGAAAAAGCACATTTGTGAACTCCCTTTTTAACGGCGATTATGTGATGCGGGGTGCCGGAGTGATTACCTCCATTGTTACCCGCATTCGAGCGGGCAACACCCTCAATGCCACGCTCTATTTCAAGTCATGGGATGAAATAAACAGCGACATCCGGCAAGCATTGGTCCTGTTTCCGTCGTTAAACGGCCAACTGCAGCATGATGGATTCGATATGCGGGTAAAACAGAAGCGCCTGACCCTGGAAGACGCCCTTTCCGGGCTGGGCTCCGAGGTTTTGATCACGAATGATTCCAAAAATGTAAACGGGGTTTTGTTGAACAGCTACCTCAAAGGGTATGATCGTGTAAAAGACACCATCGGTACCGAGAACGTAACCGTCGAATATAAAAATCGATTGTTTGCAGATCACCGGCGTTTTGTCGGAACCGATGCGTTGGCAGTTTACCTCAGGGATATCGAGCTCGAGATCAACACCGTGGCGTTCAACGCTCACATTGAAATAGCAGATTGCCAGGGAAGCGATTCTTCAAATCCCATGCATCTGACCATGATACAGGACTACCTTATCCGGACCCATTTGATTGTATACGTCATCAGCAGCCGAACGGGATTGAGACAGGCGGATATCCAGTTTCTTTCCATGATTAATAGGATGGGGATTATGGATAACATTCTATTCATCGTCAATTGTGACCTGAATGAGCATGAATCCATACCCGAATTGAATCGACTGGTGGGGGGTATTAAAGAAGAGCTTTCCATCATTAAATCGGATCCGCAGATCTATCCTATATCGGCTCTATATAATTTGTTTAAGGAATTGAGAGAAGATCTGCCGGAAAAGGACCGGAAAAGGTTGAGCCAATGGGAACATGAAACGCAGTTTATCGAAGCCTCAGATCAAAATACGGCGCTATTCAAAGATACGCTTCTCAAAAAGTTAACCGTAGAAAAACCGGCACTTCAGATGAAGAACAATCTTGAGCGGTTGGGGGTTATTGTTTCAGGAATGAAGCATTGGCTTCAGTTGCGGCAGGAAGTTTTGTCCGGTGATGCGGAGCGAGCGAAAGAGATCGAAGATAGAATCAAGTTTCACCGGAAGAAAATGAACAGTATCAAATCGATGATAAAGAGCACACTGGATGGTGCGGTATACAAAACAAAGGAGAAATTAAGGACCGATATCGATCGGTTTTTTGACCTGCATGGCGGTGATGTCATGGGGCCAGTCATAGAAGAGGTTCGCTCTTATCGAATATCAATGGATGAATACCAGGAGACCCTTGAATCATCCGGTTTTACCCATACACTGTATATGGTTTTTCAGGAATTTAAGCAGACCCTTGATGCGTTTATGGCCAAAACGGTTAACCCGAAAGTTGTTCAATTTATCAGGCTCCAGGAATGGAAGATTTTCAATCATCTCGGCTCCATCGCCGCTCCCTATGATGGTATGGCAAAGGATGCACTGGAGGAATACGGACGGAGCATGCAAAAATTGGGGTTACCGCTGGACCTCGATATTTCGCAGGAGATAAGCTATCCGGCACTGGATGCCGTAAAAGCGATTTCTGCGCTCTCTTTTCCACAGGCGGCGGCGTCAATGCATTACTCGGCCCGGATACGCACCGAAGCCATCATGAGACTGGGGTTTTATTCTTTGACCAAGCTGGTTAAAAAACTGCTGAAAAAACCGATAGAACAAAAAAACGAGGAGGAAATTCAGGCGCTGAAACACGGTGTCAAGCAGATGAAACGGGAAACCGAAAGATCCATTGTATCCCATTTCAAAGATTATAAAGAGAATATAAAGTTTCAGTATCTCTTTCGGCTTGTGGATGCAATCTCGGAAAGCATCCATCAGACGCTGACAGAAAGATTCAAGGGGTACGATACAGATCTATCAAAGATCGTGGGACAGATGAACACGGATCGGATCGACAAAGAGGAAGTCATCGAAAGCTTAAACCGGACATTGGAAATGCCCGATACCCTCAACCGGGACATAAGTCGAATCAGAGCGCAATTGAAGGGGAGTGCTTGATCATCTATAGTTGGTGAATGAGCTGGTTAAAAGGGCACCTTCTCTTTAAGCTTTGAGCCTTCAGCTTTCAGCTCATTCTTAGTTTCTCCAAATTATCCCTTGCAAATTCGATGGTGGGGTCCATGGACAGGGCCTGTTCATAATAACGGACGGCCGTTGCTTTGTCGCCCATATCCCGGTAGTTTGACGCAATGTTGGCGTAATCGATGGCGGATGTCGGGTTCAGTTTGATCACCTGTTCAAAACACTCAATGGCTTTTTCATGTTCCTTCAACTTGAAGTGACAAAATCCCATGAGATTGTATATGTCGGTTCTATCCTTATCCAGTTTTTCCCCTTCTTTCAGTCTATCAAGGGCTTTTTCGTATTGCTCCATTTCTTTCAAACAAACCCCCATGTAGGAATAGATACTGGGAATATCCTCTTCCGTTGGATTTAACGTCAGGGATTTTTCAAAATAAGCCAACGCGGCTTCAGGATCATCCAGGGCGAGGTAACTGGTGCCGAGGTAAAACCGGGTATAGTACTTTCCGGGGAGGGTCTTTTCAAATCCTTCAAGGTCTCGAATGGCGTCAAGAGGATTATCATTGGACGCCATCAGCTTTGCCGAAAACATTCCGACACTGGTTCCGATGGCCCGCTCCCTGAAATGAGCTCCGGGAATAATAGTGTAGAAGGCCGGTACTTCAAGCTGCGAGTGCATGGTATCCACCACAATCACTTCCATACCTCTTTCCGAAAGGGCGGCGATACAATTTTCAACTTCCACCTTTATGTTGTCATCAGAGATGTCCGGAAGCTCGGAAATGTCCTTCATTTGATCCACGGCAGTGATATAGGCTGCTTCCTCCATGGTGTTGTATTTGGGTAACCCGCTGGCCACGTAATTTGCGCCTGTATTAAAATCACCGGCAAGCTGAGCGACTTCAGTGAGCGCCCGGCTGAACGCTTTTTGAGGGTCCGGAGTGGTGCCTGCGGTCCAAACGATCTCGCTTTTTTCCGGGAATGTGGATGGATCATAGGCCATGGCGCCTACGGACGGAATCCCCATATCCAGGGTAAAATCGGATAAATAGAGCTGAACTCCCGCCTTCTTATACTTTTTAAGCATCTCCACCACCATGGTATCGGTGACGGATTCCGGCCGGATTGCCGGTACGGATAATTTGTTGTGGCTGATTACCGATGAGACGTGACGTTCCACAATTTCGCAGATTCCCTGGCTCAGCGCTTCCTCCACACAGTTTCCGGCAGAGGGCCCGTTAAATTCGTTGATGGCAAAAAACCAGCTGAAGGGTATCCAAACCGGCTGTTGGCGGGTGAGGTTATAGGCCCGGGTCCACTTTAACGGAAGGGTCTCAAAAATTTTCCTTGCGTGGGGCAGATCTTCGGATTCGTCATGGACGGATTTCGCAATCATGTCAAAGGGAATGGCTTTATCTTTAATATTGGCATAGGTATCCACAACGAAATTATCGGGGGTGTTGCAAAAGGTGAAAAAACTGAATCGTTCGGCTAGCTCCATTACCGCACTGGCTTCTGACTGATTGGTAGTTGCCCCTTTCCCCATCTGCTTTTTCGTTCCCGTGACCGCTTTTGCATCATCGCCACAGACACTGACATATACCGGTATGTTCAACCGCCCGTTATCGATCCGGAGCGTACCTTTAAGGATATCCAGATGGATTTCATTGAGCTTTTTCTTGATACGTTCCACGGTTTTATCAGGCGGAACGATTTTATCCTGGTCTAAAGTAAATCCCTTGTAGGCATCGTTTAGTATGATCTTCTCTGTTTTCATCATTGGCTCCAATATATAAACGAAGTCAACCAGTTGTCCAGTTGCCGGTTAGCCAGTTTCTTCAATACATAACAACATTATATTCGCAGACTGGCCAACGGGCTAACTGGCCAACTAAAAGACGCATTTTATACTAAACCGGTATGAATTATTCAAGGTTATTTTGATTTGACCGAATGTCGACAGTA
>Ga0180009_10007436_pt1 | contig 11188 bp, 8 predicted proteins | sample OS_PC_MetaG_FD_123537 | JGI IMG/M metagenome (GOLD analysis project Ga0180009, IMG submission 123537) | Groundwater microbial communities from the Aspo Hard Rock Laboratory (HRL) deep subsurface site, Sweden - OS_PC_MetaG | ecosystem: Environmental > Aquatic > Deep subsurface > Groundwater...
AAAGCGGGTATCCCAAACATAGAATGTCAGGATGATTTATATCGGAAAAATGTATGTTTGTCCAGGATTAGTTATATTTCATTGATTCATAATGTAAAATTATAGAGAACTGTTCCGCCGTGAGGGGGCCGGTGGCTCGATTGACAGGCGTCGGCGGCAGGGCAGATTTTTGCTCCTGCAAAATCTGCATTCATGCCATCCATGGCAATCAGATTCCGCCGTCGAGCCTAAATGGATGTATTCACGGCGTCTTGTCAAGCGAGTCGCCGAACCACCACAATGCCTAAAACTTGTAGAAGTAAATTTGTGCATATTCCTTAACTATTTTTGAGTATAAAGGGAGTAGCATTAAATAACTTCGGCAACTGTTGGAAGGAAGTTCGGTGGCTCGATTGGCAGGTGTCGGTGGTGATGTATTTCAATAGGTTATAGACTTCGAGTAACCCTTAAGGATTGCAAAAATTTTTGCAAAGGCATAGCAAGCTATTGAATTAACTTCTTATTCTTCATGATCTTCATGGTGAAATGCTTTTTCTAGGGTTAACAATACTTCACTTTCAAGAGCGCATTCCGTACAATCAATATTAGCATTTAATTATAGACTGACTCATTGCTTCGGAGACTCGCCATGATTTTTAGACAACTTTTTGAACCCGATACCTTTACCTACAGCTATCTGCTGGGTTGCGAACGTACCCGAAAAGCCATTATTATCGATTCGGTCGAAAGCGAAGCCGATATGTACATGGAATTATTGGACGATTTGGATTTAACTCTGATCAACACCCTTGAAACACACGTTCATGCCGACCACATTACAGCGGCCGGCCTGTTGAGAGATAGGGTGGGCAGCAAAAGCATCGTACATCGCGATGCTGGAGCGATGTGCGCAGATTTGCTCGTTACCGACGGCGTGGAATTGCAGGTCGGCGATATCGAAATCAAAGTTCTGCATACGCCAGGCCATACTTCAGGTTGCGTCAGTTATGTTATCGGCGACCGGGTATTTACCGGCGATGCCTTGCTTATCAACGGCTGCGGACGCACGGATTTTCAGGAAGGCGATGCCGCTACCCTATACGACAGTATTACTAAAAAATTGTTTTCGTTGCCGCCCGACACGCTGGTATTTCCCGCTCATGATTACAACGGTAAAACCGTTTCGACGATACGCCAGGAGATCGATTCGAATGCTCGGCTCGGCGCAGGCAAAAGCAAGGCCGAGTTCATCACTATCATGCATAATCTGGATTTACCGTACCCTAAGTATATCGATGAAGCGCTGCCGGCCAATCAGGCCTGCGGTCAACCGGGCAGAGATGCTTTGATTCGGCAGGGTTAATCATGTATTTGCTGATCGCACTGGCGATACTGATCGGTATTCTGCTCGGTTTGTTGGGCGGCGGCGGTTCGATTTTGACCGTGCCGGTGCTGGTTTACTTTGCCGGTTTGGAGGCAAAAGAGGCGATCGTCACTTCTTTGGTCGTGGTCGGTTTGACTAGCATCATTGCGGTAATCAATCATGCTCGGCATGGGTTCGTGTGCTGGAAAACCGGTTTCACGTTCGGTGCGGCCGGTATGGCCGGCGCTTTTTTGGGCGGGCGCAGTTCCGCTTTTATTCCCGATCCGATTTTGTTGGTCCTGTTTGCTGTCGTGATGATTGCTGCTTCGTTTTCAATGTTAAGGGGAAAGCGCGTGGCATCCGAAACTGCCGTAGAGGAGGCCGATGCCACGAAAAACCTTTGCCCGATTCATTTGCCGGTCATGGCGATTTTGTTCGACGGGTTTTTGGTTGGGTTCGTGACCGGCTTGGTTGGCGTCGGCGGCGGCTTTTTACTGGTTCCGGCATTGAACTTTTTGGCCGGTCTGCCGATGCACGCCGCGATCGGCACTTCCTTATTCATCATCGTGCTGCAAGCCGGCGCAGCGTTGGCGGGGCATGCCGATCACATGCATCTCGATGTGGAATTAACTGCATTGTTCGCAGGTTTTGCAATACTCGGTAGTCTAATCGGTAGCTTTGCTTCCAGCAAAATCGACGGCCGTTATCTAAAACCGGTCTTTGGCTTGTTCGTTTTGGGACTGGGCAGTTTTATTTTGTATCGTGAAACGGATATGGCCTTGATCGAGCAAATCCGTCAGCTAGCCCAAAAACACCAAGATTTTCTATTCGGCGGCTTGGCTATGGTAGCTATTATGCTTTTCTACCGGCTTTGGCTTTTTCTGCATTCATTTCGAAGTGAAAAATGATGACAAAATTACTGATTGCCGGTTACGGCGATATCGGCGCTAGGCTCGCCTCGATTCTCGATAGAAAGCATTATCAAGTTTTCGGCCTTAAAAGAAATCCACCTTTAAGCGATGCCGGTGGAACCCGTTTTCTCAAAGCCGACCTGACTCGGCCGGAAGATCTCGAACGGCTCGATTGCGATTTCGATCAGGTACTTTACTTACCAACGCCCGGCGGACGCGATGCTGAAGCCTATCGTGCCGTTTTCGATACGGCATTAAACAATCTGATACAACGGTTTAAAGCCGACGGCCGCATGCCGCAATGGTTTTTTGTTTCATCCACCGGCGTTTACGGGCAAACAGCCGGGGAATGGGTGGATGAATCTTCGGATGCCCAACCGAATTCCGTAACCGGGCAAATCATCCGTAAGGCCGAGCAAACGCTATTGGAGCATGATTCCAGCGCGGTCGTCGTGCGGTTTTCCGGTATTTACGGCCCGGGTAGAGAACGCCTTTTACACATGGCGTCGCGGCAAGCCGCCATTCAAGCCGACCCGCCTTATTACACGAACCGAATCCACCAAGATGATTGTGCGGCTGTGTTGGCTTTTTTAATGAAAAAGCACATTGAAGGAGAGCGTCTCGACAATCTTTATTTGGCCAGTGACGACAATCCCGCGCCAATGTGGGACGTGATTTCATGGCTCGCTCAACAAATGAACAGCCAGCCGCCGATTGCAAAACCTGCCGATAATGTTCCGGATCAAAATAAACGATGTCGGAATAGTCGCTTGAAGACCTTGGGATTCCGGTTTAAATATCCGACTTATCGGGAGGGTTATGGGGAGATGTTTAATTTAGGTTAAAGGTTAAAGGGGAAAGAGGAAAGAGGAACGGTGGATGGGTTCCTTTGTGGGAGCGATCCCCTGATCGCGATTTCGAAGTCGAGCGTGTTAAGCAGCAATAAATGGTATCGAAGACTCATTGGCTAAGATTCACTGCCATCAAGTTAAGGACTTTTCCGTTCGCCCTGAGCCCTTCGGCTCTCCTGAGCTTAGCCGAAGGGCTCACCACGAATGGCTTAACTTAATGGCAGTGCCCCCGGTGCCTCCATACGCTAATGCCGAAATTTGAAGCATGAAAGGTATATGTTATTGAATTTTGCTGTTTCCCAAGCACTATGGAAAATGCTCCCCGGAAGCTCCCTCTTCGACAAGCTCAGGGCAAGAGCTTCCTGAGACCGATACAACCTCAATCAACCCCGACTCGCTCGTTCAATCTTTCTTGATTGTCGGGAAGCTAGAGCTTCCTGAACAGGTTACCCAAGCTGGAGCTTGGGTAACAGCATATTTTAGTTTTTGCGACTACCACTGCTCCCCTGCTCGGACACTTGGCTTCGGCAAGCTGAAGCATCTTGCTAATCAGGTTATTTTTTATGCCTGATCTTTATCAAGCACAGCCATGGTTTCCCGGGCAATTTGCAATTCTTCGTCAGTTTTAATGACTAGAATACGGGTTCGACTTTCGGCATGCCCGATTTCGGCGATAGCTCCGGTCACGCCGCTATTGGCCACTTCATCAATGGCGATGCCCATACGCGACAGGCCTTCGCACGCTAAACGGCGTACTTCGGCCGCGTTTTCGCCGACGCCGCCGGTAAAAACCAGAGCGTCGACTTTGCCGAGTACCGCGTAGTAAGAGCCAATATATTTCTTGATTCGATAGCAATACAGATCGAGAGCCAAGCGGGCTCGTTCATCGCCTGCATTTTTTTGTTCGAGCACGGTTCTTAAGTCGTTGGTGCCACACAAACCTTTTAAGCCGGATTCGCGGTTCAAGGCCCGGTCGATAGCGTTCGCCTCGGTATTTTCGGTTTGTTCGACAAATAGCGGTATTGCCGGGTCCAAATCGCCGCTGCGCGTTCCCATCGCTAAGCCTTCCAATGGTGTAAACCCCATCGACGTGTCGACGGAGCGGCCGTTTGCAATCGCCGTTGCACTCGCGCCATTGCCCAAATGCAAAGTAATCAGATGGCTGCAATCGAAAGGTTTGTCGATAAACTCGGCGGCCCGTCTTGCCACATAATGATGAGAGGTGCCATGAAAACCGAATCGGCGTATGCCGTAATCGCTGTACCATGTTTCCGGAATCGCATAACGATAGGCGTGAGGCGGCATCGTTTGGTGAAATGCCGTATCGAATACCGCCACCTGAGGTACGCCCGGAAAATGAGCCAAGCAACTTTCAATGCCAAGCAAGTTAACCGGATTATGCAGCGGCGCTATTCGGCAGAGCGCGCGTATCGACTCGATCGTATCGTCATCGACCAAGGCAGGACCGGAGAACCGATCGCCGCCATGCACGACGCGGTGGCCTATTGCATCGACCGAGCAATTTCCGCCCAAAATCTCGAAGACTGCCTTAAAGGCTTGGTGATGATCGGCAGCGGCGACCGACTGCTTGATTTCATTTAAACGACCCGAGTCGCCGGCGGTTTTATGAATGATCCGGCTTTCCTGTTCTCCGATGCGTTCCAGCAAGCCGTCTGCCAGTACCTGTTCTTGCGGCAGAGCAATCAATCGATACTTGATTGAGGAACTGCCGCTGTTGATAACGAGAATGTTGCCCTTTGGTATCGTCATATCCTTAAAATGATTTTGGTGAACGCCGTTTTACAAATAAAAATCAAAAATAGACATTTGCCGTTTCTATTAAAACGGCCATTGCCAACCGGTGATTTCGGGTTTATCGGTGCCGTGTTGATGCGCATAACGAAGATTCTCGATGATTTCGTTTTTCATACGCTCCTTGAGATGGGCCGCTCTGATTTGCAATTTCGGAACCCGATCGATCACATCGATGACTAAATTGAAGCGATCGACTTCGTTCAGAATCGCAAGCTCCATCGGCGTATTGATATTGCCGCGCTCCTTATAGCCGCGCACATGCAGATTTTCATGATTCTTGAAGCGATAGGCCAGTTTATGGATCAACCAAGGATAGCCGTGGAAATTGAAAATGACCGGCTTATCGACCGTGAACAGGCTGTCGAATTCGCGATGACTCAAGCCGTGGGGGTGCTCGGTATTCGGTTGTAATTTGAATAAATCGACCACATTGACAAAGCGGACTTTAAGATCGGGCAAATGTTCGCGCAAAATGGCCGTGGCCGCCAACGCTTCTAGGGTTGCGACATCGCCGCAGCAAGCCATGACTACGTCCGGGACTTCGCCCTGGTCGTTGCTAGCGCGTTCCCATAGACCGACGCCCTTGGTGCAATGAACAACGGCTTCTTCAATCGTCAAAAACTGAAGATGTTTTTGCTTGTCCGCGACAATGACGTTGATATAGTCGGTCGAGCGCAGGCAATGATCGGCGACCGACAGCAGGGTGTTCGCATCGGGCGGCAAATAAACGCGGGTTACCGACGGGCTTTTGTTCGTAACCAGATCGATGAAGCCGGGGTCTTGATGTGAGAATCCGTTATGATCCTGGCGCCACACGGTCGATGACAACAAGATATTTTGCGAAGACACCTTCGCTCGCCATGGCACATGGTTTTTGCTGGTGTCGAGCCATTTTGCATGTTGGTTGAACATCGAATCGACGACATGGGCGAAGGCTTCGTAAGTATGGAAAAAGCCGTGCCGTCCGGTCAGCAAGTAGCCTTCGAGCCATCCAACCAGGGTATGTTCGGAGAGCATTTCCATGACGCGTCCGTCCCGGCTCAATTCTCCGCCGTCTTCGTCTTCAGGTAAAAAATCCGCCATCCAAGTCTTTTTAGAAGCGCCATAGACCGCTTGCAAGCGGTTTGATGCGGTTTCGTCCGGACCGAAAATCCGGAAATTGTTCATGTTGTTCTTGAGAACGTCCCGTAAAAATTCGCCCAGCGGCTTGGTGTTTTCGTGTTCGACTTGTCCGAGCCGGTTGACTTCGACCGCATAATCGCGAAAGTCGGGTAATTTGAGCGCCTTGCGCAATAAGCCGCCGTTGGCGTGAAGATTGGCGCTCATTCGGCGCTGGCCTTGTGGGGATAGTTCTTTGAGTTCTTCCACTAGGCGGCCGTTGTCGTCGAATAGCTCTTCCGGTCGATAGCTTTGCAGCCATTCCTCCAGTAAGCGCAAGCCGGACGAACTGGTGCCTGCGTCGGCAAAGGGCACTTGATGAGATCGCCACGAGCCTTCGGATTGATGGCCGTTGATTGTTTTCGGTCCGGTCCAGCCTTTCGGAGACCGTAACACGATCATCGGCCAACGCGGACGCTCTGCGATTCCGCTTTCTCGGGCGGACTTTTGAATGGTTTTGATTTCGGCGATGGCTTCATCCACGACGGAAGCCATTTTTTGATGCATTTCGGCCGGATCGCTGCCTTCGACGAAATAGGGGCGGTAACCGTAACCAATAAACATGGCCTCCAGTTCTTCGTGACTGATGCGGGCGAGGATTGTCGGATTGGCGATTTTGTAGCCATTCAGGTTGAGAATCGGTAAGACCGCGCCGTCGCGTATCGGATTCAAGAATTTATTCGAATGCCAAGCAGTCGCCAACGGGCCCGTTTCCGCTTCGCCGTCGCCGACCACACAGGCGACGATCAAATCCGGATTATCGAAAGCCGCGCCGTAGGCATGTGCGAGACTGTAGCCCAATTCGCCGCCTTCATGGATCGAGCCGGGCGTTTCCGGCGTGACATGCGAGCCGATCTGGCCCGGGAAGGAAAATTGTTTGAAGAATTTACGCATGCCTTCCGTGTCTTCGCTTTTATCGGGATAGACCTCGGAATAAGTGCCTTCCAAGTAACTTGGCCCTAAAACGCCGGGGGCTCCATGACCGGGACCGGCGATAAAAATCACATCGAGCTCGTCACGTTTGATCAAACGATTGAGATGCGCCCAGGCAAACGACAACGCGGGACTGGCTCCCCAGTGGCCTAATAAACGATGTTTGACGTGTTCGGTCGACAAGGGTTCTTTCAGGAGAGGATTGGCTCGGAGATAAATCATGCCGACCGACAAATAATTGCAGGCGCGCCACCAAGCATCGATTTTTCTTAATTCTTCGGCATCGAGAGTGCCGGAAATAGATAATGATTCATCAGTGCTCATAGAGTTTCTCCTAAGGTTTAGGGTTGTCCGAAAATTTCAGGAAACAGAGATTCAACTCAATTTTCAGGTTCACGGCTACAATATAACGCAGATGTGACCGCAATGTGACCGTTTTGATGTATCGTGCGTCGAATGTTCGCTATGAATCTTCTGTCTGAAGCATCCTGCTCGATGCTTTGTAAAAGTCCGTTTCATGGATTAAATGGAATAGTCTACAATGCATCATTTACATAATTCACAGGAACGCGAGGTATGCGGTAGCGTTGCTGTCTGATGAGAATTTTAGTTGGCACTATGAAAAAATTAAAATGTGCGGTTATTGGAACCGGTTATCTCGGAAAGTTTCATGCCGAGAAATATGCAGCGCTGCCCGACTGCGAATTGACGGCAGTCGTCGATATCAACGAAACGGCCGCGCGTAATGTCGCTGAAAAACATGGTGCAAGGGCTTTGACCAAATATCAGTCTTTGTTGGGTCAGGTCGATGCGGTCAGTATCGTTGTGCCGACAACCTTGCATCATCGGGTTGCCAAAGATTTTCTCGAGGCCGGCGCGCATGTGTTGGTCGAAAAGCCGATTACCGTGACGGTCGATGAAGCCGATGACTTAATCGCCATTGCCGAGCGTAACAAAGTCATTCTGCAAGTCGGTCATCTGGAACGCTTTAACCCGGCTGTACTAGGTCTTGGGCAGGCGGAGGAAAAACCCCTATTTATCGAATCGCACCGCTTGTCTCCATTCAATCCGCGCGCCAACGATGTTAGCGTCGTGCTGGATCTGATGATTCACGACATCGATATTATTTTGGCTTTGGTCGATTCCGAAGTCGAGCGAATCGACGCGAGCGGTACGGCGGTGCTGACTTCCGATATCGATATCGCCAATGCCAGGTTGGTGTTTAAGAGCGGTTGCGTCGCCAATGTTACGGCCAGCCGGATTAGTATGAAAATGGAACGTAAAATGCGTATGTTCAGACCGAGTTCTTATATATCGGTCGATTTCCAAAATCGGGTGCTGACCAAGCATAAAACGGGACCGAAAGAAATGTTCCCCGGAATCCCTGAGATATTGACCGAAGAGTCGGTGTTCGAAAACGGCGATGCGCTGCTTGAAGAAATCAAACATTTCGTCAATTGTATCCATTCAGGAAGCAACCCGCTGGTGTCTGGTGAGGCTGGTAGACGCGCATTGGCGACAGCATTGGCAATTTCCAAGGCGTTGAATAAATAACAGTAAGATGGTAATAATTCACACCCCCTATCGTACCCACGCAGAGCGTGGGAACGATAATTTCCGGGTGACTGAATAGTTACGCAAGATGGGCGCGCAGATTTTTGTCCGGTCTATTCGGCCTGAGCGATTCAAGTTAAAAAAAATTTATAGTTCTACAAAGAGGCGTTAATCGACATGATCCCTATGGTAAATTTGAAGGCCCAATATGCCGAAATCAAAGATGAAATCGAGCAAGGGCTTGCGCAAACGATTGAAAATTGTTCCTTCATATTGGGGCCGAATGTTCAAGGCTTCGAGAAGGAAGCGGCCGATTATTTAGGGGTTAAGCATGCCATCGGCGTGGCTTCAGGAACCGATGCGCTGCATTTGGCGCTGGCCGCCGAAGGCATCGGCGCCGGCGATGAAGTGATTACGACGGCTTTCACATTCATTGCCACGGCCGAGGCGATCTGCTATGTCGGTGCAAAACCGGTCTTCGTCGATATCGATCCGCGCACGTTCAATATCGACCCGGAAGCGATCGAGCAGGCGATCACGCCGAAAACCAAGGCCGTGATGCCGGTACATTTGTTCGGACAGCCGGCCGATATGGCAAGAATCAAAGAAATTTGCGCCAAGCATCATCTGAAATTGATTGAAGATTGCGCGCAATCGTTCGGTGCGCGCATCGACGACAAACAAACCGGCAGTATCGGTAATGCGGCCGGGTTTAGCTTTTTTCCGAGTAAAAATCTCGGCGCATTCGGCGACGGAGGCCTGGTCACGACGAATTCGGACGAGACTGCCGCGAAAGTCAAAATGCTGCGCAATCACGGCTCCGATGTACGCTATTATCACGATGTGATCGGCTATAACAGCCGGCTCGACGACATGCAGGCCGTGATTCTGCGCGTCAAATTGAAACGCATCGAACAATATAATCAAGGCCGCCGCCGCGCCGCTCACTTGTATTCGAAATTAATGGCCGATTTGCCGTTGACCGTGCCTTACGAAGACGGCTTGGGCGAGCATGTCTACCATCAATACACATTATTATGCGATCGGCGCGATGACGTGTTGAAAGCCTTGCAAGATAAGCAAATCGGCTGTGCGATCTATTATCCGGTGCCCTTGCACCGGCAAAATGTCTTCAAAGAAGCCTATGCCGATGTGTCGCTGCCGGTAACCGAATCGGTTGCCGCGAATTGCATGGCGCTGCCGATTTGTCCGAATTTGTCGGATGAAAACATCGAAACCATCGTCGGCGTGATTCGTTCCGTGCTGACGGCTTGATCAATCGCTGAGAGACCTGCTTTTGACATCTACCCAGTCTTTTAAGGTCATGTTCAGCGCCGGCGAATCCTCCGGCGACCGTCATGCAGCGCATATGTTTCTCGAATTGAAGAGCCTGCATCCCGGCATCGAAGGACTTGGCATGGGCGGTGCGGCGATGCGCGAAGCCGGAATCGATATTCGTTTCGATTCGTCGAATATCGGGGTGATCGGCGTCGTCGAAGTGCTTAAGCATTACCGGGAAATCCGGCAAGCCTTAAAGCAAATGCAATATTTATTGGTTGACGAACGGCCCGATTTGTTGGTTTGCGTCGATTATAAGGAATTCAATTTTAAATTGGCTAAATTTGCAAAAAGCATCGGTGTTAAAGTGTTGTTTTATGTAAGTCCTCAAGTGTGGGCTTGGCGCCCTGGGCGAGTTAAGCAATACGGTCGAGTGATCGATAGGATGGCGGTGATTTTTCCATTCGAAACAGCCTATTATGAAGCGGAGAACGTGCCGGTAAGTTATGTCGGGCATCCTTCGATCGACAAAGTGCACCCTCGGTACACGAAACATGAGGATTTGGAGCGTTTCGGCCTAGACGTCGAACGCCCCGTCATTGGGTTGGTGCCCGGCAGCAGAAAACAAGAAATTGAACGATTGCTGCCGGTGATGCTGGACGCTGCGTCGATTGTGCTTTTCCGTGTGCCCGGTGCGCAATTCATTTTGCCGCAAGCCCAAAGTGTCAGCGACGAACTGCTTCGGTCATATCTCGATCGTTCCGAGTTGGCCATCAAGGTTATTAAAAACGAAACCTATGATGCGGTTCAATGTTGTACGGCGATTATGACGAGTTCAGGAACCGCTACGCTGGAAATTGCGTTACTACAGGTACCGATGGTCATCGTTTACAAACTATCCGAATTGACTTACTGGCTCGGAAGGTTGTTAGTGAAAACTCCTTTTATCGGTTTGCCCAATATCGTTGCGGGTAAGGCGGTGGTAAAAGAATTGATACAGCACGAAGCTAACGCGAAAAATATTGCCGATGAAATCGTCAAGCTATTGAGCGATCGAGCTTATTACGATGGAGTAAAGTCCGATTTGATTGGAATTAAAAATACGCTAGGCAGCGGAGAAGGGTCGAAAAAAATGGCGATCTTGGCTTTAGAAATGTTGACCGGCAAATAAGAACCTGATTACTTAGAACGTTCAGCCAATTTGATTTGACTCAGGGCGCCCGCCTGGGTCCCGTTAGGCCGCGCCGAGCACTGGCGATTTTGCCGAGAACAGCCCGCTAGGGGAGCGGCAGGGATGCCGCTCGTTTTCGGAGGGCTAGGGATAGCCCTTCCGAAAACCCTCGGCA
>Ga0180009_10007437_pt1 | contig 11185 bp, 11 predicted proteins | sample OS_PC_MetaG_FD_123537 | JGI IMG/M metagenome (GOLD analysis project Ga0180009, IMG submission 123537) | Groundwater microbial communities from the Aspo Hard Rock Laboratory (HRL) deep subsurface site, Sweden - OS_PC_MetaG | ecosystem: Environmental > Aquatic > Deep subsurface > Groundwater...
CGCACTGGAGAATGTCGCGGGCTTCGTCTTCGGCGTCGAATTCCAGATCGCCTTCGTCTTTGCGCTGATGGTCGTCATTCTCGTCTGGCGCAATGCGATGGCGGCGCGCAAGCGGGGCTATCTCGAATGAGCCGCATTTCGGATTGGCACATCATGGGCGCGCTCGCCCTTGCCGGTATCGCCGGACCTCTGCTCCTGCCGGGTCTCGCGACACAGATCGCCTTTCTCTGGCTCATGGTCGTCTTCGCGCTCACCTGGGACATGCTGGGCGGGCGCATGGGTTATAATTCCTTCGGCAACATCGTCTTCTTCGGCATCGGCTGTTATGCCGCCGCCGTCGTCCAGCGCGACGCGGGCCTGCCCTATTTCGAGGGGCTGGCGCTTGGTCTTCTCGTCGGAGCTGCCGCCGCCGTTCTCGCGGCCATCGTCTTTGGCGCCGCCATGCTCGGCATTCGCGGACACTATTTCGCCATCGGCACGCTCGGTCTCGGCATCGCGGCGGGCGAGATCGCGGCCGGATGGGATTATGTCGGCGCGGGCTCCGGCATGACGCTGCCGCTCTATCCGGGCGAATTGGGAGCGCGCGAAATCTTCTTCTGCTATTCGCTCTTCGCGCTCGCCGCGCTTTGCTTCCTCGTCTTCCGCCGGCTCTATGGCACACGCTTCGGCCTCGCCCTGAACGCGATCCGCGACGATCACGACAAGGCGGATGCGATGGGGCTGCGCACCACGCCGATCAAGATTTTCGCCTGGAGCCTGTCGGCCTTCTTCCTTGCGCTTTCGGGCGGACTTGCCGCCAACATGATCGGCTTCATCGATCCGCGCGACGTTGCCTTTGCGGGCGCGACTTTCGGGGTCTGGATGGTGCTCATGGCGATCCTCGGCGGCAAGGGGACGCTCTGGGGTCCGGTGCTCGGGGCGTTCGTCTTTCATGTCACGCAGGAAGTTTTCTGGACCTACCTGCTCGGCTGGCAGCGCGTTGCGCTCGGCCTTCTCATCGTCGTCATCGTCGTCTTCTTCCCGCAGGGCATCATGGGCTGGTGGGCCGCGCGCCGCACGAGGGCGGTGTCATGAGCGCGCTTCTGGAAGTCCGCGACGTCACAAAGCGCTTCGGCGGCGTCGTTGCGAACAAGGGCGTCTCGCTCACCGTCCGGCAAGGCGAGATCGCGGGCCTCATCGGGCCGAACGGGTCTGGCAAGACGACGCTGTTCGGCTGCATCACCGGCACACATGCGGTCGATGGCGGCGACGTGCTGTTCGAGGGGCGCTCCATCGCGCATCTGCGCCCCGCGCCCATCGCGCGTCTCGGCCTCCTTCGCACCTGGCAACAGACGCGCGTCTATGGCGAAATGACCTGTGCGGAGAACATGGCGATCAGTGCGCGCGAGGCGCAGGGCGGCCTCCTGTCGCTGCTCGGTGCCGTACCAGCCGCAACCCGCCGCAAGGGCGACGATCTCCTCGCCTTTGCCGGTCTCCACGAGAAGCGCGGCGACAAGGCGGGCAGCCTCAGTTTCGGCCAGCAGAAGCTTCTGGAATTCGCCATGGCGCTGATGAACGAGCCGAAGCTCCTGCTGCTCGACGAGCCGACGGCGGGCATCAACCCGACGCTCATCAACGGGCTCATCGACCGCCTGCGCCACGCGAACGCCGAACTCGGCGTGACGCTTCTCGTCATCGAACACAATATGCGCGTCATCATGAACCTCGCGCATCGCATCACCTGCCTTGCGCATGGCGAAGTGCTGGCGGAAGGCTCGCCGGACGAGGTTCGCAACGATACCCGCGTCCTCGATGCCTATCTCGGGGGTGCGTGATGGCGGATGAGCCGAAAAATCTCGCAGGCGGCTATGGCGATGGCACGGTCGACACCGTGCTTTCCATCGGCGATGTCGCGCGAGAGGCGGAAGCCATGGCGCGTTCGGCGCCGCGCGAAGAGATCGTCGCGCTCGCAAAGGGCGAACCGCTCCTTTCCCTCGATGCGCTTCATGCGGGCTACGGCGCCATGGAAATCCTGCACGGGATCGACCTTGCCGTCGGCGCGGGCCAGAGCCTCTGCCTCGTCGGCCCGAATGGCGCGGGCAAGTCGACCGTGCTGCATTCGATCTTCGGCTTCACGAAAATCTCGTCGGGCCGCGTTTCCGTTTCGGGCCGCGATGTCACGCGCCTCTCGCCCAGCGAGAAGCTCCGCGATGCGGGCGTCGCTTACATCCTGCAGGACAATTCCGTCTTTCCGGACATGACGGTCGAGGAAAACCTGCTGATGGGCGGTTATCTTCTCGGCGATCAGGGACGAGCGAGGGAGGCGGCGGAGCGCATCTTCGCGCGCTACGAGCGCCTGGCGAAGCGCCGCTCCGAGCGTGCTCGCGTGCTGTCGGGTGGCGAGCGGCGCCTGCTGGAGATCAGCCGCGCCCTCATCATGGACCCGAAAGTGCTGCTGGTGGACGAGCCCTCCATAGGCCTCGAACCGCGCATGATCGACATGGTCTTCGAGATTCTTGCCGATCTGCAGCACGGGCAGGGCAAGACCATCGTCATGGTCGAGCAGAACGCGAAGCGCGGCCTCGACTTCGCCGATATCGGTTACGTGCTGGTCGCGGGCCGCGTCGCGCTGGCGGGCGAGGGCGCCGATCTTCTGGAAAATCCGGATGTGGGCCGTCTCTTCCTCGGCGGTTGAGCACGCAAATCCGCGGAAACCCTCATCTCAACCTGAACGCCAGATGAACGGCGCCGCCACGCGCCGTTCAGCCGTCCGCGCCCATTCTAGTGCCACGGGGACAGGAATCGGTGCGGAACTGGAAGGACAGAAAGATGAAGACGCAGATTATGTCAGCCGGACTTGCCGCCGTGCTCGGGCTTTCGATGCCGATGGCGGCTGAAGCGGCAATTGTGAATGTCGAGACGAGTGCGCAAGTCCAGCTTGCGCGTCATGACAATCACAATCGCTACAATCGTTACGATCGTCACGACCGGTACGACGATCGCTACAGGCACGATTACAAGGCCCAGAAGCATTATCGCGGGCAAGGCTACTACGACCATCGGCCGCCGGCCGCATCCTACCACCGTCATCAGGTGCGCCCGTGGTCCTACTGGCAGCCTTATGCGGTGCGGCATCACTACCACAGCTTTGGCCAGCCGGTTTACTACGCCTCGCATCCGAGCTACGGGCCCTACTACCGCGTTCGAGCCCATGACCGTTCCAATGTCGCGCTCTGGCTCGGCATCAGCGCTGTCACGGGCGCCATTCTCTTCTCGAACTACTGAGTTCGAGAGGGGGGAGAGGGGAAGGCCCCGCGCTCTGCGCGGGGCCTTTTTTCCATTTCATCGCCAGACGAGTGAGACCCGGTCGCTGCTGTCGATGTCGATGGCCGGTATCGGTCCCAGCGTCAGGCCGCGTCCGTCCGCGGAGAGGCCGCTCGTTATATCGAAGCGATAGCCGTGCCACGGGCAGGTGATGCAACCTTGCGCATCGGGAACGGTCCGGTCGAGCGGCGCCAACAGATGCGGGCAGCGGGCGGGATAGGCGCGGAGCGCGCCGCCATGATCGACGATGCGGACCCGGATGCCGCCGGCCTCGACGGTGAGCGGCAGGGATGCCCGCAAGGCGTTCAAATCGCCGAGCTGGACAGGGGCCGGCGGAGGGACGTGCCTGCCGGCGTCGAGAGAAGCCTGACGGTCGATCATCATGGCTTCGTCTTCGTCCCAGAGTCTGGTGTAAAGGCGAACCAGGCTTGCGCCGGCTTTGCCGGCCTGCGCCCCGGAGAGATGCGGCAGGTGAAATTCAACGTCGACCCGCGTGCGGTGCGGCTCGATCGGCGTAAGTGCGGTCCAGATTTCGACGCCGGGCAGGGGGCCATCCAGTGTGCGAGAAACATAACGGCTCCGGGGCAGATCAATGACCAGTTCGACGACGCTCCTCTGGGCCGCTGCCGCGCCGGCGCCATAGGTCACCGCGCGCCAACCCCAATCGGCGGCCTCTTCGATCTTGCAGGATGAGAAGCTTTCAGCGTGGAGCCAGGGCAGGTGCTCCCAGTCGCGGACGTTCTCCCAGATGCGCGCGGGGCTCGCCGAGATGTCGCGCGAATAGGTAGCGGCAAGCCGCATGGGCAGGCCGTTCGGGTTCTTCGAGGTTGGGCTTCGTTGCAGGGGTGCCATGTTTTACGGCCTCATCGTCGTCATGTAGGGGCCGAGCGCGATATTGCGGCGCGGCTCCGTCCAGTCGAGCCAGTCGCAGAGCTTCGCCCGCGTCTCGCGCGGGTCGATCAATTCATGCACGGAAAAGCCCTCGGCGCGCGGAAAGGGCGATTGCCCGGCCGCGAGTTTCGCCTCAAGTTCCGCGCGCAGGGCATCGGGGTCTTCCGCTGCCGCGATCTCGCGCGCAAAGGCGACGGCGACGCCGCCTTCCACCGGCAATGCGCCCGTCGCCGCGCTCGGCCAGGAGAGCACATAACCGTCGGGCCCGAAATGCGCCGCGCCCGCCACCCCGAAAACCTTGTGCACGATCACGCTCGCCCAGGGCACGCGGCTTTGCATCACCGCCGCAATCGCCGCCGTGCCGTGGCGGATGGTTGCCGCCTTCTCCGAGGCCGAACCGATCATGAAGCCGGGCTCGTCCACGAAGGAGAGGATGGGAAGGTGAAACGTGTTGCACATATCGGCGAAGCGGCGAAGCTTCTGTGCCGCCTGCGCCGTCATCGCGCCCGCATAGAAGTGGCAGTCATTGGCGATCACGCCGACGCTCTTGCCATTCAATCGCGCAAGTCCCGTGACGAGCGAGGGGCCGAAGCGCTTCGTCATCTCGAAGAAGCTTCCCTTGTCCACCACCGCCTTCACAACTTTCCGCATGTTGAATGGCTTGCGCCGGTCCTTCGGCACGATGTCGCGCAAGCCTTCCTCGGCGCGGGTGCGCGGGTCGTCCGTTTCGGCGTCCGGCGGCAATTGCCACACATTGTCCGGCAAGTAGGAAAGGAAGCGTGCGATCTCCTTCAGCGCCTCTTCCTCGGTCGCCATCACATTGTCGATGACGCCGGAGCGCGAATGCACATCGGCGCCGCCGAGTTCCTCCTTGGTGAGGTTTTCGTCGAGCGCGCGGGCAACGACCTTCGGTCCCGCGATCAGCACCTGCGCATCTTCCACCATCACCGAGAAATGCGAGGCGACGAGGCGAGCCGCCGGCATGCCTGCGACGGGTCCGAGCGCGGCGCTCGCCACCGGCACCTCGCCCAGCACCTGCGTGATGGAACGAAAGCGCGGTGTCGAAAAGACGGGCTCGCCCAGCGGCCTCGACTTTCCCTTGCCCGCCGCCCCCGCAACCGAGCCGCCGCCACCCTCATGGAGCCGCACCAGCGGCACCTTGTAGGTGAGCGCCAGTTCTTCCGCATAGACGCTTTTGCGCAGGCCCGCCGGGTTCGGCGAGCCGCCTTTCAGCGTGAAATCCTCGCCGCCGACCGCGATCCGCCGCCCGTTCACCTTGGCGAAGCCGAGCACATAATTTGCGGGCTCGAAATCGACGAGGTTTCCCTCGTCGTCGAAGTGGGGCACGCCCGCGCCTTCGCCCATTTCCTGGAACGTGCCCTCGTCGGTCAGCGCCGCGATCCGCTCGCGTAAGGTGAGGCGGCCCTTCTCGTGATGGCGCTTCACCGCCTCTTCGCCGCCCTGGCGCTTGGCCAGTTCGCGGCGGCGCCTGATCTCGTCGGTTTCCTGTTCCCAGCTCATGGCGCTTGCGGCCCTCCCTGTCGCGAAACCCGCAAACCCTAATGGAAATAGAAGAGAGCCCAAAGCCTGTTGGCGCGCTGTTCCCGGTGCTATGATCCGGGCAAACCACGGGAGGGACGAGGCGCAGATGGCGGGCGGGAAGGCCGACATGCGGCGGGGCACCCCGGCGCTCGAGGCGGAAGACGAGATCGAAGCGATCCTGAAGGCTGCACTGACCGGCGACGTTTCGCTCGGCGCGGTGCTCAAATTCGTGCATCCGGGTGCGGGCGTCGTCGTCATCGACGGGCGCAGGCAGCCAAACGAGGTTCACCGCCGCGACATGCCCGCCGATTGCACGGTCCATATCGAGCCCATGCTCAATCTCGCGATCTTCCAGCGTCATATCGACCAGAACACGGCCTTCCGTCAGGGACGCATCCGCATCGTCGGCGATGTCGCCGTGGTCGCGCGGCTTCGTCCCATCATGCTTCGCCAGTCGAATGCGACCGGGGACGGGTTTCGCGCGTGAACGTACCCGTTGTTCTCATCCCCGAAAATCCGATGCCGGAGGGCGGCGAGGCCTTCTGGCTTGACGCGGGTGATGGCGCGCGCTTGCGCTATCTGACATGGAAAGACGATGCCGCGCCGCGCGGCACGGTGTTTCTTTTCGGCGGGCGCACGGAATTCGCCGAGAAATATTTCGAGACGATCGGCGAGCTTCGCGCGCGCGGTTTCGCCGTCGCCACGCTCGATTGGCGCGGGCAGGGCCTGTCGGCGCGGATGCTCGAAGACGGGCGCAAGGGGCACATAGACGACTTCTCGACTTTCGACCGCGATCTCGTGCGTTTCATGGCACAAGTCGCGCCGTCCTTCCCGAAACCCTGGATCGCGCTCGCGCATTCCATGGGCGGGCAAATCCTGCTGCGCGGGCTGCGCGCCCATCCCGAATGGTTCTCGCGCGCGGTCTTCTCCGCGCCGATGCTCGGGCTCAATTTCACGAAGCGGATGGAGCGCACCATTCGCGCCATCGTAACCCTGCTGCACGCCTTGAGGCAGGACGAGCGTTACGTGCCGGGTGGCAACGCGAAGGCGAATGACGAAGTTCCTTTCGAGGAAAACATCCTCACCCATGACGAGCGGCGCTATGCGATCCTGCAGGCATTGACGCGGGCGGAGCCGAAGCTCGGCCTCGGCGCGGCGACGGTCGGCTGGCTTCATGCCGCCTTCCGCGTGATGGATGAGGCCGCATCGCCCGCCTGGCTCGCTTCGGTCGGGACGCCCGTCCTCCTCTGCGAGGCGGCGGGGGACAAGCTCGTCTCGTCGCTCGCGCTTGCCCATGCCGCGTCGCATCTGCCGCAGGCGGCACTCGCCGTCGTGCCGGAGGCGGGCCACGAAATCCTGATCGAGCGCGATCCCGCCCGCGCCGTCTTCTGGGAAGCCTTCGACGCCTTCACGACCGCCTAGTCGTTCGCGGCCTGTCCGAGAATCCTCAGCGCCGCTTCATGCAGTTCGTGATTGGCGGCCGCCACCACCTGTCCGCCCTCCTGCGCATCGCCGCCCGACCAGCTCGTCACGATGCCGCCCGCATTCTCGATCACGGGGATCAGCGCCTGGATGTCGTAGGGCTGCAAGCCGCTCTCGATCACGAGGTCGAGCGTGCCAGCCGCGAGCAGGCAGTAGAAATAGCAGTCGCCGCCGAAGCGCCTGAGCCGTACCTTCGACGATATTTCGCGGAAGGCCGCCTTCTCGTCGTCGAGATGGAACATGGCGGGGTCGGTGTTGCCGATCAGCGCTTCCTCGAGTTTCGTGCAGGCGCTGGTCTTGAGCGGGATGGTGCCCATCGGGCCGATCAGCTCGCTGCCGCCCGGCCGCCCCACAAAGCGCTCGCCGATATAGGGCTGGTCCATGAGGCCGATCACGGGCCGCTCGCCATCGTTCAGCGCGATCAGCGTTCCCCAGAGCGGCACGCCGGAAATGAAGCTCCGCGTGCCGTCGATCGGGTCGAGCACCCAGGTGAGGCCGCTCTTGCCGGCTTCGTGCCCGTGTTCCTCGCCCAGGATGCCGTGGTCGGGATAGCGCTGGGCGATGAGCTTCCGGATCGCCTCCTCGCCGTCGCGGTCGGCCGCCGTCACGGGATCGAAGGCGAAGCGCCCGCGCTTGTTGTCCACCGCCAGCCCCGAGCGGAAATGCGGCAGCGTCACCGCCGAGGCGGCGTCGGCCAGTTCCAGCGCGAAGCTTGCGAGTTCGTCGATTTCCTGCGGGGAGAGCATGGATTGAGCTTTCGGTGGTGGTTGGTTCTTTCTAGCGGCTTTCATCGTCTGCCCTCAAGCGTCATTGCGAGGAGCGAAGCGACGAAGCAATCCAGGGAGGCATGTTCCGCGCCAGCGGCTCTGGATTGCTTCGTCGCGGCAAACCGCTCCTCGCAATGACGGGATGAGTCAAATCCTGTAAATCCGCGCCGCCGTATCGTGAAACAGCGATGCCTTCTCCGCCTCGCTGAAGCCCCCGGCGATCTTCTTGAAGGCGTTCCACAAGACGCCGTAGGAGCAGGAGAGCTTGTCGACGGGGAAGTTGCTCTCGAACATGCACCTGTCGGGACCGAAGACGTCGATCGAATGCAGATACCAGTCGCGCGTCGCCGCCACGAGTTCGTCCGACGTCGGCGGCAGGTCGCGCTTGTGCCAGCCGAAGCCGTTCACCGCCATGTTGATGCCGCCGAGCTTGGCGGTGACATTCGGACAGGCGGCGAGGTCCGCCACATCCTTCTTCCACTGCGCGAAAATCTCGGCCCGCTTGCCTTCGTAAGGCCCGATGCCGATGGGGCCGCCGAAATGATCGAAGATGATCGTCGTCTCAGGGTTCGCGCGCGCCAGCGCCGTCAGTTCCGGGATCTGGCGGTGATAGAGCCAGGCGTCGAAGCTGAGCCCATACTTCGCCAGCCGCGCATAGCCCTCGCGGAATGCGGGCAGGCCCAGCAGCCCTTTGGGCGGCAGCGTATGCGAGGCGCGCACATCCGGGCTGTCGTCGAAAGCGGAAGCATGGCGGATGCCGCGGAAGCGGGCAGGCGCCACGGCGATATGCGCTTCCAGAACCTCGTCCACCGCATCGCCGAGGCGGAGATCGGCAAAGCCGACGATCGCCGCCGCCACGCGCGTCTCCCCGAAGCCGCCGCTTGCCGATTTCGCCGCGATGCCGTTCACATATTCCGTCTCGCCGACGGGCTTCAGTGCGTCCGGCCCGCCGTCGCGATACATCGACTTGCACTCGACGAAGACGGTGGCGCGGATGTTGTGGCCTTGCGCCACGTCGGCCATCAGCTCGTCGAGCTCATAGCGCGAGCCCGGATGGTCCCAGAGATGATGATGCGGGTCGATGATGGGAAGCGCCGGCTCCAGCGCCTCTTCCTTCACCTTTTCCAGCCACTCCGCATTCCCGGCCATGTCTCGCTCCTCCCCTTGTTCTTGTTGCGGAGAAGAGTGGCATCGGGAAAGGGTTCGGGCAATCCGTTCCATTTCGGGGGCACGCGCATTGCCGCTGACTTCGAAACGCCATAGGCTCCCTGCTTCATGCCGGTGAAACTGCGAGTGGGCCCAATGAAGCGGATCGTGAAGAAGGCGATGACCTATCCCTACCCGCTCCGGCTCGCGCTGGCGCACAAGTTGCGCTCGGCGATGCGGGGCTTCACACGTCAGCATTACTTCAATTGTGTGAAGCGGGCCGTCGACGAGGCCGTTCCGCTAGGTCACAAGCGGCTCACCGTCATCGAGTTCGGTGTCGCCGGCGGCAAGGGCCTCATGGAGCTTGAGCGCATCTGTGACTATCTCGAGAAAAGAGCGCCGATCGAATTCGATGTCGTCGGTTTCGACACCGGCAAGGGTCTCCCCCCGCCCACGGATTACAGGGACACACCCTGGAAATGGCAGGAGGGCTGGTACGACATGGATGTCGAGAAGCTGCAGCGCAGCCTCCAGCGTTCGAAGCTCGTGCTTGGGCCGGTGAGCGAAACGGTGCCGGCGTTTCTCGCCGGGGGCCTCGCTTCGCCTATAGGCGCGGTCATGTTCGATCTGGATTATTTTTCATCGACGGTCGATGCGATGAAGATCTTTTCTGACTCACGTCCGCAGGACCGGCTCGCACGCATTCTCTGCTATTTCGACGATATCGGTTCAATCGACGATGTCGGTGTGCTGCGTGCCATTCGTGACTTCAACGACGCGCACGAGACGCTCAAGGTGAAGCCGCAGATGTATTGGCAGAACTTGCCCGATCCTTTTGCGGCTGGATGGAAGATTTACGACTTCCACGATTTCGAGCACCCGGACTACACCCGTCCCGTAAGGACGGAGAACATTCTCTAGTCATCCGGATGTCCGGCCGGCTCCGGCCTCAGCCCGCCCGCGCGTATTTCTTGCGTTCGTTCGGGTCGAGGTAGCGCTTGCGCAGGCGGATCGATTTCGGCGTCACTTCCACCAGTTCGTCCTGCTCGATATAGGCGATCGCCTGTTCGAGTGTCAGCGGCCGCGGCGGCGTCAGGCGCACAGCTTCGTCCTTCGAGGTCGTGCGGATGTTGGTGAGCTGCTTCGCCTTCAGCGGGTTCACGATCAGGTCGTCGGGGCGGGCGTTCTCGCCGATGATCATGCCCTCATAGACCTTCACGCCCGGCTGGATGAAAAGCGTGCCACGCTCCTCGATATACCAGAGCGCGTAAGGCACGGTGTCGCCCGCGCCGTTCGAGATCAGCACGCCGTTGCGCCGTCCTTCGATTTCGCCGCGATGGGGTTCGTAGGCGTGGAAGATGCGGTTCATCACGCCGGTGCCGCGGGTGTCGGTCAGGAATTCGCCGTGATAGCCGATAAGGCCGCGCGAGGGGCAGTGGAAGATGATGCGCGTCTTGCCTGCGCCGGTCGGGCGCATGTCGATCATCTCGCCCTTGCGGTTCGAGATCTTCTCGATGACGACGCCGGTATATTCGTCGTCGACGTCCACGGTCGCTTCCTCGATGGGTTCGAGGCGGGCGCCGTTCTCGTCCTCGCGATAGAGCACGCGCGGACGCGAGATCGAAAGCTCGAAGCCTTCGCGGCGCATATTCTCGATGAGGACGCCGAGCTGAAGTTCGCCGCGGCCCGCAACCTCGAAGGCGTCGCGGCTCTCGCTGTCCGACACCTTGATGGCGACGTTCGATTCCGCTTCCTTCATCAGCCGTTCGCGGATCACGCGCGACTGCACCTTGGAGCCTTCGCGCCCGGCAAGCGGCGAGTCGTTGATCGAAACGGTGATCGAGAGTGTCGGCGGGTCGATGGGGAGCGCGGCGATGGCTTGCGTCACGGCCGCGTCGCAGATCGTGTCGGCGACGGTGCCTTCCTGGAGGCCGGCGATGGCGACGATGTCGCCCGCCTTCGCTTCCTCGACGGGAATGCGCTGGATGCCGCGGAAGGCGAGCACCTTGCTGATGCGGCCCTTCTCCACGGTCGCCACGTCGCCGCCTTTCGGC
>Ga0180009_10007438_pt1 | contig 11185 bp, 19 predicted proteins | sample OS_PC_MetaG_FD_123537 | JGI IMG/M metagenome (GOLD analysis project Ga0180009, IMG submission 123537) | Groundwater microbial communities from the Aspo Hard Rock Laboratory (HRL) deep subsurface site, Sweden - OS_PC_MetaG | ecosystem: Environmental > Aquatic > Deep subsurface > Groundwater...
CTGCAGGAGGATCTGTTCGCTCGTGGTGGCGTGGTGAGCGACTACGTCCTGATCAAGGACCGCATCTTCGCCTCGATCAACTTGAGCAACCAGGAGCTGGCGCTCTATGATCGCCTGTGGCACATCCTGGCCCCGCGCGCGCCGCAGCCCGATCTGGTGGTGCTCTTGATCGCCAACGTAGATGTGCTATATGAAAGAATAAATCGCAGGGCCAGGCCCTACGAGAAGAACGTCCCCAGGCACTACCTGGAGGAGATCACCCGGAGGTACACAGACTACTTTTTCGACTACACAGCCAGCCCGCTGTTGATATTGGACACCTCGGAGATCGACTTTGTCCGCAGCAAGGCGGACCAGGAGCACCTCCTGGCGGTCATCCGGGAGCACCGCGGCGGGGTAAAGCACTACAAACCGCTTGGATCCAGCTGAGGCCGACGGCCACGTCGGCGCGAGGCGGACCGAGACGGACCGAGACCGGATGTCGTGAACGTCCGACCCCTGGCGGGGTCGGCGGGCGCCTTCGAGAAGCTCCGGCAGTGGTCCGGAGCTTTTTTTGTTCAGGGGTCCCGACAGCGGGGCCCCGGGACGAGAGGAAGAAGGACCACGATGTCCAAACAGATCAAGGTCAACAAGGTCACCGTCCCGTCGCTGTTGCGCATGAAGCGCGACGGCAGGCGGATCACCATGCTCACGGCCTACGACGCCACCTTCGCCCGGCTGCTGGATGCCTGCGAGGTGGATATCCTGCTGGTGGGCGACTCGCTGGGGATGGTGATCCAGGGGCACGACAACACCCTCGCGGTGACCATCGATCAGATCATCTACCACACGCAGGCCGTGGTCCGCGGGGCGCAACACGCTCACGTGGTCGCCGACATGCCCTTCATGTCGTACCAGGCCTCGGTGGAGGACGGGCTGCACAGCGCCGGGCGCTTGATCAAGGAGGGCGGCGCCGAGGCGGTCAAGCTCGAGGGGGGGCTGCGGCACGCGGATCTGGTGCGCCGCCTGACCGAGGTGGGCATCCCGGTGATGGGCCACATCGGCCTGACGCCGCAGTCGGTCCACGCCATGGGCGGCTACCGGATCCAGGGCAAGGACCGCGACGCCGCCGCGCGCCTGGTCGAGGACGCCGTGGCTCTGGAGGACGCCGGGATCTACTCGCTGGTCCTCGAGGGGATCCCTCAGGAGGTGGCCGCGACGATCACCGCGCGCCTGTCCGTGCCGACCATCGGGATCGGCGCCGGCCCCCGCTGCGACGGGCAGGTGCTGGTGATCTACGACCTGCTGGGGCTGGACGACACGTTCACGCCGCGGTTCCTCAAGCACTATGCAGACCTGGCGGGCACGATCCGCGGCGCGGTCACGCGCTACATGGAGGAGGTGCGCGAGGGCGCCTTCCCCGGGCCGGAGCACAGCTTCTCCGCCAAGCTCGGGGCTCAGCGGGCCAAGGTCAAGATCGTCAAGTGATGCGCCAGATCGCCGAACCGCAGCGACTGCGCGCGCTGTGTGAGGAGCAGCGCGCGCAGCACAGGCGGGTGGGGCTCGTCCCCACGATGGGCTTTCTGCACGAGGGCCACCTCTCGCTGGTGCGGCGGGCGCGTGGCCTGGCCGACTTCGTCGTGGTGACCATCTTCGTCAATCCGACCCAGTTCAGCCCCTCCGAGGATCTCGATCGTTACCCCAACGACCTGATCGGCGACCTGGCCAAGCTCGAGGCCGTGGGGGCCGACTGTGTCTTCGTCCCGACGCGAGACGCGATCTACCCTGCAGGCTTCTCGAGCCACGTGATGGTGGAGGGGCTGACCGACGTGCTGTGCGGCGCGAGCCGGGGGCCGGGACATTTCCAGGGCGTCTGCACGGTCGTGACCAAGCTGCTGAACATGGTGGGGCCCTGCAGCGCGGTCTTCGGCGAGAAGGACTACCAGCAGCTGCGCGTGATCCAACGCATGGCGCAGGATCTGGATCTGCCGGTGGAGGTGGTGGGGGCGCCCACCGTGCGCGAGCCGGATGGGCTGGCGTTGAGCTCGCGCAATGCCTACCTGAGCCCTGACCAGCGTCAGGCCGCCACCTGTCTGTACCGCGCCCTGCAGGCGGTTAGGGCGCGAATCGAGCGCGGCGGGGGGACGCTGTCCGCCGCCGAAGCGATCGGGCTGGCGCGTGAGATCATCGAGGCGGCGCCGGAGGCACGCATCGACTACGTGGACGTACGACACGCCCACACACTCGAGCCCCTGGAGACCGTTGTCGTGGGCCAAACCGTGCTGGCGCTGGCCGTATTCGTGGGCAGGACCCGCTTGATCGACAACCTGACGTTGTAAGAACTCAAAATGACATCAGAAGAAGATCGCCCTGGAATCCAGATCACGCTTGACAGAGGTCGGCTCATCCATATAATACCTCAGTTCTGGGAGCCCCAGCTCCACCGCGGAAGGCAATTTTGCCAATAAAAGTAGCTTGTTAGTGTTGTGGGTGGTTTTGGGCCAGAACACCGATAGCTCCGAAAAGCGAAAGAACGTAGAAGAGACAAAGAGCAGAGATGCCAACGGTTAATCAACTAGTTCGTTATGGGCGCAAGCGCATCAAGGCCAAGACCACGGCCCCCGCGCTTGCCAGCTGCCCCCAGAAGCGGGGCGTCTGTCTCAGGGTCTACACCACCACCCCGAAGAAGCCGAACTCGGCCTTGCGCAAGGTCGCCCGCGTGCGCCTGAGCAACGGGATGGAGGTCACCACGTATATCCCGGGCGAGGGGCATAACCTTCAGGAGCACTCGGTGGTGCTGCTGCGCGGCGGTCGCGTCAAGGACCTGCCCGGCGTGCGCTACCACATCATCCGCGGCGCCCGGAACACTGACACTTCGGGTGTGGAGACCAGGCGGCAGGGGCGCAGCAAGTACGGCGCCAAGCGGCCCAAGTAGGGAGCGAGACGATGCCACGCAAAGGCGAAGTACCCAAGCGCAGACCGCTCCCGGATCCCAAGTACTCCGACGTCCCGATGGAGACCCGGCGGCGCATCACCAAGTTCATCAACGTCGTGATGCTGCGCGGCAAGAAGAACACGGCCGAATCGATCGTCTACGGGGCCTTCGAGATCATCGCCCACCGGCTCAAAGACGACCCGATCAAGGTCTTCGAGAAGGCCATCGGAAACATTCGTCCGCGGCTGGAGGTCAAGAGCCGTCGCGTCGGCGGCTCCACCTATCAGGTGCCTGTTGATGTGCGGCCTGACCGCGCCCAGGCCCTGGCGCTGCGCTGGCTCGTGGCCTATTCACGATCACGCGGTGAGAAGACCATGAAGGAAAAGCTGGCGTCGGAGTTGATCGACGCCGCCGCTGGCCGCGGGACCGCGGTCAAGAAGCGAGAGGATACGCACAAGATGGCAGAGGCAAACAAGGCGTTTGCTCACTACCGGTGGTAGTGAGGTCGCTATAGGCGGGAGTAACCGAGCGCGCTCCCGAACCGTAGTGACCATGCTGATGGAATAATTCCCACCGGCTTGCAAATCCCCCGACGCTCTCTAGACATCTGATCAAGACTGGACCTCGGCAGACTCTGCCGGGGCGGCCGTGGCCACGGGCCAGGGCGCTACGGAGCTATAGACACCGGAGTACCGGCTGCCCTCCGGCGGCGTGATAAGGAGCGACAAGCAATGGCGAAGGAAAAGTTCATCAGAAACAAGCCGCACGTGAACGTGGGGACCATCGGTCACATCGACCATGGCAAGACCACCCTGACAGCCGCCATTACCAAGGTGCTCGGCTTCAAGGGCTTCGCGAAGTTCGTTGCGTTCGACGAGATCGACAAGGCCCCCGAAGAGCGGGAGCGCGGCATCACGATCGCCACGGCGCACGTTGAGTATCAGACGGAAAACCGGCACTACGCTCACGTGGACTGCCCGGGCCACGCGGACTACATCAAGAACATGATCACGGGCGCAGCCCAGATGGACGGCGCGATCCTGGTGGTCTCCGCCCCCGACGGCCCGATGCCGCAGACGCGTGAGCACGTGCTGCTGGCGCGGCAGGTCGAGGTGCCGGCGATGGTGGTCTTCCTGAACAAGGTCGACATGATGGCGGCGGAGGACGAGGAGCTGCTGGACCTGGTCGAGCTGGAGCTGCGGGAGCTGCTGTCGAAGTACAAGTTCCCCGGCGACGACATCCCGATCGTGCGCGGCTCGGCGCTCAAGGCGCTGGATTCGGACAGCACGGACATCAACGCTCCGCAGTACAAGTGCATCCACGAGCTGATGGCGGCGGTGGACAGCTACATCCCACTGCCCGAGCGCGCGACGGACAAGCCGTTTCTGCTGCCGATCGAGGACGTGTTCACGATCAGCGGGCGCGGGACGGTGGTGACGGGGCGCATCGAGCGCGGTGAGATCAAGGTGGGCCAGGAGGTCGAGATCGTCGGGTACAAGGACACGGTCAAGACGGTGGTGACCGGGGTGGAGATGTTCAAGAAGCTGCTGGACTCGGGCCAGGCCGGCGACAACGTGGGCTGCCTGCTGCGCGGGGTCAAGCGGGACGAGATCGAGCGCGGTCAGGTGCTGGCGAAGCCCGGGTCGATCAAGCCGCACAAGAAGTTCATGGCCGAGGTGTACGTGCTGAAGAAGGAGGAGGGCGGTCGCCACACGCCGTTCTTCAAGGGGTACCGGCCGCAGTTCTACTTCCGCACGACGGACGTGACGGGGATCTGTGAGCTGCCGGAGGGCGTCGAGATGGTGATGCCTGGCGACAACGTGAACCTCGAGGTGAACCTGATCACGCCGATCGCCGCCGAGAAGGGGCTGCACTTCGCCATCCGCGAGGGCGGCCGCACCGTCGGCGCGGGCGTGGTCACCGAGATCAACGAGTAGCTTGATAGCGAGATTAGCCAGAGAAGGTCCATGACGACGACACCGAAGATTCGTATCCGCCTCAAGGCGTACGACCACAAGCTGCTCGACCAGTCGGCCAGCGAGATCGTGGACACGGCCCAGCGCACCGGCGCGAAGGTGGCCGGCCCGATCCCGCTACCCACGCGGATCAGCAAGTACACGGTCCTGCGCTCGCCGCACGTGGACAAGAAGTCCCGTGAGCAGTTCGAGATTCGCACGCACAAGCGGCTGCTGGACATTCTGGAGCCGACCCAGCAGACCCTGGACGCCCTGATGAAGCTGGATCTCTCCGCCGGGGTCGACGTGGAGATCAAGACTTGAGGGACGGCGTGCGTGGCGCTGCGGGTATCAGCGCGAGCCACGAGGGGAGCGACGCGCTGCGTCGCGTCGCGGCGAGCGCGCATATATAAAGGAAGCCATCATGGCGACGCTAGATGTTATCAACCTGTCCGGGGAGAAAGTCGGCGAGATAGAGCTCGCCGACGCGGTCTTCTCCGCGCGAATCAAGGAGCACCTGCTCCACGAAGTGGTGGTGGCGCAGCTTGCCGCCCGACGGCGTGGCACGTCCTCCAGCAAGACGCGCAGTGAGGTCCGGGGAAGCACCCGGAAGATCTTCAGGCAGAAGGGGACCGGCCGCGCGCGTCACGGCTCGATCCGCGCGCCGATCTTCGTCGGCGGTGGCGCGGCCTTCGGCCCCCGGCCACGTACGTACGACAAGCACGTGCCCAAGAAGGTGCGGCGCAGCGCGCTGCGCAGCGCGCTCTCGCTGCGCGCGGGGGAGCAGAAGCTGCTGGTACTCCAGGACCTGCAGCTCGGCGAGATCAAGACCAAGCGCATGGCGCAGATCCTCGAAAAGCTGGGAGTGCATCGCGGTTTGATCATCGACGACAAGGGCAACATGGCGCTGATCAAGAGCATGCGCAACCTGGCCCGCTCGAAGTACCTGGCCCCCGAGGGGCTCAACGTCTACGACATCCTGCGGTACGACTCACTGCTGGTCACGGCGCCCGTGGTGAAACAGATCGAGGAGCGGTTGCTGCCATGAAGCTGCCAGAACAGATCATCAAGCGGCCGCTGCTCACGGAGAAGGGCACGCTGATGTCGGAGGAGGTCCACAAGGTCCTCTTCGAGGTCGACCCGCGGGCCAACAAGATCGAGATCCGCAGTGCGGTGGAGAAGATTTACAACGTCAAGGTCACGAGCGTGCACACACAGGTCGTGCGCGGCAAGCTAAAGCGCGTCGGCCGCAGCGTGGGCAGGCGGCCAAACTGGAAGAAGGCCATCGTCACCCTGGACGCGGGATCGACGATCGATTTCTTCGCGCCGGCCTAGCAGACAGGACCACGAGCCATGGGTATCAAGAAATACAAGCCCACATCTCCCGGACGTCGGGGGCAGACCGCCAACGACTTCGCCGACCTGGGCGGGAACCTGGCGCCCGAGGCCAAGCTCCTCGAGGGCAAGAGCGCCACGGGCGGCCGTAACAACTACGGGCGGACCACCTCACGCTTCCGCGGCGGCGGCCACAAGCGCCGCTACCGCATCATCGACTTCAAGCGGGACAAGTTCGGCGTGCCGGCCACCGTGTCGGGGATCCAGTACGACCCCAACCGTTCGGCGCACATCGCGCTGCTGACCTACGCCGACGGCGAGAAGCGCTACATCCTGGCGCCGGCGAAGCTGGAGGTGGGAGAGACCATCATCTCCAGCCGCAGCGCCGATATCAAGCCCGGCAACTCGCTGCCGCTGCGCAACATCCCGGCCGGTACGGTGATCCACAACGTCGAGCTCAAGATCGGCGGCGGCGGACAGCTGGTCCGCGGCGCCGGCTGCGGCGCACAGCTGATGGCCAAGGACGGCGACTGGGCGCAGGTCCGGCTCCCTTCCGGGGAGGTCCGGTTGATCCACTGCGAGTGCCGGGCCACGATCGGCAACATCGGCAACGGGCAGCACGGCAACATCGAGCACGGCAAGGCCGGCAAGACGCGCTGGCTGGGCCGCCGGCCGCACAACCGCGGCGTGGTGATGAACCCGGTCGATCACCCCATGGGCGGCGGTGAGGGCCGATCCTCCGGCGGGCGGCACCCCTGCAGCCCCTGGGGGCAGAAGAGCAAGGGACTGCGCACGCGCAAGAACAAGCGGACCGACAAGATGATCATCCGCCGACGCGGGAAGAGATAGCAATGGCCAGATCGATCAAAAAAGGGTTCTTCATCGACGACCATCTGTTGAAGAAGGTCCTGGACGCAAAAAAGACCCAGAGCAAGAAGGTGGTCAAGACCTGGTCCCGCAGGTCGACCATTCTGCCCGAGATGGTCGGGCTGACCTTCGCGGTGCACCAGGGGAAGAAGTTCATCCCCGTCTTCGTCACCGAGAACATGGTCGGGCACAAGCTGGGTGAGTTCGCGCCGACCCGACACTTCGTGGGCCACGCCGGCGACCGCAAGACCAAGGGCAAGAGGTAGCCATGGAATCTTCTGCGCAGCTCAAGTACGCCAGGATCGCGCCGCGCAAGGTACGGGTCGTGGCCAAGCTGATCCGCGGCAAGCCCGTGGACGATGCGATCAACATCCTGATGTTCACGGTCCGCGGGGCGGCGCCGGTGCTCAAGAAGCTCCTGATCTCGGCGATCGCCAACTCCGAGGATAAGAGCAAGGGGAGCGTGGACACCGACAACCTCGTGGTCAAGGAGGTCGTCGTCGATCAGGGGCCGACCCTGAAGCGGTGGCGGCCGCGCGCCATGGGGCGGGCGACGCGAATCAACAAGCGGACGAGTCACATCCGTGTCGTCATCGACGACGCGGTGGTCTAACGAACCAGGATCGGATACGGCATGGGCCAGAAGACACATCCAATCGGTTTTCGGCTGGGGATCATCCGCAGCTGGAGTTCCAAGTGGTACGAGGAGAAGCAGTACGCCAAGTGGCTGCATGAGGACATTCGCCTCAAGCGCTTCATCAAGGAGAAGCTCAACCACGCCGGCGTCAGCTATGTCGAGGTCGAGCGCGCTGCCAACAAGGCCAAGATCAGCATCTTCACCGCCAGGCCCGGGATCGTGATCGGGAAGCGGGGGGCCGGGATCGAGCAGCTGAAGAAAGAGGTCCAGAAGCTGACCACGAACGAGGTCTTCCTCAACATCCAGGAGGTCCGCAAGGCCGAGACCAACGCCCAGCTGGTGGCCGAGAACATCGCCACCCAGCTGGAGCGGCGGATCGCCTTCCGGCGCGCGATGAAGAAGGCGGTGCAGACCGCGATGAAGTTCGGCGCCAAGGGGATCAAGGTCCACTGTGGCGGACGTCTGGGCGGGGCCGAGATGGCTCGTCGGGAGTGGTACCATGAGGGCAGGGTGCCGCTGCATACGCTCCGCGCCGACATCGACTATGGATTTGCCGAGGCCCGGACGACATACGGGGTCATCGGGGTCAAGTGCTGGATCTTTAAGGGCGAGGTCCTGCCCAGCTAACCATGAGGTAAGGAGCGATTTCGATGCTTGCTCCCAAGAAAGTAAAATTCCGCAAGCGCATGAAGGGGCGCACCAAGGGCCGCAGCAAGGGCGGCGATGTGGTCGCCTTCGGCGAGTTTGGCATGCAGGTGATCGAGCCAGGCTGGATCACTGCGCGGCAGATCGAGGCCTCGCGTATCGCCATCACTCGCCACGTCAAGCGCGGTGGCAAGGTCTACATCCGCATCTTCCCTGACAAGCCGATCTCCAAGAAGCCGGCCGAGACCCGCATGGGCAAGGGGAAGGGGAACCCGGAGGAGTGGGTGGCCGTGGTGAAGACCGGACGGATCCTGTTCGAGCTGGAGGGCGTCGCCGAGGATCTGGCCCGCGCGGCCTTCCGCCTGGCGCACAACAAGCTCCCGCTCGCTACCAAGTTCGTCTCGAGGGAGCCGCTGCTATGAGAATCGATGAGATCCGGGAACGGACCGACGAGGAGCTGAAGACGCTCTGGCAGCAGCTGCAGGAAGACATGTACAAGCAGCGCGTGCAAAAGGCGACCAACCAGCTCGAGGACACCAACGCAGCCCGGCGGACCCGCAAGGATCTGGCCCGGGTGATGACGGTGCTGAGAGCGCGCGACCTCCAGCTCGAGCAGTCAAAGAAGGAGTTGACCGAGTAGCGGGCGCGGACCGGGCGAGAGCCCGGCGCCGCCTGCATCGGCAGGAACGATCGAGACCATGGCTGAAGCTAAAATTAAGCGTCGGGTGCTCCAGGGCGTCGTGTCCAGCGACAAGATGGACAAGACGGTGGTGGTCGAGGTGAAGCACAGGGTGCTGCACCGGACCTACAAGAAGTACGTCTCGCGGCGCGTGCGCTACAAGGCGCATGACGAGCGCAACGAGTGCAAGCTGGGCGATCAGGTGCAGATCGTGGAGTCGCGGCCCCTGAGCGGCGACAAGCGGTGGCGGGTCCAGAAGATCACGGAACGAGCGAAGTAGCGACCGCTTGAAGCTGTCGAGCGGCTCCGCGTTGAGCGGTTTGCCCTCGCGGCCGGCGATCGACAAAGAACAGGTGCACTGATGATCCAGATGCAGACAGTCCTCGATGTGGCTGACAACTCCGGCGCCAAGAAGCTGATGTGCATCAAGGTGCTCGGCGGTTCCAAGCGGAAGTATGCCTCGGTCGGCGACATCATCGTGGTCTCGGTCAAGGAGGCGATCCCTGGATCCAAGGTCAAAAAGGGCGAGGTAATGAAGGCGGTGGTGGTGCGGACGGCGAAGGAGATCCCGCGACCGGATGGCTCCTACATCAAGTTCGACCAGAACTCTGCGGTTTTGATCAACGCTCAGATGGAGCCTGTCGGCACCCGCATCTTTGGTCCGGTGGCCCGCGAGCTGCGCGCCCGCCGGTTCATGAAGATCATCTCGCTCGCGCCGGAGGTGCTTTGATGCACGTACGTAAAGGGGACGAGGTCATCGTGGTCTGCGGCAAGGACGCCGGCAAGCGCGGCAAGGTCCTCTTTGTCGACGCCAAGCAGGGCCGGGTCAAGGTGGAGAAGCTCAACCTGATCAAGCGGCACGTGCGACCGAGCCAGAAGCACCCGCAGGGCGGCATCGTCGAGAAAGAGGGGACGATCCACATCTCCAACGTGCGGCTGTGGGATCACAAGGCGCAGGCGCCGACGCGCACGGGGATCAAGTTCATCGACGACGCGCGCGGTGAAGGTAAGAAGCGCAAGGTCAGGGTTTCCCGCAAGACGGGGGAGACCTTCAACGAGTAGCGGAGCGCCCGGACCTGGGCCCGCCCCGCGGCGGCCTGGAATACGGCGGATGAGGCAGGCATGAGCGACGAAGAGAAAAAGACGGCTGACGAGGCCACCGAGAGCCAGACCGAGGCTCCCGAGGCCCCGCCGAAGGCCAAGGAGACCGTCGAGGCGGCGGCGCCTGCTGACGCGGCGCCCGCTGACGCGGCGGCGCCCGGCACGGCCGAGGAAGAGGCGCCGCGGGTCGACCCCAAGGAGCTGAAGGCCCAGAAGCAGGCCAAGAAGGTCGAGGCCCAGCAGAAGGCGGGCAAGTCGGCCAAGAAGGACAAGAAGGACAAGAAGGCGAAGAAGGGCGAACCGGAGAAGTTCGTCGCCCGGACAAAGCCTCCGCGGCTCAAGCAGGTCTACCAGGACGAGATCATCCCGGCGATGATGAAGGAGTTCAACTACACGACGCCGATGGCCGTCCCCAAGCTGGTCAAGATCACGCTCAACATGGGTCTGGGCGAGGCGCTCCTGAACGCCAAGCTGCTCGACTCCGCCGAGGAGGAGTTGGCCTCGATCACCGGGCAGAAGCCCGTGATCACCAAGGCGCGCAAGTCCATCGCCACGTACAAGCTGCGGCAAGGGCAGAAGATCGGCGCGATGGTCACGCTGCGCCGCGAGCGGATGTACGAGTTCCTGGATCGCCTGGTGACGTTCGCGTTGCCGCGGACGAGGGACTTCCGTGGGATCTCGCCGAAGTCCTTTGACGGCCGCGGCAACTTCTCGCTGGGCGTGCGCGAGCAGATCATCTTTCCCGAGATCGACTATGACAAGATCGAGAAGATCATGGGGCTCAACGTGACGATCGTTACCACGGCCAGGACCGATGATGAGGGTCGGGCGTTGCTCAAACAGATGGGCATGCCCTTCCGCTAGGAGCTGAGATGGCAAAGTTAGTCGACATGGTCCCGCGGAAGCTGCGCTTCAAGGTGCGCTACCGGAACCGCTGTAAGATCTGCGGACGTCCGCGCGGCTACATGCGTAAGTTCGACATGTGCCGCATTTGTTTCAGGAATCTGTCGCTGCAGGGAGAGATCCCGGGCGTCGTCAAGTCGAGTTGGTAA
>Ga0180009_10007439_pt1 | contig 11185 bp, 8 predicted proteins | sample OS_PC_MetaG_FD_123537 | JGI IMG/M metagenome (GOLD analysis project Ga0180009, IMG submission 123537) | Groundwater microbial communities from the Aspo Hard Rock Laboratory (HRL) deep subsurface site, Sweden - OS_PC_MetaG | ecosystem: Environmental > Aquatic > Deep subsurface > Groundwater...
ATCTCATCATTACTCAGTCCACCCTTAACAAGTCGATCAATCACAGTCTGTCGTTGCGCTGTCACACAAACGAGCACATCAAGCTCCGATTCGAGGCCCCAGTTGAGGATCAGCGCGGCGTCCACAACAACAATCGAAAAATCGCCTGACTTTCTGTAACCATCTATCTGCGCTCTCAGCTCTCTGAGTAATGGAGGATGGACAATGCTGTCCAACCGCGCCCGGTTTTCGGGAGATGAGAATGCGATTCGGCCTGTTGCACGGCGGTTGAGCTTGCCGTCTGAGTCGAGAATGCCTATACCGAATGCCTTCACGAGAGTTTCGAGAACGTAAGGATCGTTCTCTACTACATCCTTACCTATCTGATCCGCAGAGATTACGGCGGCGCCGTTCTCTGCAAAAATCCTGGTGACTTCCGTTTTCCCGGAGCCAATCCGTCCGTAGACTCCGACAGTGATCATCGGGTTTCTCTTACTGAAGTAAACAGGATCATTTGCATTCGAGCCAGTTGTTGCCAGTCGCCATATCAGCCTTGAGCGGCACCTTCAGTTTCACAGCACTCTCCATCTCTGTGCGGACGATATCGCGTACTTCTTTCAGTTCGGGCTTATGAACGTCGAAGACCAGTTCGTCGTGAACCTGCAATATCATCCTTGAAGTTAGACTAGCAAGTCTCTCGTGAATTGCGATCATCGCCAATTTGATCATATCTGCGGCAGTGCCCTGAATCGGCGTATTGATAGCTGTTCGCTCGGCAAACTGGCGAACTGTGCGGTTGCTGGACTCGATGTCCGGGATGTATCTTCGCCTCCCCAGAAGCGTCCTGACATAGCCGTTCTGCCTGGCAAACTCTATATGCTCATCCATATAGTCTCTGATACCGGGATATCGTTTGAAATATGTGTCGATGAACTCCGACGACTCAGTCACGTTCATATTCGACTGCTGCGACAGTCCGAACGCCGAGACACCGTAAATCACGGCAAAATTCGCAGTCTTGGCATGTCTCCGCATATCTGGTGTGACATCCTCGAGATCGACGGAATATACTTCCGATGCGGTACGGGCATGTATGTCCTCTCCCTGCCTGAATGACTCAATCATGGTCTTGTCATTGGCGTAGTGAGCCATTATTCGTAGCTCGATCTGCGAGTAGTCTGCTGACAGAAGCACATGATCAGAGTCACGTGGCACAAATGCTTTTCGAATCTGTGCGCCCTGCTCAGTTCGAATCGGAATATTCTGTAGGTTTGGATCGGATGATGATAGACGACCCGTTGCAGCCACGGTCTGATTATAGGAAGTATGCACTCTTCCTGTTGTCTTGTTTATCAAAGCGGGAAGCGAATCGACATAAGTGCTCTTAAGCTTCGCGAACTGTCTGAATTCAAGAATCAGCCGCGGAAGAGGGTGTTCCTCGCTCAGCTTCTCCAGAACTGACTGATCGGTAGAATACCCGGTCTTTTTGCCTGTCTTTCTCAACGGCTTGAGACCGATCTTCTCAAACAGGATGGTGGAAAGTTGCTGAGGTGAGTTTATATTGAACTCCTCACCGGCAAATCGATAGATTTTGGCCGTGTAGGCTTCGAGTTCCGACTCCATCATCTGCGACAGTTCCTTCAGAAAGGGCACATCGATATTCACCCCTTCTCGTTCCATGTCGGCAAGGACAACAACAAGAGGCATTTCGATATCGCGATAGAGCGATTCAAGTCCCAACTCAGAGAGTTTCGGCTCGAGAATATTCTTGATTCTGAGGGTGCAGTCTGCGTCTTCAGCGGAGTAAAATACGGCCTTATCCACCGGCACCGTCGCAAAAGACTTCTGCTTCTTCCCCGACCCAATCAGATCTGTGATTGGCTGCATCTTGTAGCCGAGATGCTCTTCAGCAAGATGCGAGAGGCCGTGCTGGCGGGAAGATGGATCAATAACATATGAGACTATCATTGGATCAGAGGCTATCCCTTGAGTGATGATACCGGCCCGACGCATGACGAGATAGTCGTACTTGGCGTTCTGCGCACACTTGGCAATCGAATCATCAGACAGCACAGGGTCGAGCAATGCGATGACCTTGTCGAGTGGCAGATTGCCAACGTATCCCTCATGTGCAACGGGGAGATAGAACGCCTCACCCTCATCTACGCAGAACGACAATCCGACGAGGTCCGCAGTAAGCGGGTCGAGACCTGTCGTCTCGGTGTCAAATGTCAGTTCACCCTTCTTTCTTGCACGAGCCAACAGCTTCTCGAGATCCTCGAGAGTCGAAAGCTCTCTGTAATCCTGCTTAAAATCAGGGCTCTTCTGCTCCGGAGCGCTTGCAGCCGCATCACCCAACCTGTCGAGAAATCGATTGAACTCAAGAGTCTTGAATAGCTCACCGACTCGCTCGTTATCCCACGGCTTGATCTCCAGATCATCAAATCCGAGAGGGATATCGACATCGGTGAGGATGGTCACCAGCTCTTTCGATAGTATTGCGCTTTCGCGTCCCTCGGTTACTTTTCGCCTCAGCCCTTTGGCCTCGATCTGCTCCGCAGCCGCAAGAACAGCCTCCAGAGAACCATGTTTCTCCAGAAGCGGCAGGGCGGTCTTTGGTCCGACACCCGGAATCCCCGGAACATGATCCGAGGAGTCCCCCATAATGGCGAGCAGATCGATGACCTGCTCGGGATAGACTCCCATCTTTTCCTTCACTCCTTCGCGGTCAAGACGCTGCAGATCGTCGCCGCTTTTGCCCGGCAACAACATTGTGATCTTGTCAGAAACCAGCTGAGTGAAGTCTTTGTCACCACTCACAACAACTACATCATAACCCTCTTCAGCTCCTGTGGTGGCATAAGCGCCAATAAGATCATCCGCCTCCAATCCCTCCTGCTCAATGCGGGCAACATTCATGGCATCGAGCACCTCTTTTAAACGAGGCAATTGATCAGCCATGTCGTCGGGCATCTTGGCGCGAGTAGACTTGTACTCGGAATACAGATCATGTCGAAAAGTCGGGGCTGCCGTATCGAAAACAACAAGCAAGTGGCTTGGATGAAACTCGTCAAGAACACGAAAAAGCGAACTGAGAAAGCCATAAACCGCTGACGTTGGCTCACCTCTCGCTGTGATCAGGGGATTGCGAATCAGTGCGAAATAGGCGCGGTAAGCAAGGGCAGAACCGTCGATGAGATACAAGCTCTTCTTCATTTCACATACAACTTATGCGTCAAGATATAGTCCTCGATCTCCGGCGGCACAAGATATCTGATGCTGCGGCCGGATCTGAGTCGTTCGCGCAGAACGGTCGAGGAGATATCGAGCTTCGGCATTTCCAACCAGATCACCCTGTCCCTGTACTTGGCGTCGACGGGTGCTGAATCGACAGGGCGGGAACCGACCACAATATTCGCTTCCTCGAAAATCCGATCCGGCTGATGCCAATCTTCCATCTTTTCCAAATTATCAAGCCCGACAATAAGAAACCACTCTGCATCCGGATAGAGCTTCTTGAGCGAACGAATCGTGTCAAGAGTGTATGAGGGGCCACCCGCTTCTTTCTCGACTTCGCAGAGTTCAAACTTCTCATCATTCTCACAAACAATACGCACCATCTCGCGGCGATCAGCGTACGCAGAGATGGCATCGGAGATCTTGTGTACTGCCTTGTATGTGGGGACGAGCAGTACTTTGGTCAGAGCTAGACGATCGGCGCATTCGTTGAATAGGAAAAGGTGCCCGGTGTGAATCGGGTCGAATACACCTCCTCCAATTCCAATTCTCATGCCACTCATATCGTGTCGGATGCCACTGAAGAATGGTCCGCCTCAGTCTGGATCTTCTCCAGCTTCGATCTGGCCTTCTTCTCCCACTTGTGCCCGGAAAACGCCTGCAGAAAGTTGTTCAACTTCAACTCAGCGTCGGCATACTTCCCCTGCTTGGCGTCAATCTCAGCCAGCAGATACAGAGCACAACCACGCCACTGAGGGGATTCATATTCAGCGACGATCTCCTCGAAGTAGACCCGGGCCGAGGTGTACATCCCCATTCGATAGTACTGTTGGCCGCTTTCAAAGAGCTTCTTCGTGATCCTGCCGCGACATTCGGTCAACAGCTCTTTGGCTTCTCCGATAAGAGGCGACTGCGGGAAATCCTCGATGAAGTTCTTAATCTCGGTTAGCGCAGTGTTGGTCTCTGTTTGATCCAGGCCGGTGTTTTCAGGAGCCGCCAGATAGAAACACTTGCATATCATCAATTGACCGTCGTCAGCCAGCGGACTCGTCGGGAAGTTCCTCACCAGTCGTCTGAACTCGGACACAGCAAGAATATAGTCGTTATCATTGAAATAGCACATCCCGAGAAAATACTGAACCGAGTCGATATAGCTGACGCCTGAATAGTTGAAGATCATCAGGCGGAATGCCTCGGCTGCGTGGAAATACTTGCCTCTTTCATAGAGGCTCCTGGCAGTCTCATACTGGTCTTCCGCATTATCCTTGCGGACATTCCCAATCGATGAACAACCGGCAACTATCAGAACAAGAATTACTACTGCGAGATACAATCTATGCATGACTCAGCTCTCCTTACCTTGATGCAAAAAACAGATATACCAATCCTCCGACGATTGACGTAACGATCACTGGCTCCCAGACTTTCTGTATCGGACCAGGGGGAAGTTCCGCGTTGAACAACTGCGAAGAATTCCGTTCGATCTCCTCTTTCTCAGAAAGATCAATCTGTTCCGAATACTCCCTCACGAGATAGTCCTCCCAGATTGATGCATTCTCTTCCACAACACTGAAACGTCCCGACACTGACAACACCCTGCAAATATCTCCGCGAGTAAACAGTCCTCCATCGCGAGAATCGTATCGAAACTGAATATCTCTCAGACTAAACTGCAAGCCCACACCTGAACTGGAATCAAATGACCGGACCATCCCATTGGTTCGAACGGCCGCACTCAGGGCAGATCCCGAGACGTTCAGATTATCTATCGCGGGAGGAGAATAGTCGATATAGATCTGCCCGGAGGGTATTGCAGGGAACATCGCAAGCGCCTCGGTAAAATAACTCTCTAGACTCCGCCTGACAAACTCATCATTCGTGTCAGCGGCAATCACAGTGCAGAGCGGCAGGATTGTCACCGATGCAAGTATTATCGCCGCAGGGAGAAACACAGATCTATGAATCATATTCTGCCTTCAAGCTCCGGTATTTCTTAAGGACTTTCGCCAAATATGCGTTCGGTGGAGTGATGTCGTCATGCTGCAATCTGCTCAGGCGCGTCGGCCCGATATTGTAGGCCGTAATCGCCTCTTTCAGATCTCCGAATTTGAGAACCAGCTCAAAGAGGTACAGACTTCCGAGTTCGACATTGTAGTCCGGCTCCAGAAGCATGCTTCTGTTGTGCCAGTCTATGCCTCGTCGATTCGCGACATCTGAGCCAATCGAAGGCTTGACTTGCATCAGCCCGATAGCTCCCATATTCGAAACCTGTTCCTTCTTGAACGAGCTTTCTACCTGAATCAGAGCCAGTAGCAGCAAGGGGTCGTAACCATACTTGCGGCTCTCGTTATAAACTACATTGGCAAGAGTGCCTATTTCGGATGGCCGCATGCCGATTTGGAAATCTTCGATTATATCGAGAATCTTAAGTTTCTCCTCGAGCTGCTCTATTTTTGACTGCTGATACTGGATCAGCTTCTCATTCTCGTACTTCTCGGTCAGCAAATAGAATATAGTCGCCGACTGAAAAACATATATGAGAGCGAAAACAAAGGCGACAGGTCGGGACATGGCAAGTCCCGTAATCCGTACCATCTTTTCGCGCATCGGCATTTCAGCTCCTTTCAGTCGGCAGCGGCGTACAGATCGTAAGCCTCTGCTCTCGTTACACGAGCCTTGATTATGCTGCCCCGGCGGAATGACCCGTCGAGCAGCACATTCCCGTCGATCTCCGGTGCCTGAGAGAGAAGTCGACCCCAGACCGTGCCGTTCGATGCGGGACCATCGATGATCACATTCTGCGTCGAACCCATCAGAGCGTTATTCCTGTCGAGCGATTGCTCCTGGACAAGAATCATCAGCGAATCAACCCGTCTGGAAATAGTGTTCTCCCTGACTCGTCCACTCCGTCCATAAGCCTGCGTCCCCTCTTCAGGAGAATATCCGAAAACACCCACCCGTTCGATATCAAACTCTTCCTGAAAACGCAACAGTTTTTCGAAGTCAGCCGAGGATTCGCCCGGATGTCCTATCAAATAAGTAGTCCTCAGCGTGATATTCGGGACCGTACTGCGAAGTCTATCAATGAGATCCCTGATATGAGCTGATGTGACTTTCCGATTCATAAGTTTCAGCATGCGATCTGAAATATGCTGCAATGGCAGATCAAGATACGGAATTATCTGTGGACTTGATGCCATGACCTGTATCAGATCATCCGTAACGCTATTCGGATGAGCATACATAATCCTGAACAGGGTTCTCGTGTTCATTTCGAGCAATCGACTCAGCAGAGTCGGCAGGGCTGCCCGTCCGTAGGTGTCCTTGCCGTAACGAGTAGTCTCCTGACCGATCAGGATCAACTCTCTGACCCTGTTTGAAATGTGATATTCAGCTTCGCTGATGATATCCGCGATCGGTCTGCTCCGAAAGCGGCCACGTATCGACGGAATCGCGCAGTAACTGCACATATTGTCACAACCATCCGATATCTTGATGTACGCGTAGCTCCTCGGTTGCTGCAGTTGCTGCACATCGTGAACCTGATACCGCTTCGTGATCACGCCGGTATACGTGCGCTTGCCATTTTCAGATACGATCACATTCGCGATATTTCTCAGATCCCCGATCCCAAGGAAGTGGTCGATTTCCGGTATCCCCGCGGCCAGCTCCTCCCTGTATCGCTGCACCAGACAGCCGGTGACGATGAGCTTCTTAGGTCTGCCGATGGACTTGTACCGTGAGAGATCGAGTATCTCGTCAATCGACTCCTCCTTTGCCTGCCGGATAAATCCGCAGGTATTCACGACAAGAACGTCGGCGCGTGATGGAGTTGAAACCAACTCGCATCCTAAGCGTTTCAGATATGCAGCCATAACATTTCCATCGACTTCGTTCTTTGGACAGCCGAGATTCCTGATAAACACCTTGGGGTTCATTGTGGGCTCACGGTATGCGAATTTCTTCAACGCCTTTGGGCGTCTTGAACTCGAACATGTTCTCGGGGAGACCATTGTCTACCTTGAGATCGGAGAAGTCTATTGTGACGACATTGCCGTTGATGTCGACGTACACCGCGCGGCGGGTCAGCCGATCATCTCCGCCGATGAATAGCGTCATTTTCTGGATGAACTCGTCTTTCTCGTTGCACACCAGCTCAACGACGCGGCATGCGATTTTGCCAAGAGTAGTGTCGGGTAGAAGTGAGGGTGAATATGATTCTCTGAATGAGAACAAATAGTCACTGGGACGAACGAGGTCGCGCACGTTGGAGACCTTGTCGATCGTTACCTGCTTGTTTTCCTTCGAATATACCCAAAGCAGCTTTCCATCGGACGAAATCGTCTGATCTTCCGTCTGGATCAGGAACTTATCCCCCTTCGCAAGATACATCTTTCCCGAAGTGCGCTCGACCGAAGAGAAGACACCCGAATTCACCTCCTGCTTGAAGCTGATCTCCATGTCGATCAAATTCTCGAATCTCTCCTGCAGACTCTTGAGAATCGTGGCAGAGTTATCAGCATTGACCGATGACTGCCCCGACATTATCAGCAGGAACAACAAAAGCAGAATTCCTGTACGTGGTATCGTTTTCATACTGTCGTATTATACAAAAAAAGAGCGTGCTTTGCTCAATCATTCTTCAGCAATGTGCCAAGATACAGCTCGTCGACCAGGACTTCTCTCGCCTTCGATCCGTCATATACGCCCACAATCTTCTTCTCTTCGAGCTGATCTATCAGTCGTGCGGCGCGCTGGTAGCCGATTCCAAGCCGTCGTTGCAGCAACGAAACAGAGCCCTGCTTGTGGCGAACGACCAGTTCGGCAGCCTCCTTCAGAAGCGGGTCAGTGCCAAGATCAGCCTGCCTCTGAGCGGAAGTCTCTTCTGTAAAGTTGTTGAGTTTCGGAATCTCGACCTGCTGCTCTTTCATATGCTCCATGAGCGCGGTAGTCTCCAGAGATGATACATAGGCACCATGGATTCGCACCGGTTCCGGCTGGCCCGGCTCCAGGAAGAGCAGATCACCATGCCCAAGCAGCTTCTCAGCACCATTGCCGTCAAGTATGGTCCGGGAGTCTATTCTTGTCGCAACCTGGAATGCGAGGCGAGCGGGGAAATTCGCCTTTATAAGCCCGGTAATCACATCGACCGATGGACGCTGAGTCGCGAGCACGAGGTGAATTCCGACTGCACGAGCCATCTGTGCAAGGCGTGTTATCAATGTCTCAGTCCTCGTAGATGTATTGCTCATCATGAGATCGGCAAGCTCATCCACCATAATCACGATGTACGGCAGCTTATTGGCGTCGCCGACCTTCGTGTTGTAATCCTGAATATTACGTACATTCTCGGACGCGAGCTTCTTATACCGCGACTCCATCTCACCAACGGCATCATTCAGTAAGCTTTCCGCCTTCCGAGGGGTTGTGACGACAGGTCTTTCGAGATGAGGTAAGCCTTTGTAAACGGATAGTTCCAGCATTTTGGGATCAATAAGAAGGAATCGGAGGCTGGTCGGATCATGCCGATAGATCAAGCTTGTAATGAGAACATTCAGGCAGACACTCTTGCCCGATCCCGTCGCACCCGCCACGAGCAAGTGCGGCATAGCCGCCAGATCGGCCACAAACGGCTCGCCCGAAGTTGTGCGACCGAGAGCCATCGGCAATCTTACAGAGGAATCACCGTAATCATCTGATTCGAGAATGTCTTTCAAATAGACCATCTGTGGATTTCTGTTCGGTATCTCAATTCCGACAGCCGCCTTGCCGGGCACCGGAGCAATAATCCTGATCCGCTTGGCTCTCAGTGCAAGAGCGAGGTCATCCGACAGGTTAACGATCTGATTTACTTTTATCCCTAAACCGGGTTTGAATTCGAACCGCGTGATCACCGGACCGGGATATTTCTCGATCTTGCCCCCCTCTACTTCGACCCCAAAGGTCTTGAGGGTTCGCAAAAGATCATCCGCTGTCTGCTGAAGTTCCGATGAGGTGACAGATTGTACGGGCTGAGGGTTATCCTCCAGCAGATCAAGACTCGGAAAGACATATTCACCGGCTTGTGTTTCAACGACTTGAGGGTTTTGCGATGTCTTCTTTTTGGGCATCTTCCCAGCCTTCTTCTCCTCCTCTTCACGCTTCAATGCTGCTTCCTGAATTTTCTTGATGTCTGCAGCGAAATTCTCGGACGGGGGCGGCGTCTTGGAGCGAACATACGAAGAGTCAGGCTCTTGCGGTTCATCGCACTTTTCCTCATAGCTTGGCCTAAGGAAATCAAGATTGAACCCCTTGATCCGCTGCCAGATCGACAGAGGCGGCCCATCATCAGTCGCCCGCGACTTAGCTCGCTTGGGATTTCTACTATAGCCTTCAAACATCCCCCCGAACCAGGCCTTGATCCTGCCGGGAATTGCGCGAGCCTTCTGCTCCCATTTGCGGGGACGCCAGTCGATGAGCAGCGACAGGAAGATCAATCCCGCTGCTATGCAGATCAGAACAGTGCCGACGGAACCGAATAGCCGTGACAAGAGGCTCGCCACCAGATGCGCCATCAGCCCGCCGAGTGTTGAGACATAATTCACATTTCTGAGAGGAGGATTGACCGCAGACAATGCCACAAGCGTCGAAATCGCAAAGAACAACCCTGATGCGTAATAGAATCGTTTGAAGTATTTCTCATTGTCCCATTTGAAAAGCAATCGCAGGCCCCATAAACCGAACCAGACCGGCACAAAGAACGATAGTAACCCTAAAAACTGATACGCAAAGTGTGAAAATACCATCCCAGCATATCCGACGCTGTTCTCGGGATTCAGCTCGTCGATCGACATAGTCGAGCCCGGCTGGAAGTACAGCTCATCACCCGTGGACTTGCTCGTCAGACTGCCGAGCGTCAGTAGAGCAATCAGCAGCATCAGCAAGCCGATCACCTCCTGCTTCCGTTTCGGCGAGAGGCGATTAAGTCCCAGAATCCGCTTGAGGTAGCCCAAAATCATGTGTCAAATTTACCCGGAACGGAGCCTTGCGTCAACAAAAAGTACTTATTTGAAAGCCACAAGAAGCGTTCTGTTGTCGACTCTCCTGCGCGACTCCAGATTAGAATGTCGTCTGTGAAATCTGATCAAAGAAGGACCGTCCGGTCGGTGAATCCTCTGTCTTGAACTCAATTTCAGGAATCTGCTTGACATTGATCTTGAAGTAATAGCCTTTCAGGCTGCCGTTCGGTACCCATGAGAACATGAACTCCCAGCAGTGCAGGTCGCGGTAAACATTGATAGATCGGCTGACAATGATCTTGCGACGAATGTCGTAGTTCTGGTCGATATTGACATTCCAGTGCTCGGTGAGGTCAAATCGAGCAGAAGTCGTAATCCAGTGAGTAATAGTCTTATTGTCAAAGAGGAGATTGCGATTCTCCGTATACCGATGGCCGACATTGACGCTCCATCCTCTGCGCAAGGAGGGCACACCGATTCCCGTGACTTGATCACCGAGATCGACCGGGGATGGCATTCCCGCCCGCCCCGCCATAGAGAAACTCGTGCTCACACTGATATTCTTCAATTTTGCGTGAATAGGATCAAAATACAACGTCACCGGATTGTAGAGATCATGCACTGCTGAAACCTGCACCGACAGTCGAGGAATTGATGTTGTCCTCAGTGATGTTGACAGATTCGACCACTTGCGGCTTTCGGCCTCGAAGTTGTAGCTCGCGGATGACGATAGGTTGAACAAATCGAGCTTCCGCTCCTCTTCTCCTGAACGGTATTTCATCTGGAATATCTGCGTCAATGAGAACGACATTGCCTTACTCTGCACACTTGCAGTTGATGCTCCTACGAAATGCGCCTCATCTGTATTCAGATCACTCTTGGGTGTATATGAGAAACTGGCTCGTGGAGTCAGGGTGTGTCTGATGCCAACAAGGCCCGGGATCGGAGGGAAGAAATATCCATAAAGATTC
>Ga0180009_10007441_pt1 | contig 11183 bp, 10 predicted proteins | sample OS_PC_MetaG_FD_123537 | JGI IMG/M metagenome (GOLD analysis project Ga0180009, IMG submission 123537) | Groundwater microbial communities from the Aspo Hard Rock Laboratory (HRL) deep subsurface site, Sweden - OS_PC_MetaG | ecosystem: Environmental > Aquatic > Deep subsurface > Groundwater...
ACGTCGCAGAAACCGTCGAAATCGCCGTGCACGTGGAATCCGAAATGATCCGTGCCCCATGTCAGGCCCTGTTTGTCGGCCGCCTGCTCCCCGGTTCTCTGGCCCCGGACGATGAGGGTGGCGCCTTCAAAGGCCACGCGAATCTGCGGAGCGCCGCCGACATCGTTGCTGCTGGTGATCTCCCCGCCCAGTATATCTACGTACCAGGATGTCGTTGCCTGCGGGTCCGCACTGACGAGATGGACATGATCAAAAACAATCCTTGCATCATTCATAATGTTTTTTCCTTTCATAAAAAAATGCCGTCTTTGTTCAGGTTATTGAAATATTGTTATCTGTGATTTATTTCGAATTTGCCGGATGCCTTCCATAAATTTTTCGGCAAGGACGCTTGACACCGAATGTGCATATATTTCCCCATCCGGGGTCATTCCCCATATCCGGCCATCGTGCATATAGGCGGCAAGCAGTTTCTTACCGATTTCAAAACGATCCTTCATTTCTTTAAGTGTCGCATGTTCAATGGGTAATGGATCCGGAAACCGTTGTTCGAAATCGACAAGACGTTTCATGAAGTTGAGTATTCTTCCGAGTCTCAAAATCGTCACCGACTCCGTCCGTGTTGTGGTGTGAGAAATCGGAAATGCTGTCGAGCGCATCAGCGAATACGAATGCGGAAGTAATCCCAATCGATCACATAGCAGGTAGTCCGCACTTCCAGGTGAAGGATAAAATACGGAAACACCCGCAAGCACCCGGCGGCGGGCAAGAAAGAGAAGATCCTGTAAGGAAGCTTCGGCGGATTGATAGGGCGCACCGATGATGATGTAGCCGACGGCATCGAGATCGAACCTTTCGGCAATACGAAGTGCGCGATCGAAAGCCTCGGTCACATCCGGGCGCTGAAACCGTTTTAACTGCTCCTTATCCGTGGACCCCAGCGATAGATTCAGGGTCCTGAACCCGGCCCCTTTCATCGCGCAAACCACATCCTTGTCAAGCGACGGAGGATACAAACCGTTCATGGCGCGAAGTTCAAGGTCTTTGTTTTTAAAGCGGGTGGAAATCTCTTTTAAGAGGGTGAGAAACCATTTTCGATCCAGGGCAAGGTTCTCATCTTCAAAGTCGATAAACCCGGCATCATCTTCTCCCAGTGCGGCTTCGATCTCCCTGATGACTGCGGAAACGGATCGTCTCCGGTATTTAAAGCAGGAAGCTGCATTGACCGAACAGTAGGAGCAGGTCATGGGGCATCCGCGACTGGCCGTAACCACGACACTCCCCTTTTTTCCCCGTCTGTAAAAGGATTGCCGGATGAGGTTACCTGCCGGCAATGGGTTCTCATCAAGGTTTTCTGAAACAGCCGGTTCACGGATCCAAAGGGAGCTGTCGGCATTTCGGCAGACGATTCCCGGAACGGAATCTATTGGAAGCCCCCGCTTTATCGCTCTTGCCAACATCGGCAGGGAAACCTCCCCTTCCCCGCGAAGCACGAAATCAACGGCATTGCTTTCCATAACGGTTTCGGGAAGCACAGTGGGATGATGGCCGCCCAGCACGGTCTTGCAATCCGGATGAAACGCCTTTACAGCCCGAGCAGTCTGAATCGCCTCCTCAATATACGGGGTAAACAGCGCGGAGATACCGACCAGAAACGCCCCCGATGCTTGAGCCAACCGGCCGATATGTTGATAGCTGTAGCCAAAGTGTCTAAACTGATGAAACAGACCAAACGGCGAGATGTCCGGCTTTCCGTAATATTTGGCAAGATAGCTCAAGTCTTCCGGAAGCTCGATGGGATGCGATTTTTTTGTAGCCAGCGCATCAATGATATCAACGGAGAATCCTTCTTGAATCAGAGCAGCGGCGATACAGGCCAGGCCGTACGGAACGGTACGTTTCGAGGTGAGATAAAAGTCCCGGATCGGGGGTTGTATCAGAAGAATGTCTGTCAATTTGCGAATGTCGATTTGCGAATGATTAGAACGGAGTCACCTATTGTTAATCCCTAGACGAATACATGCGCTTTAGTGCGTTGCAGACGGCCTCCGTAACCTGTTCCGTGTCGGCGTCGCCTCCCAGGTCTTTCGGCATATTGCTTCCCTCTGCAGTAACGGCTTCAATGGCTTTCATCAGGTTTTGAGACGCCCGTTCTTCTCCCAGATGCTCGAGCATCAGGACCGCGGTCCAGAATGTACCGATGGGATTGGCAATGCCTTTCCCCATGATATCGAAGGCGGAGCCGTGAATCGGCTCAAAGAGCGATGGATACGTCCGCTCCGGGTTGATGTTCGATGTTGCGCCGATACCCAGGCTGCCTGAAAGCGCTGCGGCAAGATCTGAGAGAATGTCGGCATGCAGGTTGGTTGCCACCAGCACATCCAGAGTATCCGGCCGTAAAACCATCCGGGTGGTCACTGCATCCACGAGCATTCGATCTGTTGAAACATCGGGGTATCCACCGGCCACCTCCTCGAAAATTTCATCCCACATAACCATGCCGTGCCTCTGGGCATTGGATTTGGTAACAAGCGTCAGTTGCTTTTTAGAGCGTTTTTGGGCCAGCTCAAAAGCAAACGCCATAATTCTTCGAACCCCGGAACGGGTAAATACGGACACATCCATGCCGACTTCTTCCGCCAGACCCCGGTGGGCACGCCCGCCGACACCTGAATATTCACCTTCCGAGTTTTCACGAACGATGACCCAATCCAGATCCCCTGTATCTCGACCTCTCAGCGGACTGGTGATGCCGGGAAGAATACGTGCCGGTCGGACATTGGCATACTGATCGAAACTTTGACAGATGTTGAGCCGAAGACCCCACAGCGAAATGTGATCCGGCACCGAAGGATGACCCACCGCCCCGAAATAGATGGCGTCATAGCCGGTCAAAACCTCCAGCCCGTCTTCGGCCATCATTCGACCGGTTTCGTGATAATAATCGCACCCCCAGGGGAGAGTGTCGAACTGCATCCGGAAGGTTCCTTCACATTCCTGAAGCACTTCCAGGACACGAATCCCTGCCGGGATGACTTCCTTTCCGATACCGTCTCCCGGTATTGCCGCAATCCGAAACGTTTTCATAGAAACTATTCCTTCCCGGAAATTATTACTGAGTGCATTAGATTGTTTCCAAAGGCTTACAGCGAATTAACCACGGAGGCACAAAGGGCACAGAGAAAGTTTATTTTCTTCCGATCGGGGAGACGACCGATCGGAAAAAGCTCTCAACCCTCCGGGTTCGTTGTTAAATTCTGTATATGCCGAAGGCGTGTACATTTTTATTTGCCGGTATCTCCCGGCAAATAAAAGAACATTAAAACCCTCTGTGAACTCAGTGTCTCTAGCACAGCGGGTGGTTAAACCTTTTATCATCATGCAACCCATATTATGCACTTGGTAGTAAAGACTTGAACTGCCTGTCAAATGCTTCTCCAAGCTCCTCATGGAGGCTCCGGCCATGGGAATCCATGGTCACGATGCCGGCGAAATCTTTAAACCGTACCTTCCAGAAAGCTTCCGGCAGTCCGAATTCTTCCTTTTTGAACACATCGAGCACCTCCGCCATGGCAGTCGCATTGTAGACCCCTGCACCGCCGATACCATGAAGATATACCGCTCCGAACTTCCGACACGCAGCAAGGGTTCGGGGTCCCATGCCGCCTTTTCCGATAACAACGCGAACCTTGAACGCCTCGATAACCTTGTCCTGATAGATCTCATCCCGGATACTGGTTGTGGGGCCGGAGGATACGATGCTCCATGTTCCTTTATCATTGCGAACGATCGGGCCGCAATGATAGATGGCCCCTCCGTTTAAAATCGAATGGAGCTCATCAAACATTGCTTGATCTTCCCCGGACAGGGATTCGGCGCCTTTGATCAACGTCTCCACCATGTATTTGTGAGCGGCATCTCGACCGGTGGTTGCAATGCCGGATATTTGAAGGGCATCTCCCACACGCAGGTCTCGAATTTCTTCTTCGGAAATGGGTATGTTTAATTTTTTCATTTCTGTTCACTCTCTCATATGATTTTATAGGTTCCGTCCGGCTCAACCCTAAGAGACCGCCTTCTATTTTCCCAGCACATATAGGTGATGGTGACAAAGAAGCATGCCGGCACCCTGTGCAACGCTCCGATTTTAACACCCAGCAGCGTGGTGTTTCCTCCCAATCCAAGAGGCCCGATTCCCAGCTGATTTCCTTCTGCCAGGATCCGTTGTTCAAGCTCGGCAAGAATCGGATCCGGATTGACATCATCAAGAGGCCTAAGGAGCTGGTGTTTTGATTCCACATAACCGGATCCACGATCGCCGCCGATGCACACACCCAAAATACCGGGAGGACATCCCTTTCCTTCCGCTTTTCTCACGGTATCCAGCACCACGCGGCGGACACCCTCCAGATCCCGTCCTGCATCCAGTTCCGCATACGGCAGACTGTACTGGCGCCCCACATTTTCACTGCCGCCGCCTTTCAGCATCAATTGGATTTCAATGGCCGGATCATCCCATTCGGTAAAGTAGGCGCCTGGAAATCCCTCTCCCACATTGATTCCGCTGTTTTTTCCGGTCACCGGATGCACGGCATTGGGCCGCAAATACTGCTCCTTTGTGGCCCGGGCCAGAACATCGTGAAATACATTTGTCATCTTGCGTTTGGATAAATTTTCAGGATGATGAACGAAAAAAAGCGGCATGCCGGTATCCTGACAGGCCGGCTTCATGGTCGTTTTGGCCATATCCAGATTTTCAAGGAAAATGGACAATACCAGTTCGGCGGTGGAACCCGGCCCTTCATTTTCCCGAGCCTGTTCAAGGGCTTTCCGCACATCATCCGGGAGTATGCAAGCGGTGTTGCGGACCAGATCAAATACCGCTTGAGAAAACATCTCGCCCCCAATATCAATGCTGTTTGTCATCAGACGTTCACCTCCATACGGTTCAATAGCGTAACGCGAATCACGGATTCTACATTAAGTAATTACGTATTGGCTCTATAATATATACTTGGGAGGGGTCAACAAGAAATATTGCATTAACCGGGATGGCCTCGGCAGTCCTTCTCTCATTTAAACCCATCATTCCAGCGTTCCAAATATTCCAGTATTCAAATTGTGAGCGAATCAAACCATGTTCTTATATAGATAACAGTTGTTTTTTCTATATCTTTTATTATATTAATAAGCATAACATAAATCAGACATTAAATGGTGTTGCCATGAAAAACGTACAGATTAGTTTTGAAGAAAATTTGTTGGAGTCCATTGATAGTATCGCTTCGTCTTCACAATTATCTCGTTCTGCTATTATACGCGAGGCCCTGCGAAACTGGATCAAACAGAGAGAGATCCAAGAATTTGAGCGAGAATGGATTCGAAAGCTTAAGGAACACCCCCGGGATTTGGTGGATTCTGAAGCCTGGATGGACATTGAGAAATGGGAGGAACGATGAATCGCGGCGACATATGGCTCATTGATTTGGGCAAAAAGATCGGCAAACGCCCCGTACTTATCCTGACCCGTCAAAATGTTCTGGAGTATCTCAACAAAGTAACCGTCGCCGAAATATCCACCCAGGGCAAAGGTTATCCCACTGAAGTCTTTATCGATCAGAAAGCGAATTTGCCCAAATCCTCTTTCGTTCAAGCAGAGAACTTACATACCGTACCCAAAGAGAAACTCTTCAAATATATAGGAACACTCGATCCGGAAAGCATGCAGGAAATATCCCGCAAAGTCGTTTTAGCACTCGAACTTGAAAGTTGTTTCTATGAGAGTTGATTTTTTGTTATAAGCGGTTTTGAAATCACATCCTGTTGCATTCGATCATTAATGGTGCAGATTGCTGTGAAGAAAGGAGTCAACGTGTCGGAAGCTTTCAATAAATTTTTTGAACCCAAAAGCGTTGCCGTTGTCGGTGCATCGGCCGGTAAAGGAAAACCCGGAAACGATGTGCTTCAAAACATCCTTGCAAATGAATTTAAAGGTGAGCTCTACCTGGTAAATCCCAAAGGCGGAGAGATCATGGAAAGGAAAGTCTATCCATCCATTGAATCCCTTCCCGACGGAATCGACCAGGCAATAATCATTTTACCTGCAAAACTAAACCCCCAGGCCATCCGTGACTGTGCAAAAAAAGGCATCCGCGCAATCGTTCTGGCGGCGGGCGGGTTTTCCGAAGTGGATGAAAAAGGAGAATCGCTGCAACACGAGTTGATTTCGGCCATCAAAGAAACCGGCGTGCGGGTCATCGGACCCAATACATCCGGGCATTCTTCGACCCCGGCAAATTTTACTTCCAGTTTCTTTCCCTTGGGCAAGATCCCCAAAGGCAGGATCTCCTATATTGCGCAGACCGGCAATTTTGCGACCCATACCATGCGATACATTGCTTCGGGAGAGCATTTCGGTGTCGCTCGGGTTGTGGGTCTTGGCAACAAAGTCGATGTGGATGAAAGCGATGTTCTCGAATACTATGAAAACGACCCTGAAACTGCGGCTATATTTGTCTATCTCGAAAGCTTCAAAAACCCCAGACGGTTTCTTGAGATTGCCCGGCGTGTGACCCCCGTTAAACCGGTCATTCTTCTGAAAGGCGGAAGCACTGCCGAGGGGGCTAAAGCGGCCGTAGCCCACACAGCAGCACTGGCTTCGGACGACCGGATTATAGAAGGGGTGCTCAAGCAGGCCGGAATAACCCGGATTTACAAATACTCTCACCTCTTCCTTGCTGCCAAGGCCCTTTCTGTGATGCCGCTTCCAAAAGGAAACCGGGTCAGTTTCATGGCGCCGTCCGGAGCCATGCTGGTAATCATGACGGATCTGTGCCGGCAGCAGTGGAATTTAGACGTACCCGAACTGGAGCCGGCCAGCCGCCAACGCCTGCAGGACATCAGTCCTCCCTATATCCGAATGCGCAACCCGGTGGACATATGGCCGTCGGCAATCGTGCACGGTATCGAATATGCCTACGGAGAGGCCATGGAAGCGGTGCTCAAGGATCCCAATATAGACGCCGTGGTGCCCATCATGATGATTACCGATGAAACCGGTGTGCCCGATCTCGATTTCATCGTGAACCTTGCCCGCAAATATCCGGACAAACCGATATATGTGACCTTCAGCGCACAGAAAAAACATATGGATGCGGCAAAGGCGTATCTGGAGCCGCGGGGGGTTCCGACCTTTCCACTCATTGAAGAACCCTTTGAAGTGCTGTCCATCCTGTATCGTTGCAACCAGTTGATGAAGCGCAACAGGAAATCAAGTTAGGGGCTTCGCTCCAATTGGAATGTTGGAATGCTGGAGTGCTGGAATAATGAAAATTAATTTATTTTCAACAAGGTTGTAGAATTTCCGGGACGTTGAATAGAGGAGATGGAAATAGAGATGAAGGAGACGGTAAAGATTTTGAATGCAGCGAAAACCGGCGGGCAAAGCCGGCTTTCGGAATTTGAAAGCAAGCAGATATTATCCGAGTACAACATTCCGGTGGTACAGGAGACATTGGCTAAAAATATCGAACAGGTAAAATCCGCTGCATCCGCCATCGGATATCCGGTGGCGCTGAAAGCGTGCTCATCTGCCATTGCGCACAAAACCGAAGGCGGTTTGATCGCACTGGACATCAAGGACGAAGAGGCGCTTTTGACCGGCTTTGAAGACATACAGAAAAGAACCAAGGGCATGAGTGTGGATTTTCTGGTGCAGGAAATGATCAAAGGGGGCAGGGAACTAGTTATGGGGTTGGTGAGGGACCCTCAGTTCGGCCCGTGCGTGATGTTCGGTCTCGGGGGAATCTTTACGGAAGCCTTGAGTGATGTCTCTTTCCGGTCCGCTCCGCTTACAGAGGAGGATGCCCTTGAAATGATGCAGGAGATAAAGGGGCACAAGATACTTTCAGCATTTCGGGGAATGCCGGAAATGGATCTCGGCAAACTGAGCAAATGCCTCATCCGTCTCGGTGAAATCGGATTGGATCATGAAGCCATTCGCGAAATCGATATTAATCCGCTGATCGTTAAAGGCAGTCAACCCGTGGCTGTAGATGCATTGATTGTATTGGACGGCGAGTGACCCTCGCTCATGGCAAAATCGTATCCCATCAGAAAATAGGTGAAGGCTGTGGGCTGGGTTTTCACGGTCCCGGAAAAGGCTTCTGCCAGTTCATTTGCCAGATTCTCCCATTTGGGATCCCCGGTCAACCGCGATAAGCGAAGTAGATTGAATAAAGAGATCGAGTTCGCCGACGGAATGGCGCCATCGTACAATTCCTTGGGGCGTATGGGTAGATCGGTTGCGGTTTTGTCCGTTAGAAAAAATCCGCCGGCTTCCGTGTCCCAGAAATCTGAAATCATGATGTCCGTAAACTGAATGGCCGATTCCAGATACGATGGATTAAAGGTGGTTCCATAAAGCTCAAGGAGTCCGTGGGTGAAAAAAGCGTAATCTTCTGCTGTGGCCGGTATGGCGACTTCTCCATCCCGAAAGCGGTGTAAAAGCCTCCCTTTTTCATCCATCATGTTCTGCAATATAAATTCTGCCGATTTTTCAGCAATAACCGTATATTCAGGATCGTTCAGGATCCTTGCGCCCATGGAAAGCGCAGCGATCATCAATCCGTTCCAGTTTGTCAGCACCTTGTCGTCTTTGAGCGGATGGATGCGTTTCTTTCTGACTTCAAACAGCTTTCGGCGAGTGTTATCCCATTGTTCCTTCAGCTCTGTCTCTTTTGCCCCGGTCTCATCTGCCCACCGGGATAACGATTGGCCGAGGTGAAGAATATTGGTGCCGGTTTTTCTTCCGGAAGCTTCATCCAGAAAATTCCCCTCCTCCTCCATATTGAATATCCGCCTCCATGCCGATGCATCTGTCCCTAATATCTTTTCTGCTTCTGTTGTGGTCCACACATAAAATTTTCCTTCTTCTCCTTCGCTGTCCGCATCTTCTGCGGAAAAAAAGCCGCCGGCTTCGGAAGTCATGTCCCGGAGCACATAGGAAAAGATCTCCCGGGCAGTATCCGAGAAAAATCGATCTTGAGTGATCTGGAATGTTTCCAGGTATGCTTGAGCCAGCAGCGCCTGATCGTAGAGCATCTTTTCAAAATGGGGCACAAGCCAGTGCTTGTCCGTGGAATAGCGATGGAAACCGTAACCCACGTGATCCCAAATCCCGCCAAGCCTCATGGCCGATAATGTCTTTTTCACCATCTCAAGCGGTTGTTTTTTTCCGGTCCGGTGATGATATCGGAGCAAAAACAACAGCTGATGGGGAGTCGGAAACTTGGGCGCGGAACCGAAGCCTCCGAAACGGGCGTCATAGATCTTTTCAAACTGCGCAAATGCATCGTCGAATACGGTTTCATCCAGAGCGCCGCCGGAATGAAAAGAAAAGATTTTTCCAAGATTTCCTGAAATACTGCTTGCCGACGTTAAGACTTTATCTCTTTCCGTTTCCCAGAGCCTTTTAACATTCCGGCAGAGATCGATAAGCCCGGGACGCCCGAACCGATTCTGTTTGGGAATGTAGGTGCCGCCAAAAAAAGGGATCTTATCCGGTGTCATAAATATGGTAAGGGGCCAGCCGCCGCTTCCGGTAAGCATCTGACAAACCGCCATATACACGGCATCGATATCCGGCCGTTCCTCCCGATCCACCTTGATGCATACAAAAGTTTCGTTCAGGTAGTCGGCGGCCTCCTCGTCCTCAAACGATTCTTTTTCCATCACATGGCACCAGTGGCACGTGGCATAACCGATGGATAAAAAGATGGGCTTGTCATCGTTGCGGGCACGCTCAAATGCCTCTTCAGACCAGGGGTACCAGTCCATCGGATTATGGGCATGCTGCAGCAAATAGGGGCTTTTTTCATTAATCAGACGGTTTTGGGTCATGGGAATTTTCCTTTTCCTTTCTCGCCGGCGAACTGGAAAACTTATTAAAACCAACATAATAATGAAAACCCGCCCTGGCAAATGAATGGATTACGGCACCTGTTTTCATTTGAGAAAACACTTGACAGTACAAAACCGATTATCCTATTTAGAGACCAACCAGTCTGTCTCTCTAAATCACGACGGCATTTATAATGTTTATAAATCCGAAGACAAATTGATGAGAATTATTTTCGGAACATGCGGGATATAGACACAAGGAATCGAGTCATCGAAAAAGCAATAAGGTTCGGGGCATGCCTGGTCGGTGTCACTGATGTTGAGTTGCTCAGAAAATCACCCTCTCATATGATTTATGGGAAACTCGATGAATATAGAGGCGTTGGAACCAAGCCGTCAAATAAAATGGGACCTGGGGAATTTGCCTGGCCCGAGAATGCCAGATCCGCTATCATTCTTGCGATTGAGCATTCGGAAAAGAAACCTGAACTGGACTGGTGGCAGGAAGATCTCAAAGGCGGAACACCCGGCAACAGTCTCCTAATAGCCATTAATGAAAAGCTTACAAAGTGGTTGAAAGAAACCATGGGATTCGAGGCGACCGGGTTGTCCTATTACATTGAAAGAGGAGGTGTCTTCCTTAAAGATGCTGCCGCGCTCGCCGGGCTGGGATGTATCGGAAAAAACAATATGCTGGTGACGCCGGACTTTGGTCCTCGTATCCGCTTGAGGGCCATGTTCACCAAGGACCGGCTTCCGCAAACGGATCCAATTGATTTCGATCCCTGCAAAGAATGCCATATGCCTTGTAGATCTGATTGCCCCCAGTCGGCATTTGCAAACAACATATTTTCAGACAGGCAATTTGGGCTTGAATCGTTGCCGGCCCGAACCGGCGTTTACAGTAGAAATCTTTGCAACATGCAGATGGAGCAGGACATCAGTACTTGCGATAAGATTGCTGTCGAAGGTGAAACAAGACCCAAAAAGCAGGTAAAATACTGTAGAAAATGTGAAACAGCATGTCCGGTGGGCAAATCAAACTCGAACAGTTCCCGGAATAGCAACTAGATTGGGCAAAGTTGTCCACTATGAGTTAATAGTAAAAAATTGGATGAACAAATCCATCTGTCAACAATGACTCTTTTTGTCTGTACAGTAATCCTTACCGACAATTCGCTTTGAGACTCCTATCGAGTTCTTAGCACAATCAAAAAATGGAGTTTATGTAGGAGGGAAACAGAAATGATGAAATCATTGGAAGGCATTCGCGTCATCGATAT
>Ga0180009_10007442_pt1 | contig 11182 bp, 8 predicted proteins | sample OS_PC_MetaG_FD_123537 | JGI IMG/M metagenome (GOLD analysis project Ga0180009, IMG submission 123537) | Groundwater microbial communities from the Aspo Hard Rock Laboratory (HRL) deep subsurface site, Sweden - OS_PC_MetaG | ecosystem: Environmental > Aquatic > Deep subsurface > Groundwater...
GGGGGGATTTCTTTTCGTTTCAAGCGGCTGGGCCGACTCCGCCCGCCTGGGCGGAGAAACCATGGCGGCCCGGCCTCAATCCCCGGCGGCGATCCTTTGGGCGGCGTCCAGGAGGTCCGCAGCCACCAGGTCAGGGGGGGCGTCCTCCTTTACCAACTTCTCCAGGGAATGGGGGCCGTTTCCGGTCTGCACCAAAACCGCCCGTCCCAGCCCGGCGGCCCGGGCCGCCCGAATGTCCTTGGCCGAGTCCCCGATCATGACGCAGGCAGAGAGATCCAGGCCGAACCGGTCCCGAGCGGCCAGGAGCATTCCTGCTTCAGGCTTGCGGCACCCGCAGCCATCGTCCGGCAGGTGGGGGCAGTAATAGGCCGCCAGGACCCGGGCCCCGCCCCGGGCGGCTTCCACAGCCAGGCGGGTGTGCATGTTCCGCAGGGTCGCCTCGGTGAAAAGCCCCCGGCCGATCCCCGACTGGTTGGTGATGAGGATGACCTCGTACCCCGCGCGGTTGAGTACGGCCATGCCTTCCACGGCCCCGGGCAGGAAGGAGAACTCCTCCCAGGATTTGATGTAGTCCTCGCTGTCGCGGTTGATAACCCCGTCCCGGTCCAGGAACGCCACTTTCATGATGAAATCCCGCCTGCGGGGTCGCCCCCGGCTGTTGATGGTTCTCGCCAAGCTGCGTTCCTTTTTCCCAAGAGGTTGACCTGGGGGAATCCAGCCGGTTGAAATGAAAAGAAATCCCCCCTGCCCCCCTTTTTCCAAGGGGGGAACTGCGCCCGCCCCCCCGCTTTTCAGACACCCAAAGCCCATCCACCGGAAAACGCGGCGTTTTTTGGGAAGGGGCGTGGGGAACCCCTTTTTCAACCGGGGTCCCTGCGGGGCCGTCAGGCCTCGTGGGATGGAAATAAGGGTTTCCCCACAATTCCTTTCAAAAATCCTTCCCTCCTAATGCGCCTCCGCCCAGTTTTCGCCTTCCTGGATGTTCACCGAAAGGGGCACGGAAAGTTCCCATACGTTTTCCATGAGGTCCCGGACCAGCTCCCGGGCCGCCGGAATCTCGCCCGGCGGGGCTTCGAACACCAGTTCGTCGTGCACGGAAAGGAGCATCCGGCAGGCCATGCCCTTGTCTTTCAGGGCCCGGTGGATGCGGATCATGGCGATCTTGATGAGGTCTGCGGCCGTGCCCTGGATGGGGGTGTTTTTGGCCGTGCGCTCGGCCGCCTCCCGGAGCACCCGGTTCTTGGCGTTGATGTCCGGCAAAAGGCGGATGCGGCCCGTGAGCGTGGAGGTCCGTCCCTCGGCCCGGGCGGTTTCCACGGCCTGGTCCATGAATCGGCGCACTCCCTCGAAGGCCTTGAAATAGTTCTCGATGTAGTGCCTGGCCGTGGCCATGGACACCCCCACGTCCTGGGAGAGCTTGTAGGGGCCCATGCCGTAGACGATGCCGAAGTTGATGGCCTTGGCCTGGCGGCGCATCTCCGGGGTGACAAAGCCGGGGTCCAGTTCGAACACCTCGCTGGCCGTGCGGGTGTGGATGTCCTCGCCCCGGGCGAACAGCTCGGCCAGGAGGGGGTCTTGGGAATAGTGGGCCAGGATGCGAAGCTCCACCTGGGAGTAGTCCGCCGAGAGCATCACCCAGCCGGGCTCGGGAATGAATGCCTCCCGGATGCGGCGGCCCTCCTCGGTGCGGATGGGGATGTTCTGGAGGTTGGGGTCGGAGGAGGAAAGCCGGCCCGTGGCCGTGACGTCCTGGTTGAAGGAGGTGTGGACCCGGCCGGTCTCCGGGTGGATGAGGGCGGCCAGGGCGTCGGTGTAGGTGCTCTTGAGCTTGGCCAGCCCCCGGTAGGACAGGATCAGGGCCGGGAGCTTGTGGTGAATCGCCAGGTGGGTCAGAACTTCCACGTCCGTGGAATAGCCGGTCTTCTTCTTGGTCTTCTTGCCCGATGGGAGCTTGAGCCTCTCGAAGAGCACCCGGCCAAGCTGCTGGGGGCTGGCGATGTTGAACTCCTCCCCGGACAGGCGGTAAATCTGGCCCTCGATCCTCTCCATCTGGGCCCCGAACCCGGCCGAGAGCTCCCCCAGGAGGTCCGCGTTCACCCGGATGCCGGTCATCTCCAGGTCCTTCAGCACCTCCACCAGGGGCATCTCCACGGTTTGGAACAGGTCTTCCAGCCCGTTTTCCGCCAGCAGGGGCGAGAGCTTTTCCCGCACCATCCAGGTGACGTCCGCGTCCTCGCAGGCATAGGGCGCAGCCTGGTCCAGGGGCACCTTGTCAAAGGTCACCTCCTTGACCCCTTTGCCCGCCACCTCCTGGAAGCTGATCATTTTGTGCCCCAAAAGGTCCGCGGCGATCTGGTCCAGGCCGTGGGTGCGGCGGCCCGGGTTCAACAGGTACGAGGCCACCATGGTGTCGAACTCCACCCCGGCGAGGGTGGCCCCGTGGCGGGAGAGCACGATCCAGTCGTACTTGATGTTCTGGCCCACCTTTTTGGCCTGGGGGTCGGCCAGCAGGGGGCCCAGGATGGCCAGTGCGGTTTTCGCGTCCACCTGGTCCGGGGCCCCCAGGTAGGAGTGGCCCACGGGCACGTACCAGGCCTTGTGGGGCGTGAAGGAAAAGGACAGGCCCACCAGTTTCGCCCGCATGGGGTCCTTGGAGGTGGTTTCCGTGTCCAGGGCGAAGCGCCCGGCCTTTTGCAGTTTGGCGGCGAGCCCTTTTAGCCCTTCCTCGGTGAGGACCGTCTCATATTCCTTTTCCGAAAGGTCCGTGGGAGCGGCAAAGGCGTCGGCCAGCTGGCGGAACTCCAGCTCCCGGAAAAGGGTCATGAGGCTTTGCCGGTCCGGCCCGGGTAGGAGGAAGCCGTCTGCGGGGAACTCCACGGGCGCTTCCCGGGAGATGACGGCCAGATCCCGGCTCAAAAAGGCCTGGTCCCGGTATTGCTCCAGGTTTTCCCGCTGCTTTTTGGCCTTGATCTCGTCCAGGTGTTCGTAAACCCCTTCCAGGCTCCCGAACCGGGAGATGAGCGCCACGGCGGTCTTTTCGCCGATGCCCGGAACCCCGGGGATGTTGTCCGAACTGTCGCCCATGAGTCCCTGGACGTCGGAGAGGGCTTCCGGGGGCAGGCTGTATTTTCCCGTCACCCAGGCCAGATCCCGGGTCTTGTCCGCCATGGGGTCCCAGACCACGCGTTTTTCGCTGATGAGCTGGTTGAAGTCCTTGTCTCCGGTGACCATGACCACGAAATAGCCCTGTTCCTCGCCCTTTTTCGCCAGGGTGGCGATGAGGTCGTCCGCCTCCCACCCCTGTTGGGAAAGGACCGGGAACCGGAAGGCCTCGGAGATCTTGTGGATGTAGGGAATCTGGATGGCCATGTCCGGGTCCATGTGGGGACGGTTGGCCTTGTAATCGGAATAGGCCTCATGGCGGAACGTGGGCCCCTTGGCGTCGAAGACCATGGCCGCGTGTTCCGGCTTCTTGTCCTCCATGATCTTCAACAGGATGCGGGTGAACCCGAAGGCGGCGTTGGTGGGCAGGCCCCGGGAGTTGGAAAGCCCCCGGATGGCGTGGAACGCCCGGTGGATGTAGGCCGTGCCGTCTATGAGGTAGAGGGTTTTTTCGGGGGCCATGGGTTCCTTTCCGGATGCCCTTTTTTCCTGGTTGGGTTTTTCGTTTTTCCGGGGAGCCGGGCGGGGTTTGGTTCAGCCGATGAAAAAAAATCCCCCCTGCCCCCCTTTTTCAAAGGGGGGAACCCGGCTTGGACCGCTTTTCCCAGAGACGGCCCTGGCGCGCCCCTCCTTTTCCAAAGGGGGGCAGGGGGGATTCGCCCCGGGGGGCTCGCGGCCTGTTTCCGGCAACAATACCCTCCAAACCTGCTTGGCGGCCCCATAGTACGCCAATCTCCCTCCCCGGGAAAGGCCCGGAAAGGAAGCGGGAACGGGGCGGCATGGTTTTGCGCTCCACAAAAGGCGGAAAATCTGCTACTCGTTTTTGTTGCAAAAGACTACGGGCTGTTTCCAAAAAGGATTTCGTCATGAGATGGAGCGAAAAAAAATAGAGCAAGGAAGCGGGGAAAAAAGGGCCGCAGGCGTGGCAGGGCCACGTTCCCGACCCTTTTTTCTTCGCTGACGCGGCCATGGGGTCTTGCAGCCCATCGCAATAGGAATCCTTTTTGTAAACAGCCCCTAAACCCCGGAAAGAGAGGGGGCCTTTGCCCGTGGACCCGACCCAGGGCGCGTCCTTTGTGCGCCGCCATGCCACCCTGTTCATGATTATAGGGCTCTGCCTGTTCCTGGTGGAGACCCAGATCTTCGCCGTGGCGGCCATGCGTTCCGGGGACAAGAGCACCATCCGGGTGTTTTCCGGGGAACAGCTGGTCTACGAGACCCAGGGTGACCGCCTCACCGAGGTACAGAAAAAGAGCTTCGAGCAGACCTTCGGCCCCCTTTCCGGTTACACGGTACGGGTGGAAAGCCGCCACGAGCCCTTCCCCTTCCGGGGATGGCTCCTGGCCGCCGTGGGGTTCCCCCTGGGGGCCGTGCTCCTGTTCGCTTTTTTCGTCCGGGCCCTTGCCCGCATCCTGGAGCCCCCGCCCCTGGATACGCCCGGAGAGGCCGAACGGGACGGGTTCGTTCCGGAGCACTCCTATGACAAGTGGTCCGAGCGCCTGGCCCGGACCAACGTGTTCGTCCTGGCCGGGGCGGTCATTCTCCTGCTCCTGCTCCTGTGGCTCATGCCCAACCTGGTGATGTACCTGGGCCGCACCGGGGCGGGCATGCTGGCAAGCTCCAAGTGGTACATCCTGTCCCTGGCGGGCGTCCTGGCTGCCCTGGCTGCCTGGGCCTTTTACCTGCGGTTTCTCCTGGCCAAAAAGAGCCTGGAAACCCGGGCCGAGCTGGAGCGCCTGCGCATCACCCTTTTCCGGGGCGCGGAGGACGTGACCCTTTTGCCGGGACACACCGGGGACGAAGCCCCGTTCCAGGCCCTCCAGGCCCCCACCGGCCAGCCGGACGGATCGACTTGAAACGAATCCACCCCCGAGCCCCCGCTTTTTCCTTGACTCATGCCCCTGGAATGATTCTATCTTACCCGTTCAAACAGTCTGCGAGGACGGGCAGGCCGCTCTCCCCGGGGCGAATCCCCCTGCCTCCCGGCCTGGGCACGGCTGGAGAGGTTTCTCCATCAAGCGTTCGATGGAGAAAAGATTTTGGAGAGGGGTCCCTTAAGAAAAGGAGACGTCATGAAACTTCTGAAGATTGACCACCTGGGCATCGCCGTGGAAGGCATCGAGGCGGCCAGGGAGTTTTGGGAAAAGATCCTGGGCCTTCCCCTCGAAGGAACCGAGACCGTGGCCGAGCAAAAAGTCACCACCGCCTTCCTCCCGGTGGGAGAGTCCGAGGTGGAACTCCTGGAGTCCACCGCCCCGGACGGGCCCATTGCCAAGTACCTGGAGAAAAAGGGCCCGGGCATCCAGCATGTGGCCTTTCGGGTGGACGACATCGAGGCCGCCCTGGCCGAGCTGAAGGAAAAGGGCGTGCAACTCATTGACCAGGTGCCCCGCAAGGGCGCGGGCGGCGCGAAGATCGCCTTTCTGCACCCCAAGGCCACGGGGGGCGTGCTGGTGGAGCTTTGCCAGCGGGACTAGTAGGCTGCCCAAAAACGCGATCTGTGGCGTTGCGCTTCGCCCCTCGTCACTGCGGCGTACAAAAGTACGCCTTATTCCTCGGGACTCGCGCGCCTTGCAGTTCATCGTTTTTGAACAGCCTGCTTATTGGCTTCCGAAAAATCGGCCCCAGCCTTGCTGGCTTCCATTGAATAAACCATCCGGGTCAACCAGCCCTCGCGGCCGGTTTATCCGCCGGGAAAGGAAAAAGCCATGGGAATCACCCAGGACAAGATTCAGGATCTTCTGGAAAGGGAGGAGAAAATCCGCCGGATGGGCGGGGAAAAGGGCGTGGCCAAGCAGCACGAGAGCGGCAAGCTAACGGCCCGGGAACGCCTGGACCTCCTCTTTGATCCAGGCACCTTCCGGGAGATGGACATGCACGTCACCCACCGGTGCGTGAACTTTGACATGGCGTCCGTGGAGATAGCGGCCGACGGTGTGGTGACGGGATACGGCAAGGTGGGCGGCCGTACGGTCTTCGCCTACTCCCAGGACTTCACCGCCCGGGCCGGGAGCCTGGGGGAGATGCACGCCAAGAAGATCACCAAGGTCATGGACACGGCCCTGAAGGCGGGCTGCCCCCTGGTGGGCATGAACGACTCGGGCGGCGCGCGCATCCAGGAAGGCGTGGACTCCCTCTCGGGCTTCGGCCAGATCTTCTTCCGCAACTCCGTGGCCTCGGGCGTCATTCCCCAGATCTCGGCCATCATGGGCACCACGGCCGGCGGCGCGGTGTACTCCCCGGCCATGACGGACTGGGTGTTCATGGTGAAGAAGACCTCCTTCATGTTCATCACCGGGCCCCAGGTCATCAAGAGCGTCACGGGCGAGGAGATCAGCTTCGAGGAACTGGGCGGCGCCATGACCCACAACGAGAAGAGCGGCGTGGCCCAGTTCGCCTGCGAGGACGACGCCGACTGCATCGCCCAGGTCCGGGAACTCCTGTCCTTCCTGCCCGCGAACAACATGGAAGACCCCCCCATGATGGACACGGGGGACGACCCGGCCCGCACGGACCCGGCCCTGGACTCCATCATCCCGGACAGCTCCCGTCAGGCCTACAGCATGAAGGCCGTCATCGCCTCCATCGTGGACAACGGCGTGTTCTTCGAGCCCCATCAGTACTTCGCCAAGAACATTCTTGTGGGCTTCGCCCGCATGGGGGGGCGGCCCATCGGCATCATCGCCAACAACCCCAAGTTCATGGCCGGATGCCTGGACATCAACGCCTCGGACAAGGCCACCCGCTTCATCCGGTTCTGCGACGCCTTCAACATTCCCATGCTCACCATCGCCGACGTGCCGGGCTACCTGCCGGGCAGCGTCCAGGAGTGGGGCGGCATCATCCGCCACGGGGCCAAGCTGTTGTGGTCCTACTCCGAAGCCACGGTGCCCAAGCTGCTTCTCATCACCCGCAAGGACTACGGCGGATCGTACCTCGCCATGTGCTCCCGGGATCTGGGCGCGGACATGGCCTTTGCCTGGCCCACGGCGGAGATTGCCGTCATGGGGGCCGAGGGCGCGGCCAACATCATCCACGCCCGGGAGATCAAGGCCGCCGAGGACCCGGCTGCCAAGCGCAAGGAAAAGATCGAGGAATACGAAACCCTCTTCAACAACCCCTACGTGGCCGCCAGCCGGGGCTACATCGACGCGGTGATCCGCCCCTCGGAAACCCGGCCCCAGCTCATCGCCGCCCTGGACGCCCTTTGCACCAAGCGGGAGATGCGGCCAGCCAAAAAGCACGGCAACATTCCCCTTTAGAAAAGGGGCGGTGGGATAGGGAGAAACCTCATGGACAAAAAGAAGGTGGCCGCCGCAGTGGGCGGCGTCATGCGATACATGGCGGACCAGGAAATCGCGGCCCCGCCCGCCCCGGCGCCGGTCCCCGTGGCCGTCAATCTCTGGGGCCTGGCTGGCAGGCAACAAATCATGATGATGAGAAACCTTTTGCAGATGCGCCTCGGCCAGGGGCTTTCCCCCCGCCGTTGATGCGCCTGGGCGGGGTTTTTCGCCCGGACGGGAGATTGGAATGAGCGAGCATAACGAAGTGCACCTGACGCCTGTGAATTACGACAAGGACCGGCCCCGGACGGCCAACCCGGTGAAGATCGAGGACATTTCCCTCCGGGACGGCCACCAGAGCCTTTTCGCCACCCGGGGCCGCACCGAGGACATGATCCCCGTGGCCGAACTCATGGACGAGGTGGGCTTCTGGGCCGTGGAGACCTGGGGCGGCGCAACTTTTGACACCATGCACCGCTTCCTGAACGAGGACCCCTGGGACCGCATCCGGGAGTTGAAGAAATATTTCAAAAAGACCCCCTTTTCCATGCTCCTCAGGGGTCAGAATCTGGTGGGGTACCGGAACTACGCCGACGACGTGACCGAGGCCTTTGTGGAACGGGCCGCGGAAAACGGCATGGACATCTTCCGCACCTTTGACGCCTTGAACGACTACCGGAACTTCGAGACCGTGGTGCCGGTGATCAAGAAGTGCGGCAAGCACTTCCAGGGCTGCATCTGCTACAGCCTCACCGAGCCCCGCATGGGCGGCGAGGTCTACAATCTGGAATACTACGTGAAAAAGGCCCGGGCTCTGGAGGAGATGGGCGCGGACTCCATCTGCGTGAAGGACATGGCGGGCCTGATGGCCCCTTACGACGCCTTCACCCTCATCAAGGCCCTCAAGGCGGCCGTGGCGGCCCCCATCCACCTCCACAGCCACTTCACCAGCGGCATGGCTCCCCTGACGCACCTGAAAGCCATCGAGGCCGGGGTGGACATCCTGGACACCTGCCTGGCCCCTTATGCCTATCGCACCGCCCACCCGGCCCTGGAGCCGATGGTCATGGCGCTTCTGGGCACGGACCGGGACACGGGATTCGACATTCACCTTCTGGCGAAGATCGACGACATGCTGGAGGAGCAGGTCATTCCCAAGTACCGGCACCTCCTGGACACCCACAAGGTCAGCCTCATCGACATCAACGTGCTGTTGCACCAGACCCCGGGCGGCATGCTTTCCAACCTGGTGAACCAGTTGAAGGAAATGGACGCCCTGGACCGCATCGACGAGGTGTTCGCCCTCCTGCCCAAGGTGCGCCGGGACCTGGGCCAGGTGCCCCTGGTGACCCCCACCAGCCAGATCGTGGGCACCCAGACCGTGAACAACGTGCTCTTTGATGAAAAAGAGGGCGACTACAAGATGATCACGGACCAGGTCAAGGGTATGGCCTACGGGCTGTATGGCGCGACCCCCGTGCCCATGAACCCCGAGGTGCGGAAAAAGGCCCTCAAGGGCTACTCCCGGGGCGAGGAGCCCATCACCGTGCGCCCGGGCGCGGTCCTGGAGCCGGAGTTGGAAAAAGCCAAAAAGGAAATCGGCGACCTGGCCAAGGACATGGACGATCTGTTGATCTACGCCCTGTACCCGGTCACCGGCAAACGCTTCCTCAAATGGAAGTACGGCGTGGAGGAGCCGCCCGCCGAGTGCCGCGCCAAGACTCTGGACGAATGCAAGCTCCAGGAGGAACGGGTCCAGGCCGCCATGAAGGGCAACGGACCGGAACCGGCTGGAAAATCCGCCCCGGAACTGGGACCCGACGCCCGGTCCTTCACCGTGGCCGTGGACGGCGAGGTGTTCGCCGTGGAGGTGGAAGAGATCGGCGGAGCCCCGGTGGTGACCTCCGTGGCCCCGGCCAACCGTGCGGCCGCCCCGGCCGTCGCCGCCCGGCCAAAAAAGGCCGTTGCCCCCGCCTCGGGAGCCCAAATCACCGCACCCATGCCCGGCATGGTGGTGAGCTACGAGAAAAAAGCCGGGGACAAGGTCTCCGAGGGTGAAACCATCGTGGTCCTGGAGGCCATGAAAATGCAGAACGCCCTCCCTTCCCCGGTAACCGGAACCGTCAAGCAAATCCTCTTCGCCTCAGGCGACAACGTCTCCAAAGGCGCGGTCCTGGCGGTGATCGAGTAGGTGGGGCCGGGGAAAATTGGGGGAAACCCTTTCTTTTAGGAAAAAGAAAGGGTTTCCCCCAAACCCCCTTCCCAAAGAAAACCTGCCATAGGGCGCATCGGGCCATTGCAGCGGCGGGGCAGGATTCCCCCCTTTGAAAAAGGGGGGGCAGGGGGAATTTTTTCAGGTTTCATGAGACGAAAATGCGCCATCCGGCCAGAAAACCCATGATGCCTTTTTAACCTCTGTGGGAGCTGTGTAATCTTTTGCTTTTGATATTCCGCCTCAACCCGGCGGAACCATGGAGCTGAGAATCTTATGAAAATCCATGAATACCAGGCCAAGGAACTGTTCGCCCGGTACGGCGTGCCCGTGCCCCGGGGCGAACCCGCGTTTTCCCTCGCCGAGGCCAAGGCGGCTGCGGTTCGGCTCGACACCCTTCCCGTGGTGGTAAAAGCGCAAATCCACGCCGGGGGCCGGGGCAAGGGCGGCGGCGTGAAGCTCGCCCGGTCCCTGGAAGAGGCGGAAAAATTCGCCGGGGAGATCCTGGGCATGACCCTGGTCACTCACCAGACCGGGCCCGAGGGGCGGCTGGTGAAAAAACTCCTCGTGGAGGAAGGCCTGCCCATCGCCCGGGAACTGTACCTCTCCATCGTGCCGGACCGGGCCACGGCCCGGGTGGTCATCATGGCCAGCGTCGAGGGGGGCATGGACATCGAGGAGGTGGCGGCCAAAACCCCGGAGAAGATCATCAAGGTCTCCGTGGATCCGCTCCTGGGCATCCAGCCGTACCACGGCCGCCAGGCCGCCTATGGCCTGGACCTGCCCCCCGCAGCCATCCGGCCCTTCACCGCCATGGTGAACAAGCTCTACAAGCTGTTCACGGACCTGGACGCCTCCCTGGTGGAGATCAATCCCCTGGTCATCACCACGGACGACCGGGTCATCGCCCTGGACGCCAAGGTGAACTTTGACGACAGCGCCCTGTACCGCCACAAGGACCTCCTGGAACTCCGCGACCTGGACGAAGAGGACCCCCTGGAGGTGGAGGCCAGCCAGTTCAACCTGAACTACATCAAGATGGACGGCAACGTGGGCAACATGGTGAACGGCGCGGGGCTGGCCATGGCCACCATGGACATCATCAAGCAGGCCGGGGCCGAGCCCGCCAACTTCCTGGATGTGGGCGGCGGCGCCAGCGCCGAGATGGTGGAAAACGGCTTCCGCATCATCCTGTCCGACAAGAACGTCAAGGGCATCCTCATCAATATTTTCGGGGGTATCCTGCGTTGCGACGTGCTGGCATCGGGCGTGGTGGAAGCCGCGAAAAAAGTGGGCCTGTCCGTGCCCGTGGTGGTGCGCATGGAAGGCACCAACGTGGACCAGGGCCGGAAAATCCTCGCCGAATCCGGCCTGAACCTCACCTCGGCCAAGGACCTCGCCGATGCCGCCGAAAAGGTGGCGAAGATGGTGGCCTAGGAGGGAACGTTGGGGGGGGGGGAGAGCGTGTTTATATTTAAAATAAAATAAAAATGGTAAACCCCCCCCCAACAAAAAAAAAAAAAAA
>Ga0180009_10007443_pt1 | contig 11180 bp, 5 predicted proteins | sample OS_PC_MetaG_FD_123537 | JGI IMG/M metagenome (GOLD analysis project Ga0180009, IMG submission 123537) | Groundwater microbial communities from the Aspo Hard Rock Laboratory (HRL) deep subsurface site, Sweden - OS_PC_MetaG | ecosystem: Environmental > Aquatic > Deep subsurface > Groundwater...
AAAATTTTATACGACTCTCCCAAATCAAAACTGGTCAACGCGGAAACATTGATAGATGTCATGGATGAAAGCCGGATAGACAAATCAGTCATTTTCGGTTTTCCGTGGAAAAACGACGAATTTTTCAGAATGCATAACGACTATATAATTGAGTCGGTCCTTAAATATCCTGACCGGTTTATAGGTTTTGCCTGTTTTGACCCTTTTAATTCCAGGGCCGGCAATGAAACGGCAAGAGGTATCGAAGCAGGCCTTAAGGGAGCCGGTGAGCTTGCCTTTTACCAGTCCGGCATTGATGAAGAATCACTGCAAAGATTAAAACCAGTAATGGCAATATGCGGAGAAAAAGGGTTACCCGTACTGATACACACTAACGAACCAATCGGACATAAATATCCCGGGAAAACCCCGAATACACTTATTCAGATCTACAACCTTATTATGCAATTTCCGGATAATAATATTGTGCTGGCACACTGGGGCGGGGGAATTTTTTTCTATAACCTGCTGACAAAGGAAGTAAAGGAAAACCTGAAGAACGTCTATTTTGACACGGCGGCATCCCCGTTTCTTTATGATTCAGATATATATCGTTACGCAAAGGCCCTTGCCGGGGCGGATAAAATTCTCTTCGGAAGCGATTTTCCGCTGTTAAAGCCTGAAAGATATTTTAAAGAGATTAAAAGCGCCGGCCTTGAAAATGAAGATGTTGAAAAAATTTTAGGGACAAATGCCGGAACCCTCCTGAAGCTATGATTTTTTTGAGTAGCCAATAACTCAATGAATAAACACGGTTTTTGTCCTTAACTTATATATTGATGAGCGTCCCCTATATTCTGATATATTGATGAGCGTCCCCTATATTCTGAATTTTAAATTTTTGAACCAATGACAAGTATTTCATCAAATTCTTTAGAATTAACCGGCATTACAGAAAGCCGGGGCTGGTGTACGAGGGGGAGTTTTATTTGTTGCATAATTCGTTATACTTTGCTTTACTATCGATAACTCATTCACCATGTGTGAAAGGAGCTGGGCCTCCGCTTAGGCGGGGGCCTCATTTTTTCTGCCCTCTACCTTAGCATCTCCTTAAGCTTTTCCAGGTCGCCCATCGCAGACTTAAGCTCTTGGGCATAAATATTCCGGTCATCATTGTGGCTTAAAGGATTGAGGATGTGGCGCCGGTCGCTGTCAAGCTTATCCAGAATCGTTTTCGCTTCAGCGGTGCTTTTTGTTTTAGCCCTTCCGACAAGACCCGCCAGATCAAGCTCGTTGCAATTCTTGTCCAGTTGTTCACGAGGGGTCAGATAGCTTTTCAGCAGTTTTTCGAATCCCTTGCGCAGGAGCAGAGCACAACAGTCATATTCTTTGACCGCATAAAATCCTTTTGCCCGTTCGGTTTCGGAAGATCCTTTTTTAACGATGGCCGACGGTATGTCTGCCGTATCGTCCATATACAGCTCATACTTTTCCCAGGGCATCTTGTTTTTATAGATCTCGAACAGTTCTTTATCGTGGGTGAAGAAGAATATCTGAAATTCGACAAACTCCGTCTTGAGGATGTCGAGAAGCTTGATCCGGTTACTCATATCCAGACTGATGAGAAGGTCGTCAAGAACAAGGATTTTCATGGATTCGCTTTTGAGGGAACCGAGGAGCGTTTTGATGGAGGCAAAGTAGAGAGAAACCGCAAGGGCAGAGAGACGCGCTTCATTCAGGAATGTGTGATAGCTGTTTACGGGCTGTTCACGATAATCAATTTCGATGTTGATGACCGGTTCCAGTCGATTATCCGGTGTGAATTCGGTCTTGAAGTTAAATTTCTGAAGGTTTATGTCGGTGTCGAACATGGCCAGGATACGGTTGGTCTCATTGAGCAGAATGTCGTTGACGATTCGGGTCAGCGCATCGAAGTATGTTGATGGATCCTTGATGTCGGAAAGAACGCTCCCGCTTTCGACCTCAAAGTCTTTGAACAGCTCGCGAAGCATGTCGTAAACATTAATCCTGTCTGCCGCCGCTGGCGCATAGTGAACCTTAAGCAGCTTCTTGTAGTCCAACATGGGAGTAAAGATGGAAAGCCCTTTGATGAAGTCGAATCCATCCGGAAGCTCCGTTAAATCACTGTGGATAATCAATTCCCGGTTGTTGGTAAAGCCGAACTCGATTTGCGGCTCGCCGTCTTCGCCGAAGATATTCTTTTCGCCGGCAATACTTTCAAACCGTCGTTTGGTCAGAAACTCCAGGGCACGGTAAATCGTGCTCTTGCCGCTGCCGTTTTCGCCGTAGATCAGAAGATTAGCTCCGCCGAAGTTCAGGACAAACTCGTCCCGGAAAAAGCGGTAGTTGTTTATCCTGATCCGTTCGATCCGTACCCGCCCATATCCGGCAGTCGGTTCGGCAACTTTCTGTTGAAGGATCTCCAATCGTTCGTCGTTCATTTTTTCTCTCCATGAATGATTCGAACCGGTTCAACGTTCCGGCTGTGGATCATACCGTGATAGATGCCTTTGTCCTTGAGACAGAACAGCGCCAGGGATTTAACATATTCGGCTTTAAAAGCATCAGTGTCACCGGGCTTGAAGGGTTTGACTACCTCGGCAACCCGGTCGTTAATGTAGCAGTGGTCTTTTTTCATCTCTTTTTCGAAATAAAGGCCGTAAATCATGACATTGATCACCCATTCCAGGGTAGAAGCATCAGACGTAAGCCCATTTTCGTGGGCAAAGAGCACACAATCCACAAGAATTTCATATGGGATTTGAGAAGGGGGATCGAGTTTGGGGACGGGGAGGTTTTCAATATATTGTTTCGAATATTGTATGCTCTTTTTCCCTAACAATCTAAGGATACCTTCTAAATACCATTCTATTAATTTTGATGCCAAAACTCCATTTAAGAATTTCAAACTATTTCCTCTGATAAAAAAACAGGTTTTATCAAGGTAATAGAATTTATTATCATAATAAAATTCAGACCTTCTGACGGTTGTCTCCGGATACACAAGCTTCTCTTTCTCAAAATCGGCGACATAAGCGCAACTTCGTAAATTTGACCAATGATCTCCTTGGTCCTGCCGTTTCTCAACACCGCCATTCGTTTTCTTGTTTACCCGCTGCAAATGCTCCAATATTGCAGGATAATCCTGCTCAACATTGACACGAGCCACATTACCGTATCCATTATGTGTGTTGATGAGCCATAAATCCGCAAACTCCACCTTATAATGTTGGACGTCACGCCCTCGCAGAACCGGTTTGATGATTTCAGCGCTCTTCGGATCCTGGGCAATCAGTTCGTCTTTCTTCTTGCCGTTGATAATGAAAGCCTCATTCAAACCTGTAAGAATTCCGCGATAGATTGTAATGTCCCACTTTTTGAGGGGGATGCCCATTTCTTCAATTCGTTTCCTTACGGCATATTCCGAAACGGAGGAAATGATCCAGCTTTCAGAGGAAAGTTCTTTCATCGGGACTGCCTTCTTATCAACATACTCCGCAATATCTGTTTGTGTCGTGAAATCATTTGCCATCCAAACCGCCTGCAAAGCTGGCTTTTTACCACTCAACTTCTCTTTTTTCAAAATCAGGATGCTTGTATCCACGGTTGCAGCGTCAAAAACCTTAAAACCTCCGAAATCTATCAGGGCTTTAGGCGATGTCTTTCCGGCAAAAAATTTGCGGAGCTTCGTGCCATAGTTGGCCCGCATCCACTTGTTGGATGAAATATAGGCCAGGATTCCGCCCCTTGCCAGCAGATTGAATCCTCGTTCGTAGAAAAGACAGTAGATGTCCCCGGTCTTTGTGTATGTCTCGTATTTCTGCTTCTCCCAGGCTTTCTGCTCAGGTCTGCCGCTGAAACTCTGGATCTGGACATAGGGCGGGTTGCCTATGACTATGTCGAAAGCGCCTTCAATTTCTTTTTTATCGGCGGAAGTAACTTTACTTGCTTCCCCAAATTTAAGAATGGATCTGGACTGGAGCGGCATTGTTAAACCGAACATCATTTCCGGATCAAAGAATGGTGCAGAACCCGAAACGTCGAAAGGATTCCATGCCGCAACCTGCTTTGCGGTCACTTCACCCCAGCTTTTTTTCAGAGCGAGTTCAAGCGCATTTCTCTTAAGCTTTTCCTGCTTTCGAAGTTGTTTTTTCTCATAGTAGTTTCTGGCATAAAATATTTTTTTCCGAACTTGTTTAAGTTCGAATTCGGCCCGACCCACACCACTTGTTTCAAGATTTATTTGTTCAGGTTTTTCCAATCCGATCAGGGTGTCGGCGGCAACGAACTTGGTTTCAAGGTTCGGCATGGCTAGTATTCCCAAATTGGATTTTGTATCATCCCGTTTCTGTTCTACGATCAGGGAGATGAAAAAACGAAGCTTGGCTATCTGGACGGCAATATTCTGGATATCAACTCCGTAGATGCAGTTTTCGATCAGAAAAAGCTTGCGCAAGTAATCCAACTCATGATGACTACTTTCAAAGGATGCCTCGATATAAGCTTTTCGTTCTTCAACACTCTTTATAGCTCCTTGCCGAACGGCGTCATCTTGCATTTCCAATGCCTTTTGCCGATCCTGCTCCACGATATCTAGTTGGGCCTGTTTCCACTTCCGGTTATTAGGGTCAAGCTTTCCGAGGATATGCACCATCCGGTGCAGCACCCCCATGGGAAAGGCCCCGGAACCGCAGGCCGGATCGAGTATCTTGGCATTGCTGAGCGCATTTATTAGTTCGTCGGTCTCCTTCAGTGAAAAGGGGTTGCCGGTATCTTCATAGGAGAAGAGGGAGGTAATTTTTGAAAAAGGAGAACTTTCATTCAATTTTCCAATCAGATAGGACTTGAGTGATTCATCCACCATGTAGTTTACGATTTCTCTGGGGGTGTAAAAACTGCCGGTCTGGTTGCGGGCTGTGCTGCGGGTCTCCGGATTGTAACTGGCTAGGAGGTTTTCAAAGACCTTGCCGAGAAGCTCCGGGTCAAGGGCGACCTCCTCTTCAAGGGGAGTGTTCTCCATGATAGTGAATTTGTAACTGTTCAAAACGTCGATCAGGCCGATTACGGTCTCGTGTCCTCCGGTTTTACCGTTGTACGCGCTGCTTAGATCAACATCCTCCATCCTGCCGAAAAAGAGAAAGTCCGGAACTGACGGCTGTTTTGAGGGTGTCGAAGAGAAACCGTCATACCGGATTTCCCGATTTTTCCCGTTACCCGTTTCAATAGTATCGAGGCATTCGAAGAGCCCACCATTAAGAAAAGGGATGTTATCAAAGAGTTTAAGTGCTGCATTCGAATCGTTGAAAAGGGATTTGTGACGGTAAACTGTAAAATTATTGTAGTCGGGATTGACCCCTCTGTCGTTTTTGTGTTCGCTTATGAAGCGGCGGCTTCCGGGAATGTAGTGGTTCATTTCCGTGTTGAGGGTGGCAAAAAAAAGATTCTGCAGGATGGCTTTGTAATAGGCTGATCCATCCTTTGATGCCTGGTCAGACAGAATATCCCGCACCTTCCGCTCATTGAACAACGACTCTGGTATCAGCCCTTTTTCCTTGATAAACCAGCAGAAAATCAACCGGGTCAGTAGGCGGATGACATTGATGGAGTTATTGACCTCTTCGGGCTGCTTGTCGGGATTGGGAAACCGGACGGTCTTGACGGCAAAGAGATACCAGTTAAACAACTCCTTATAGAACTTTCTGTTGAGTGCCGATATGTCGAGGGTTTTACGCCAGGCGTCATGGAGGCTGTCGAAGTTCTCAACCCGGTGTTTCTGAATTAGAGTTGCCAAGGTCAGGTCATGAAGTATTTCAACATGAGCCCGGTTCGGCTCGGCAATTGAGATATCTTTGATGAGCGTGACCTTTTCAAGAACGTCACGATCCGGAGCGCGTTTATGATCCCGTCGGTTGATGACACCGATGGTCAAGGTGTCCTCGTGCCGGAAGAGGATAATAGCCGGCATGGGAAGCGGTTTATTGATCAGACGAACAAGCCGGGCAAGGGTGGATCGGTTTCCAGGCGCGTCTGTGGATAGTGAGGCGGCAAAAACCAGATAACTCTTCTTACGCGAACCATCGACAGCTGTTTTGGAATCAAAAAGGCTTTCCTGGATTCCGCCAAGAGCTGTCCTGATCTCGACGTCGGTGAGCTGAAAGATGAAATGGAGATATTTCAAATGCTTTTGAAGTTCAACGCGATCCTTGTCAGACAATACATTGTTTTGGTTGGCGCTTTCGAGCCATTGCAGAAAATCGCTCGGCGTTGCAATCTGAAGGATATTTTCGTCTCGTTGGCTTGCATAGCCCAGTTCTTGGAAAAGATTTCTGGCAGCGGCCGGCAAAGGCATTATGCTGAATTCATGAAGAGCGGATTCAATTTTCTTTTTCAGATCTATAGTGTTTGCAGCCGGCATTTTTCTTATCCTTGTTCCGGCTGCATGATAACCAGCCATGTTACCAGTTCGAATTCTCCCTGATCCCGGTCAGGTGTTTCGGCAGCGGTCGGCAATACCCCCCCGCGTCCGGAAAGAAGCGCAGCGGCGGCGCGGCGGCGGAAGGTATGCTGAATAGATGCAAGCGCCTTCTGTATCAAGCTGTCATAGTGTCCCATGTCGGAGCCGTCTTTGGTGGCAGCATCAAATTGGTCGCACAACTTGATTAAAGGGGCTGTTTCTCCCGCGGCAATGCTGCGTAGCAGGAACAGCGATTCTTTAGGCTGCGCAAAAGAAAAACGAACAGTTCCGTCATCATGGACATAAACCAGGTAATGAGGCGCCAGAGGATTAATCTTTGAAGAATCTGCCGGGCGCGGTTCATTGCCCCCACCGCTCTTTTGAACATCCCTGTTTTTGCCGTGACGAAGGCAGAAAATAACGCCCGGACGGCAGGCCGGAATATCCGGTTTTGGCGGGACAACGGCGTAGAGGCCTACATCGGCCTCATCCAGTTCAGCCCGGCGCGATTCGAGGAATTGCATCAGGTCAAGACGGAATTCGTCGAGCGAAAAGTCTGTAAGCGAAACAGCGTCATCAAAATCCTCAAGGTCGAGGACTTCATTCTTTAGACGCTTCAACTGACGATCCCTGAAGAGAAGGTCTTCCTTGATCAGCTCCTCAAGCTGGCCTGGGTTGAGCAGATTATCTGTCTGGGTGGCGGACAGGTCAACCAGGGCCATGCGGGCTTCAACGCGGTGCTTGACGTTCAGATAACGGTCAAGGTCTGCTACAGGCCAGAAATTGACAAGGTGTACCTCGCGGTTCCGAGAACCTATCCGGTCTATACGGCCAAAACGCTGGATAATCCGCACAGGGTTCCAGTGGATATCATAATTGATAAGCAGGTCGCAGTCTTGGAGATTCTGGCCTTCGGATATGCAGTCCGTGGCAATAAGGAGGTCGATCTCCTCCGTCTGCGGGAAACGGGGTTGGGCGGACCGGAATTTGGATAAGGGCGAAAAATTGGTCAGGATATCGTCATAGTCTGCATTTCCCAGCGAAGTGCGATTGCTGCCGTCACCGACGATAATCGCCGTGTGAATACCGATGCGTTCTTGTGCCCACGTTGCCAGTTGGTCATAAAGGTAACGGGCGGTATCAGCAAAGGCGGTGAAAACCAGCGCCTTGCGGTTGGTCTTGCCGTCGCGGTTGACCGATGGCTCTTTCACCTTTCTTTCAATGATTGTGCGCAGCTCCGCCAGTTTGCCGTCCCGTTCAGGCTTTACCGCTGCGGTCTTTTCGAGGAGAAACTGGAGTTGGACGCGGTCTTGTCGGACCTCTTTCAGCCACTCTGGCAGCTTAAGATGCCCGAGATGGATGCGTCGTTTCCCTCCGATGGTGAACTCTTCGCTGTCAAAATCAGGATCTTCAAACTGATCGGGAGTCAAGACATCGTAGTCCACTTCCGGATTCTCATCGACATGTTTCTCGAAAGCAAGGATACGTTCTTCCAGACGATCAATTTTCTCAATGGTTCGCTGGAGGGTCAGACGGAAGGAGTCTACCGAACTTTCAAGACGTTTGAGAAAATTGACCTTCATCATTGCAATCAGGATTCGTTCGCGGCCTTCCTGTGTGAATCCGCCCAGTATCGTGTCAAGATACATTGTTCGTATCGCTTCGGGAAGATCATCCCTCAGTTTTGCAGTGGGGTGGTAAAGAGCCAGATTGAGTTCGCTGATCTCCTGATTGAGCTGTTCGAAAGACAGGAAGCGCTGCTGCAGGTCTATCTGAGGATGCAGTGAGCGCGGAACGGTTCGCTTGGGAAATCCTCCAAGACGTGTCATCTCTTCCTTGTAGTAACCGGCAATCTGGCTTCGGGAACGGGCAATGCTGAGGCCATCAAGGAGCTTGAAGAAATCGCCGCCAAGAGCAGAGAGCAGATCGCGGGTTTTGCGTTCTCCGGCCGGCTTTTTTGCCCAGTTGGTAAAGTGAGTCTGCGCCTTGCGGCTGGTTTCTCTGACGGAGTCGATTCCGAGGATTTCGGCAAATGAGGAGTCGGCCCGGTCATCTCTGGTTACGTCGCCGCCCGCAATAAAGGATATCTGGTTACGAAGATCGGCGAGCTGATTATTTACCGGTGTGGCAGAAAGCAGAAGCACCTTGGTACGAATGCCGGAGGTGATGATGTCCTTAATGAGCCGCTGATAACGGCTTTGGCGCGGTTGTTCCCCGGGTCGCTGACGGGCCAGGGCGTTGTTGCGGAAGTTGTGGGATTCGTCTATCATAACGAGATCATAATTACCCCAATTCAAGGTGGCAAGGTCAATTCCATCAACATCTCCCCTGTCGCGGGAGAGATCTGTATGAGACAGTACGTCATACCGGAACCGATCTGTGAGGAACGGATTGAGAGAGCTGTTGGAACGATACACCGTCCAGTTGCGGCGCAGCTTTTTCGGACAGAGCACGAGAACACGTTCATTGCGAAGCTCAAAAAACTTGATGACCGCAAGGGCGGTGAAGGTTTTCCCGAGACCTACGCTGTCTGCGAGGACGCATCCGTTATAAGCGAGGATTTTATTGATAGCCGCCTTTGCGCCGTCTTTCTGAAAAGAGAAAAGGGTCTGCCAGATACGGGTATCCGGGATCGCAGTTCGGCGCAGAGACTCGTCAATATCACGGGTGCCGTCTATAAACTCTCTGAAGATGTTATAAAGCGTCAGGTAGTAGATAAATTGAGGTGACTGGTTTTCATAAAGCCTGGATAGTTCCTTCAATACGGTTTCTTTGACATCCTCAACAATTTCAGTATTGTTCCATAGAGCGTCGAACCACGCCAGAAGTGCATTGCGATCACGGTCGTCCGTTACGACGAGATTAAGTTCTATATTGTTGCCGTTCGGATGCAGGCCCAAACCGGGCACGGTGAAATTCGAACTGCCGATCATGGCATGATAGGTTTTTCCATCCTGAATGTGATAAAGCTTGCCGTGTAGAAACGAGGAGCGGGTGATTGAGCTGATTTCGACTTTTCGGCGAATCCAGTCGGCACAATCCTTTGCCAACCGGCGCTGGAACAATTGGTTGCCCAGAGAGAGCCCTTCTTCAGTAAGGTTGTATCGGCGTGACTGTTTGTTCTCCCGATCCAGGCTGCGCACAAACCGGGGTTCACCAAAAAGAAAACGCAGGGATTGAATGCTCTCAAGTTCTTTTCGAAGAGCGTCAAAGGCATGGATCGTAAAATATGCTGAAACAAACGATAATTTTGCATCAGGTACTATAGAATTTATGACGAAATCGCCTGCCGAACCGTGCAGATAATTGTCTCTGATCCCCGAAGTGTTCGTATCATCCGACATTCAATACATATCCATTCAGGCTGTTGAGGGTAAAAAAAGAATTCAGATAATAAATAAGTCAGATATAATTTTACGATCTTACTATAACAAGATATTGTTATTGAGTTTATTGAATATACTAATGGGGTTATAAAGCGTCAAGAGAAAATAAATTTAAAGTTAAACTTGGCAATAATCGGCTTTGCTGATAAATGACAAGGCAATTAGGGGGCGTTCAACAAAATATAAATAAACAATTTGCAAAATGTTTTTTGCTCAGCCGTCAATAAGTTAATTTCTTTAAAGCATCCATTATCGGCTCAACCTGCTCCCTTTAACTATTACATCCATAATAAAAAATATTACGAATAAAATGATTCGAGAAATTCGTCTCTTGAAATTTTTGCTTGAGTCAGTACGGTTCGTAAAGTCGATTTTTTAATTATTGGATGGTTGGGCATTGTAAGAGGAGTTCGCGTTCCATCGGGGTTTTCTTTTATCATGGCAATATGGTTCCCCTCACGAACCACAGTAAATCCTAAGCGCTCCAAGGCTTTTATTACTTTTCTAACAGGAGCATCTGCAGGAAATTGCGCCATTAAACAGCTATTCCTGTTTCTGTAATAAAAGCCTCCAAAATCGGAGGATCAATTTCGATTTGGTCGGAACCAAAAGTATCAATATGAAATTTTATTGCTGATTTGACATCAGCTACAGCGTCCTCATATGTTTCACCCTGACCTACCACAACCCCTTTTATGCCGAGCGGATAAGCGACATATATATCCGGATGTTTTTCAACAACAATTTTAAATTGCTTCATTGTTTAGTTCTCCGTATATTTAGATTTATTCATAATCACACTCTTTATAACACAATCTCACATACAGGTCTGTAAAAATCATTTTCATTCTACTTTCCGAAAGATATAATGCTTATGTTATTAATATAACACAATGATTTTTTAGGGTCAATTGCGTGGGGGCATGAATTTCAAAGAGATAGGGTCATGGAGGTCGAGGGTCCAGGGGTTCAAGTGAACTAGGGGCAATTTTGAAACATTCATCAAAATATAAGTAAACAATATTGCAGAATGTTCACGAAGCCGTCAATAAGTCAGTTTCTTTAAAGCATCCAGTATCGGCTCAGCCTTTTCTCTATGTTCGGGGGGTATCATTAGTATTTTCAAAGGATGGTTCTTTATAAGACTGGGGGGCGGATTTCGAATTCTACCTGATAAAAGATTCTCACGGTTTTCGGCTGATTCTAAAAATTGTAACACATCCGAAAGATTGCCTGAAAACCTGCCTGCATCGGCATGTTCTATAACCTGCATGAAGATATTATTTACCGTAACAACGAAGTCGTCAACTACGGCGCTTCCGCTTTCAGCACAGTTTACA
>Ga0180009_10007444_pt1 | contig 11178 bp, 10 predicted proteins | sample OS_PC_MetaG_FD_123537 | JGI IMG/M metagenome (GOLD analysis project Ga0180009, IMG submission 123537) | Groundwater microbial communities from the Aspo Hard Rock Laboratory (HRL) deep subsurface site, Sweden - OS_PC_MetaG | ecosystem: Environmental > Aquatic > Deep subsurface > Groundwater...
GGCTTCAGTCCTGGACCAAGGAAGGTCAAAATCGGTCTTACCTACTATCTGGTCAGGGTTGTCCAATCCAACGGATTTGGCAAGCACCTTATTGCATCCCAGATACATACTCTGCCGATCTTTCCATAAAATGGCCTGGGGCACGGTATCCAGAATATTGCGCAACATGGCGCGGTTCTCTCTGAGCACTTCCTCTACCTTAACCCGCTCCCTATTCTCACTGGACAGATCATCGTTTGCCTGCCGGAGCTCAACAAAGGAATATTGCAGATTCTGCTGCATCTCGTTAAAGGAAAAAACCAACTGGTCGATCTCATCCATTTCCAAATTGCCGGTCCGCTTCTTGTCCAAAACCAGCGGTTCGACCAAGCGCTCCCGACCAAAGACGCGAAGCTGACTGGCCATGGCAATGAGATGACGGCCTGCCAACCGATGAAAAAGATAAAAAAGTATTGAGGTAATGATAAGGATAATGACCAGTTGACCAAACAACTCCACGGCAACCTGGCCGAGCAATCGCTTACGTATCGCCCCTTCATCGGCATACAGGATCAGGGTCCCAAGAGAAACCTCTTTTCCCTTGTATTGCTGCACCAGCGGAAAAGTATATTTGGAGGTCCCCTCAGTGGCTTCTTCTCCTATTGCGACAAGTTCCCCCTCTTCACCGGCCACCTCAACCCGCAATACTTGGGGCAGCTGCTGGATGCCCAGGCCTTGAACCCGCACTATATCCCAATCCCCAAGCCAGATACTGCTCTCCATGACGGGGATGCTGCTCTTTTGCACCTCATGGATCCGCTCGTCCAACAAGCGCATCTCGAGGTTATAATCGTAATAAAATCGGAGGCCGGTGCTGGCGATAATCAAAAGCACACCGCTGCCAAGCAACGCCAGTATCAGCCTGGTAACTATGGAAGATTTACGGATGTGCACCATGATCCACCACAAAATGAGGACCCGGCAAGGTCTGCCGGGCAATATTTGCAAAAACGCCTTCCTCTTTCATTTTCTTCAAAACTGCGGCCAGCGGAGCCACCAATCCGGCATGTTTTTTATTAAGATAGAGGTGCATGGGCCGAACGGCCAGCGGTGGCTCAAGGACGCGACAATTTGCAATGCCGAGTTGCTTCGCCAAACCATACCCCTCATGGCGTGCATAGATCACCACATCCAACCTGCCATTCTTGAGCAGAGTAAAAAGCTGCACCTGATTCTTCACGTAAGTGAGTTTCTTAACCCCGGCAAGATTCTCTTCCAATATTTTCCAGCCGCGAACAATACCCACATGGTAAGGCGTAAGTGCTGACCAACTGCTGCCGGTCAGATTGACGGTGGTGGTAAAGGCGACAAACTCAAAATCATCGAGCTGTTCCGGCACCATAACCAGGTTTCGGTACCGTTTTTCAAGCCCGGCAATACGGACAAAATCGCCGTCATCAATACCGCGGTCGGCGTTTTGCAAAGAGCGCTCAGCCGGAAGATGGCCGATGGTAATGGGTATTTTCAGCCGACTGAATGCCTCCAGAAGTATCCGGTCGTAATATCCGTTGTGGCCAGCGGTGGAAAGCGGCGGCCCGGCAAAGGTGTTTAAAGAAAGGGGCTGTTGTGCATGAATAGGCGCGACCAACCCAAAAAGACACAAAATCCCCAGCAAAAGCTGTTTCATCATCTGTACTCTCCACCCAGCAGAAATCATCTAATCTCAATGCTATGATATCAGTTCCGTGTAATAAGAAACAACCAATTCCTAACGTGTTAATCTGTCGATCTATTCCCACAAACCGGAGAAATTGACAGGAAATGACGTTATTATGAGCAAATTTTGTAAAATGCCGTACATTTAGAAAATCTCCCTGAAGGAACGAATCATGACATTGCTTCCGACAGGCCAACCCCATAAAATATTCGATGAGGTAACATGCGATGAATACAAGCAAGCGAATGATCTTCCGTACCGCTCTGGTACTCGCCACCGCTCTTCTCCTTGCAAACCCTTTACAGACCAGCGCCTTTGCTCCAAGCGGTGCTGGAGCAGCAATGGGAGGGAACGGGATGGCTGGGGGTGGCATGGCTGACGGCCCACAGATGCAAGGGATTTCGGGCAAAGTGGCCGAAACCATGAACAGCGGTGGCTACACCTATGTTCTGGTGGACACTGGCAGCGTCAAAACCTGGGTAGCCCTGCCCATGAGTACAGTCGAGGTGGGGAGTGATATCGCCTGCCTCCCTGGCATGGAGATGAGCAATTTCAAAAGCTCCTCGCTGAACCGCACATTTGAAAGCATCGTTTTTTCAGCCGGGCTTGTCGCTGCCGGGGGTAATGTTGCCCCTGCCGGGATCATGTCCGCAGCCGCTCCGGCTCAGATGATCACGGTGAGCAAAGCCGAAGGTCCCAATGCCTATACCATCGGTGAAATCTTTGAAAAGAAAGTTCCGCTTGCGAACAAGCCGGTGGTGGTTCACGCCAAGGTGGTCAAGGTCACTCGTGAAATCATGGGCAAGAACTGGCTGCACCTGCAAGACGGCACCGGCAGTCAGGCCGCCGCAACCAATGATCTGGTGGTCACCACCGACTCGCTGCCCGAGATTGGAGATGTGGTCACCATCAAGGGCAATCTTTCCCTGGACCGTGACTTCGGCGCTGGATACCGTTACGGGGTCATTGTCGAAGGCGCGGAGGTGATTGTCGGCAAATGATGCTCGGGCAGTCTTAGGAAATTGCATTGTCGGTGAAGACTGCATCATTGAATAATGTAAACTCTACAAGGAGGCTCAATATGCCTGAATTCTGCAACCCGTTTGGAGGACTCAAAAACGATCGTAAGCTCAGCCATGCGGAGCTGGTCCGGACGATCCGCTTCATGATTGCCGCAGAGTATGAAGCCATACAATTGTATCAACAAACCGCCGAGAGTACGGATAACGAGCTTGCAAAGGAAGTGCTCATCGACATAGCCAACGAAGAAAAAGAGCACGCCGGAGAGTTTCTCCGCCTGCTGCGTGAACTCGATCCCGATGAAGAAAAATTTTACAAGGAGGGGTACGAGGAAGTTGAGGAGATAATTCAAAAGCTGAAGAAATAATAAACCGACACCTATTCTCCTTAACACGGGGACAAACAAGAGAACCCGCCATGCAATTTAACAGCCCTCGGCAAAGAATGCGAATGCCCTCCCTAGTGCTCCTCGCCCTTCTCTTTTCCTTGCCCCCTTGCCCCACTCCGTGCATGGCAGAAGAAAAAAATCTTCTGGATGTCTGGGACGAAATCAAGCCTCCACCGCCGGTTACCCTGCAACCTGTCCACCTCGACCCCAAAACCAGCGCCCTGCTGATCCTCGACATCGAGGAATGGACCTGCAATGCAGAACGGCGGCCCCGTTGCCCGGATTCAGTACCTCGGATCAAAGAATTTCTTAGCCGGGCAAAGGCCAAAGGCATGAGCGTGGTCTATAGTTTGACCGCCAAGGGCAGCCCGCAGACCATCCTGCCCGGCGTACAGCCGCTGGATGATGCACCCATCGTCCAATCCGGAGTAGATAAGTTCTACAATACGGAACTGGAAAAGATTCTGCGCGACCGGGAGATCAAGACTGTGGTCATCGTCGGCACTGCGGCGGAAGGAGCGGTGCTACATACCGCCACCGGTGCTGCCCTGCGCGGCCTGCAAGTAGTGGTGGTGCTGGACGGCATGACCTCAGCCACCCTCTATGCCGAGCAATACACTGCATGGCATTTGCTTAATGCTCCAGGCACCAAGGGCAAAGCCACGCTCACCCTGTTTAACTTGATCGATTTTTAATACTAAAAGCAGCACGTTACTCAAATCAACCGTGTGAGAAAGCATGCTCCGTTTCCTGCTTCTGTATCTGTCGGTCTATCCTCTTGTCCACTACTATGCCTTCCGCAAATTGCGGACGGCTTTTCAGCCCGGCAGGAAAACCAATATTTGCATAATCTTGTTCATGGCGGTGATGATCGCGGCACCGATCATGGTGCGGGTGGCCGAACGAGCCGGGATTGAGACAGGAGCACGGTTCTGGGCCTATGCGAGTTTCAGTTGGATGGGGCTGCTTTTCCTTTTTCTGACCATTTCCGGCACGGTTGATCTGCTCGGCTTTGCAATCCAGGCTGCGAAAAAGATCCGGAAACGCAAATTTGCCAAGGCAGAGATATCACCGCGAAGGCTGTTCACGGCACAGGCGATATTGGTGCTTGCTATTTTCGCTTACGGCTTATTTGAAGCAACAAATACCCGCCTGGAGCACATTGAGATCGCCAATCCAAAAGTTTCGGAAAGACTCGGCAGGATTCGTATTGCCCAGATCTCGGACGTGCACCTGGGACTCATTATCCGTGAAGGACGGCTCAAAAAAATTCTTGCCAGGATACAAGAGGCTCAACCCGACATCCTGGTTTCCACCGGCGATCTGGTTGACGGCCAGCTCAACCACCTCACAGAAGAAGTTGCTTTGCTGGCGGCGTTCAATCCGCCCCTGGGCAAACTCGCCATTACCGGCAACCATGAATTCTACGCCGGATTGCAGGATGCCTTGGACTTTACGGAAGGATCAGGTTTTACGGTGCTGCGCCATCGAGGGGTGATGGTCGGCGGCATCAACTTTGTCGGCGTTGATGACCCGGCAGCCGGATCATTTGGCAAAGAGCAGGCAGAATCGGAGCGCGAAGTTCTTTTTGCCCAGCCCAGGAAAAATTTTACGGTTCTGCTCAAACACCGGCCGGAAATCGATCCGGACAGCCTGGGCCTTTTTGATCTCCAGCTTTCCGGCCACACCCACAAGGGCCAGATATTTCCCTTCAACCTGCTCACCTGGATTTTTTATCCCCAACGAAGCGGTCAGCTTACCAAACTGGACAGCGGCTTTCTCTACCTGAGCCGCGGCACAGGCACCTGGGGCCCGCCCATCCGTTTCCTGGCACCGCCGGAGGTGACCATTATCGATCTGGTGCACAGGAATACATCGGATTAAGCAAGAGAGATTCATCCGGCCCTGCTTTGCCGCTCTCTTGATCAACACCTCCCCGAACAATTTTTTAGCAGAGGCCGAAAGTTTTTTGCGTTATGATTGAGTCTGTTGCAAGATGCTCTACGGTGCTTCGACACGCTCAGCATGAACGGATGAAACTGTGGAGAGCCCTGTCAAAGAGTGTTTTTCTGTTTTCACATAAACTCGACTGTATGCAGCTATACGGCCTGCGAGATGATTACAGTTGGGCCATAATCAATAGGAGGAACGCATGGATACTGTAAAACATGGCAAATGCGAAGAATGCGGCAAAAACTATGAAGATATCCAGACAACCTGCGGCCACTGCGGGTATTCACCCCATGGGGCGACGATGATGCCGGCTGCCGATCCTTTTTGGAAATGCGGCGGCTGCGGGAGAACCATCCAGGCAGCATCCCCACCTGAAAAATGTCCGAGCTGCAACGAAATATGTGATTTTAAAAATGTTACCTGCTACGCGCCTCAATGCGGCGGGCCGGGGAATATTGACCCACAGCTATAAATTTCACAGAAAACCGGTACCCTGTTTGTTTCTCTACCCAAGCCTCATAATTACAACGAGAAAAAAAATACGTGCTGATTGATAAAGCCTTCATCCTGGCTGCCATTATTTTTGTCGGTATACTTTGCCAGTGGTTTGCCTGGCGGGTAAAGCTGCCCGCCATTCTTTTTCTGCTTTTTGCAGGAATCATCGCCGGACCGCTTACCGGATTACTCAACTCCGATGCCCTTTTCGGAGAGTTGCTCTTTCCTTTTATATCCCTTTCCGTTGCAGTGATCCTTTTCGAGGGCAGCCTTACCCTGCGTTTTCATCAGATTGCCGGACTGGGGCGAGTAGTTCGCAACCTGATCTCATTCGGGGTGCTTGCCTCCTGGCTGATCACTGCCGCAGCAACCCGTCTGCTCTTTGACTTTCCATGGTCGCTTGCCCTGCTTTTCGGTGCGATCACCTCGGTAACCGGGCCCACCGTGATCGTACCCATGCTGCGCACGGTCAAGCCAACTGCCGCAGTGTCCAATATCCTGCGATGGGAAGGCATTGTAATCGATCCCATCGGCGCGACCCTGGCCGTTCTGGTCTACAAGTTCATGCTCGCCAGCAGCAGTGATCATGTATTAAGCCACACCCTGTTTGCCTTTGCCAAGCTTGTCGGCGTCGGACTGCTTTTCGGCTCCCTGGCCGGGTATCTATATGGCAACATCCTCCGCCGCCACTGGCTGCCGGAGTATCTCCACAATGTGGCCACATTGGGTCTGGTTGTTTTTGTTTTTGCCCTTTCAAACAGCATTCAACACGAATCCGGGCTGCTCACCGTAACGGTCATGGGCATCTGGCTTGCCAACATGCGGGATGTTTCCCTGGAAGAGATTCTGTACTTCAAGGAAAGCTTAAGCGTTCTACTTATCTCCGTACTGTTCATCGTGCTCGCCGCACGTCTTGATTTTCAGCGGTTTCTTCATCTCGGCTGGCAGGTGGTTTTCATTTTTCTTTCCATCCAGTTTCTCGCAAGACCCTTAAGCGTCATGATCTCCGCCCTTGGCTCGCAACTGAAATGGCCGGAACGCCACTTGCTCGCCTGGATTGCACCCCGCGGCATCGTGGCCGCCGCCATTTCCGCCCTCTTTGCCATAAAGCTTGAAGAGGCCGGATACAGTGAGGCAGGCCTGCTGGTGCCGCTGACCTTTTCGGTTATTATCGGCACTGTGGTTCTGCAGAGCGGTACCGCCCGTTTTATTGCCAAAAAACTCGGTGTGGCAGAACCGGAACCAAAAGGATTTCTTATCATCGGTGCCAACCTGGTGGCACGAATCATCGGCAAGGCTTTGCTGCAGGCGGGATTTCGCGTTTTGCTTGTGGACAGTGACTGGGATAAAATAAAAAATGCCAGGATGGACGGCCTGGAAACCTATTACGGCGAACCGGTATCCGAACATGCGGACCGCAATCTTGATCTGATCGGGATTGGCAAACTGCTCGCCCTTTCTCCGCGGGGACCGCTCAACACCCTTTCCTGCATGCATTACCGGATGGAGCTGGGATCAAATAGTGTTTTTGCGATCCAGGCGGCCTCGGATCTGGAAATAACCAAAAAACGCAAAGCCATTTCCCGGCGTCACTGGCGGGTTCTTTTCGGAGAGGAAGTTACTTTTTCAAGTTTGTCCAAAGTATTAGTCCAGGGCAACTGGGAGGTGCGCAGCACCAGGCTCACCCCAACCTTTGATTTTACCGCCTTTCAAAAGCAGCACGGGCATGGAGCGATTCCGCTTTTTGGAGTCACTCCCAAAGACGGCATCGAGGTCTTTAGCGCGGAGGAGCAGTTGAGTCCGCAACCGGGCTGGACCATCATCGCCCTGGTGGAGAAAGCGGAGGCGTGTAATTCGATTGGCAATGCTTAACAGGAATTCCGGGGATAAACACAAAGGTGATGCTTGGAACAAAACTTTGATGAGATCCCTCCGGCTCAACCACGGCGGTATGCCGAGAGCTGAACCGGAGGTTGTCTTGCTTGCTGTTAAGCGAGATCGAAACGGTCCAGGTTCATGACCTTGTTCCAGGCCGCAACGAAGTCACGCACGAACTTCTTATCCGCATCACCCTGAGCATAGACCTCAGCCAGAGCGCGCAGCTGCGAGTTGGCGCCGAAAATCAGGTCCACACGACTGCCGGTCCACTTGACTTTGCCGCTCACGCGATCTCGTCCCTCGAACACGTTTTCGTCTCCCGAGGTTGCCTTCCAAGTTGTGCCCATGTCGAGCAGATTCACGAAGAAGTCATTGGTGAGCGTTTCCGGCCGCTTGGTAAATACCCCGTGCCGGGACTGTCCAAAGTTTGCATTCAAGACGCGCATCCCGCCGATGAGAACCGTCATCTCAGGAGCGGTCAGGGTCAGCAGTTGCGCCCGATCAACCAGCATTTCCTCCGCCGATACGGCGTATTTGCTTTTGAGATAGTTGCGGAACCCGTCTGCTTTCGGCTCAAGTACACTGAATGACTTCGCATCGGTTTGCTTCTGCGACGCATCCGTGCGTCCCGGCGTGAAGGGAACGACAACCTTGTGGCCAGCCTTTTTCGCAGCCTGTTCGACACCGGCGCATCCGCCCAGGACAATCAAATCGGCGAGCGTTACCTTCTTCTTGCCTGACTGCGCGCCGTTAAACTCCTTTTGGATTTTCTCAAGGGTTTGCAGCACCTTGGCCAGTTGCTTGGGCTGGTTGACTTCCCAATCCTTTTGCGGGGCAAGGCGAATGCGCGCCCCGTTGGCCCCACCACGCATATCGGAACCACGAAAAGTGGAGGCCGACGCCCAAGCTGTCGAGACCAGCTGGGAGATCGACAACCCGGAGGCAAGAATCTTACCCTTGAGGGCGGCGATATCCTTGCCGGTGATCGGCTTCTGGTCGGCTGCAGGCACCGGGTCTTGCCAGATCAGTTCCTCCGCCGGGACCTCCGGGCCGAGATAGCGCGAGCGCGGACCCATGTCACGGTGAGTCAGTTTGAACCACGCCCGAGCAAATGCATCCGCGAACTCCGCAGGATTCTTCAGGTAGCGCTGCGCGATCGGCTTATAGATCGGGTCGAACTTCAGGGAGAGGTCCGCCGTGGTCATCATCGGCCTATGCTTCTTGGACGGGTCGGCCGCGTCAGCCACCATATCCTCTTCGTCCACGTCCTTGGCCAACCACTGATGCGCGCCGGCCGGACTCTTGACCAGTTCATACTCGTATTTGAGCAACACCTTCAGATAGCCCATGTCCCAAGTGGTCGGGTTCGGCTTCCAGGCGCCCTCGATGCCGCTGCTGATCGTATCACCGCCCTTGCCGCTGCCAAAGCTGCTCTTCCAGCCAAGCCCCTGCTGATCAATGGGAGCGCCTTCAGGTTCAGCCCCAACATGCGAAGCAGGGCCAGCGCCATGACACTTACCAAAGGTATGGCCACCGGCAACCAGGGCGACCGTCTCTTCATCGTTCATCGCCATGCGTGCGAAGGTCTGACGAACGTCAACACCCGAGGCGACAGGGTCAGGCTTACCGTTGGGGCCTTCCGGGTTCACGTAGATGAGGCCCATCTGCACCGCCGCCAAGGGGTTCTCAAGATCCCGATTCCCGGAGTAGCGTTTGTCGCCGAGCCAAGTGTCCTCGCTGCCCCAGTAGATATCCTGTTCCGGCTCCCAAACGTCCTCGCGCCCACCGCCGAAGCCGAAGGTTTTGGACCCCATCGACTCTAACGCGCAGTTGCCGGTAAGGATCATCAGGTCGGCCCAGGAAATCTTGTTGCCGTATTTTTGCTTGATCGGCCAAAGCAGGCGACGCGCCTTGTCGAGGTTCACATTGTCCGGCCAGCTGTTGAGTGGCGCAAGACGTTGCGAACCGGACCCAGCCCCGCCGCGGCCGTCGCCCATACGGTAGGTGCCCGCGCTGTGCCATGCCATCCGAATGAAGAGCCCCCCATAATGACCCCAGTCAGCCGGCCACCAGTCCTGCGAGTCGGTCATCAACTTGTAGAGATCCTTCTTCAGGGCTTTCAGGTTGAGCTTCTTGAATTCCTTTGCGTAGTTAAACTCCGCGCCCAGCGGATTGGACTTGGCGGAATGCTGATGCAGAATATGAAGGCTCAACTGGTTTGGCCACCAGTCCCGGTTCGATGTGCCACCGCCGGCTACTTGTTTGCTCGTTCTTCCTGTTACAGGGCATTTACTGGGTTCAGTCATATGATTTCCTCCTTGTGTTGTTTGAGCGTATTCACTGTGTTTTTTGTTTATCACTTCTCGCAGGCCACCTTTTCAATCAGCTGATAGTCTTGGAGCGAAAACGGTCCTTGAGCCCGGCCGACAGGGAATTCTGAATGTCGGCAAAGAAATTGTTGCGGTGGTGATCATGATGATTTTCCGTTTCACCATGGGATGGAGTACCTCCCTCATGTTGATTTTTAATATAGTATCATAGAAGATTTGAGTAATTACGCTTAAATTGGGACAGTCTGTACAGGCTCGAAAAATCACCACAGTAATTTTGACTACCTCAGAATTATTCTTATCAATACGGCAAAAAAAATCACTCACTTCCCCCCACATGGTTTGCGCATTTTCCGCAAATACCGTGCAGCGTGATATTTTTCTTGTCGATCCTGCCCCACCCACTAATCTCCTCGGGCATCTTGGCCTCATCAAAGGAATTCCACACGAAATCGGTTATGGTCCCGCATTGCCGGCAGATGGCATGGTGGTGTTTCTCGAGTTCCACTTCAAAACGGGCTTGGCTTTCCACCGTCTCCACCTTGGTTATGATTCGGTATTTCTCAAAAGTAGCCAACGTTCGATACACAGTATCAAGCGACAGGGTGGGAAGTCTCTTCTGCAACCGCAGGTGAAGGGTTTCCGCGGAAGGATGGTCTTCGGCCATTGCCAGTTCCCGGAATATCTCCAAACGCTGATGCGTGAGTTTAAGTCCGGCGTCACGGCATGCCTGCTCAAAGTCGCGCAATTTGTTCTCGATATCCAGGTGCTGGATTTTTTTGGCCATAAAAGACACCATCCTACTTAGGAATAATTCTTCTTTATTTTATATTCTTATTTGCTTGAGGTGTCAAGTTACTTGTGAACTGTTTTTTTGTCTCGGGTCCTGGATGATAATTGTTGCTCCCATCTGAATGGCCAAGTAGATTTTAGGATGTGCTCCCCGATTTCTGCCCTTACTGTTGAGGATATGATTATGAATCTACGCTTACTGCTTCTATTGCTTGCTTTCCTTATTGCTCTCCCCGGCATCACTGTGGCCAAGGAGGTGCACCTCAAAAAAGGAGAAGTCTACCGCGAGCGTGATCTTTCCGTAATATGTGAAGGAAGCCAAGCCGGATTTTTGGGCCAGGCCATCGCACTGCGGGAGTGTCAGTACTGGGATGATTTCGACAAGAAATGCCTCTTTGAAAAGACCGTTTATACCTATAACGATCTGGAGTGTGTTGAAGAATGCCAACACTGGGATTCGTTCAACAATGTTTGCAACTACCAGACAAAATGCACCTTTTATCCCCGCCAGGAAACCTTTGTCCTGAAGACCTGCGCCGAGTTTGACGACTATAGCGGGAAATGCCTCAAGAGCCGTGAGGAAAAAATCGGCGCAAGCAGATAGTCTTCGTGAAGGCAATGCCAAA
>Ga0180009_10007446_pt1 | contig 11175 bp, 14 predicted proteins | sample OS_PC_MetaG_FD_123537 | JGI IMG/M metagenome (GOLD analysis project Ga0180009, IMG submission 123537) | Groundwater microbial communities from the Aspo Hard Rock Laboratory (HRL) deep subsurface site, Sweden - OS_PC_MetaG | ecosystem: Environmental > Aquatic > Deep subsurface > Groundwater...
AAGACCTGACGTTGTGCTTCAGGCGGCAGGGTTGCGATGTCGTTATTTATATTCTGCGGTTCCATTTTATCCCTCTATATTTCATTGCCAGTGCTTAAAACTGGTGTTTTTTAATAAAAGTATCAAGAAGTGCTTTGAGCATATCTCTGTCCTGGTCCGACAGCGCATCCACCTTGACAAGCTGGTCAATCAGCTCAGCATCCTTGACTTTGCCGATTATCCGGTTCTTATCGTTTTTAAACAAATAATCAAGGCTTACATCCAAGGCATTGGATAATTTTATCATTATCTCTGTTGTAAGGATCAAAATACCCGGTTCATATTAATGAGTTAAATATGCCATACAATCTTATTACAGTAAAGCAAAAAGGGATATTTGATAGGAAACCCTGGCCCAGATGACGGCATACAACGGCCCTGGACGCATAAAGCAGATGCCCCTTGGAAACGGGATGTCGGTAACCCTTGAGTATGATGCCCAGAACAGGCGGGTCAAACAAAAGGATTATACCACAGGCCCGCTTATCACCACAGAATACGTCTACACCGGCAGCCAGGTCATAGAAGAATATAAAGACACGGTCCTTTCTAAAACCTTTGTGTATGCCGATTACATAGATGATCCCATTGTCATGACCACCGGGTCTGACCGGTATTATTACGTCAAGGACCGGCAGTACACCATCAAGGCTGTTACAGATGATGCAGGAGTTATCCTTGAATCTTATGAATATTCAGCGTATGGTGTGATGACGATCTTTGACAACCAGCACAATGATATTACAGCCACAGGGTCTGCCATTGACAACCCCTACGGCTATACCGGCAGAAGGTGGGACAGCTATACCGGTCTCTGGTAATACCGCAACCGGATGTATTCTCCAACTCTGGGGCGGTTCATGCAGAAAGACCCGGCAGGGTATGTGGATGGGTTGAATCTGTATGCTTATGTCTTAAATAATCCTTTGATGTATTTGGATCCTATGGGGTTGACTGCTGTAGATCAAAGATTAACAGATGCTTTATTAAATTATACGCCGTCGTATGAGCCCGATTATAATAATAATTTGGTATGGAATGTGGAAAAAGGCTACACATGGGGAGAACCTCAGGCAGTTAGCACTTCGACTTCATATAAAACAAAAATTCCAGATGTTGATTATTCTATCAATACTTCATCATCTAATCAGTCTCGATCGCCTTCGCTTGATCTCGATGTTTTAATAGAACGAGAATCAAATAATAGGCTGAATGGAGGATCTTCATTTACTGGATCAGGGTATCCGGTTGCTGATAGTGGACAGACTGCATCAGACGCTGGAAATGGGTATAATTATACACCTCAAAATCATTCGGCTAATATGGAGGTAAGAGTCTATTCTTCAGATGCGTTTGGTGTTAAAGGGGTAAACCATGCTTTTGTTTATTCCCAGGAAAGTGGTAGAGGAAAAGGAACTGCAGGGTCATCATGGATTACTAAACAAGATGGTGTCGGAAATTTAAGTAGCCCATATAACGTGGTTTCCTTGCCTCCTGGAATGTCTGAAAGTGATTTTATGGATAAAATTGAAAACGCAGATGGTTGGAACAACTGGATATGGATACCTTATTTAAACGATTGTCATTCAGATCTTGAAAACGCATTCGATCAAGCAGGTGTGTCTTATCCTGGCGCTCCAAATGGAAGAATAGATTTTGATGACGAAATTAAAAATAGTTTCAATCAAACCATTTATCAATTAAGCAACCCACAAAATCTTAAGCGTTTATTTGGAGGATATTGAATTGGGTTTTTTCAAAAACAAACGATTATGGAAAAAAATGATGGTATGTGTAATTCTAATATTACCGATTATTTTTTCATGCAGTAATGAGTACACTACCCAACATTTTTCTTTTCCTCCAGGGAGTATGCCAAGCGAAAATAACTGGGAGTACACTGCATTAACAATTGTATCCTCAAAACAAAAGCCGATTACTAAAAAATCTAAAAAAAATGTTCGTATAAAAATTTATGATAAAAACAAGACTATTTTTTTGAATGATACTTTTAAATTTGTCAGTGCCTCAATACGTACAAATGTTGAATGGAAAGAATTTAAAGAAATTAGAATAAAACTATTTGAGGTTGGGAATAAATTTAGTGAAGATACTTACAATAAAAATCTTTTAAAGTCAGGGCCGAATAGCTTGCTTGAATTAACATATCAATACGACCAGGAAAGCAAACAATTTAAAAGAGTTAACTGACCACCTGGGACAGTTCCGGGGCGGACAGTTCCGTAAAGGGGTCAAGTCTGCCCTTGTAAAGGGGTCAAGTCAAGTCTGCCCTTGACTCTTGCTCATTGGGTTGACCAGGCGGTTCATGAATTTGGGGGACAGTTTACTTAATTTTACTGACAAAGATTTTAGCATTAACGATTTGTATGCCTTGGTAATGCTTGAGTTCTAAGAGATGATTATCTCCGGACACAATAAAATCAGCTTTGGCTTCCAGGGCACAGGCAAGGAATTTGTTATCTGACTTATCTTTCTTGATCCGGTCGGTTTTATAGCGATCCTGAGTGATGAGAAAGGCTCTCTCTCTGATCAGATCAACGATGCCATCTTCCTCGCCTTTGTAAATAAACAATTCTTTATGAATGTAAGATTTTTGAAGGGTTGCTTTGATCTCTTTTAATATCTCTTCAGATACAGCCAGTTCAAAGGATTGGGTAAGCCACAGTTCCTGAAGGTCGTAGGTAACACCTTTTTTTGCAAACAGGCCGGAGACAAACAGGTTTGTGTCAATGACCGCTCTAAACGTTTTGTTCTTCAAGCCTAACCGCCTGTACAGCTTTATCCACAATCTGCATAATATCTTCTTCTGAGTATCCTTTTGCCCGTTTGCGCAACTTGGTAAGGGTTTGCCTCATCCTGTCTTCCCAAGGTTCTTCTTTTTTTGATTTCATGACGTTTTGAACCTTGGTTTTAATGATGATGGCCTCGATCAGGCTTCTGATAATATTTTTGTTTTCTGCATCCATTTGTTCCACTTCCTTAAATTTCTCAAACAGATCAAGGTCTTGTATCTGGCTTAATCCGTCCTTGGGGACATTATCAAAAATCAGATAGTCGGCACTGGTCTCAAGGCCTTCTGCTATTTTTCTTAAGGTATCTGCCGTGGGGATGATTCTTCCGTTCTCATATTTGCTTAACAGTTTAGAATTAACCCCTGATTTTTTCTCAAGCAGAACCTGGGATAACCCTTTCTCCTGCCGAAGCATTCTTATTTTTTCTCCCAGAGATGGTGCCATATTAAGACCTCCTTGTGGTTTTTTATATAGTATACCACACGATTTTAAAAAGTCATTATCCCTATAGGAGAAAAAATATATTGATTTTACAATTAGTATCCTATATAGCACCTTTTAGGGTGACACATATGCTATATAGACTTTTTTTAATTATAGCAAATATTTTTATGGATACGGTCAGAATTTAAAAGGCCATCAACTCGAACTCGGGAAAGTAACCAGTTGATGGCCCTGAAACGAGATTACAAAATTATTTGTAACCGCTTCTATTTTTCTATCGTATCTCCCCAATTAAATCAAGAACAGGCGAATCAAGAAAGGGGGTGATCTAATTGAATACCAGTCTTGAAACCACAGATATCTTTAGAGGTGCATTCTTCATGTGCATGGGCGGCGACTTGCAAGATATCCAGTTCAGCAACCGACAGATCGCAAGTTTTATGTTCAAGGGTCCGGATCTTCACGAGCATGACAAAGCCTATATCAACGGCCATGCTTTGGTTAATCCGTTGCAGTTCAGGGAAGCTTTGAACCAGCTAAGAGACATCCTGTTTAAAAACCTTAGAGATAAAGAGATGAGATATGATAGAACAAGAACGAATCGACTGTATAAAGGCAGTTACCGACCTTAAAGTCCTGGCAGAATCCAAGGGGATCCACTTAAAAAAGAACGGTAAAGGATACTTTGGCCTTTGCCCCTTCCACCATGATAAAAATCCTTCCTTATCCATTACTCCTTCAAAAAACGAATGGCACTGCTTTGGGTGCGGCAAGGGCGGTGATGTGATTCGATTTGTTGAACTCTATGACCAGGTGGATTTTAAGGAAGCGGTCAGACGGCTTGATACTTCTTCTTTAACTGCAAAATCGGCAGTTAAAAAGAAAACAGATGCAAAACCTGATCTTACCCCGGGTCATATAAAATTGTTCAACCGGGTGATTGAATTTTATCATACGGCTTTTGCTGAGGATACCAGGGCCAAAGAATATCTGAATAAAAGGGGTATCACAGACAACCGTGTATTTGCAGACTATAAAACCGGATTTGCCAACGGAACCCTTTTAAAGGTGCTGCCGGAAGATAAAAAGATCATCAGGCAGTTAAAAGAAATAGGGATTTTAAATGATAGAGGCAAAGAACTTTTTTATAATTGCGTAACCTTCCCGGTGTTTGATTTTAAGGGTAACCCCTGCGGTATGTACGGCAGACGGATTGATAATAAAGGGGCAAGTCATTTGTATCTGCCGGGAATCCGCAAAGGCGTGTTTAACTGGCAGACGGTTAAAACTCATAAAAATATCATCCTGACAGAATCCATTATCGACAGCCTGACCCTGATTAATACAGGGATAAAGAACACCATTCCCTGTTATGGGGTAAACGGCTTTACCGATGATCATTTGACCTTGTTCAAACAATATAAAACAGAACAGATATTCATCTGTTTTGATGGTGATGAACCGGGAAACAAAGCCGCTGATACCGTGAAGCAAACACTTGAACCCGCCAACCTTAAAGCAGATATAGTGAAGTTACCCCAAGGCCAGGACATCAATGATTTTTTTCTTTTAACCGCAGGCCCTAAAGAAGCATTTAAGGATCTGATAGCCTTGGTAGATCCTAAGGCAGTTAAAGATAAAAAAGCACCAATAGTGCTTAAAACAGAATACGGCTTTGCCATGACTATTGATGACCGCAAGTACGAATTGCGGGGTATCACCCGCAAAGACGGCAAGCTTAAGGCCACAGTCAAAGGCATCATCGATAAAAATATGCATGTGGATACCGTGGATTTTTACTCTGCAAGATCAAGGGCATTTTTAATCAAGGGGTTATGCAACCTGTTCAACAAGGAAGAAAGCTTGATCACCCTTGATGTAACAAGACTTTTGGAACAGGCAGAGCAGTACCGGGCAAAAGAATCGCAAGATAAACCGGATCAGGCCATGACGGATAAAGACAAGGCAGAGGCCTTAAAGTTCCTGCAAAATCCGGATATGTTCAACGAGATCCTCAAAGACTATGAAACACTTGGCTACACCGGTGAAGAAATGAACAAGCTGTTGTGCTATGTGGCTGCCATCTCCAGGAAAATGGAATCTCCCTTATCTGTCATGATCCAGTCAAGGTCTGCTGCCGGTAAATCCTATTTGCAGGATACCGTATTATCCTTAGTTCCTAATGAAGACTGTGTAAAATATACGAGACTTACCGACCAGGCATTGTTTTACACGGGCAGTAAAAGCCTTAAACACAAGATCCTTGCCATAGAAGAGCTGGACGGCATGAACGGGGCAATCTACTCGATAAGAAGCATCCAGTCATCAAAACAGATCTCCATTGCCTATACCGGCAAGGATAATATGACCGGGGAACAGCAGACAAAAGTCAACACGGTGGAAGGCCCGTTGATGGTCTTTATCACCACCACCCAGGTGGATATTGACGGAGAGACCACCAGCCGGTTTGTGTTTATCTCCATTGATGAATCAGAAGACATGACCAAAAAGGTGTTGATAAAACAAAGACAGAATCACACCATGCAAGGCATGATCAATAAACTTGCATCCAAAGAGATCATTAAAAAGCATCACAACGCCAACCGGCTTTTAAAGCCCTTACATGTGTTTAATCCCTATGCAGAGCTTTTGACCTTTACCAGTAAATCATTGAGAGCAAGAAGGGACCACACCAAATATTTAAATCTGATCCTGGCCATTGCGTACCTGTTCCAGTACCAGAAGAAAATCCATACCCTGGATTTTAAAGATAAGACCATTGAATACATCGATGTAAGTCTTGAGGATATTGAAAAAGCCAACACCATTGCAGGGTATGTGCTCGGCAGATCCTTGGATGAACTGGCACCACCATCACGTGCATTGCTGGAACTGATCCGGAACATGGTTGAAACTCGTGGTAAGGAACCCGGAACCCATCATTTTACCCGGAGAAATATCCGCAAGTTCTCAGGCTGGAGTGACTTCCAGGTAAAGACCCATATCAGGCAGCTTGAAGAGTTGGAATACCTTTATACGGTAATGGGTAAAAAGGGCAAAGAATATGTGTATGAGCTTGTTTACAAGGGTGAAGGATCGAACGGCCAACCTTTTGTAATTGGCCTTACCGATACCCGGCAGTTAAAAGAGAAAGCCATTAAGGCAGATATCAACCTGGAGGGGTAAATTTGATACTTGGAGGCCTGTTTTTGTAACTTGGAGGGTACTTGGAGCCCCCTTGGAGGGCACTTGGTGATTTATCTTTTAACTGCTGTAATCCTTATCTATCAACAATCTTCACTTTAAACCACCTTAACTTGGTGGTGATCCCTGCAACATTAATTAAAGCACATCACTGATAAAAAAGGAGTCATCATATGCATAAAAAATTATTGGACCACTTCAAAGGACATCTGCATGTCTTGAACCGCAGTCCTGCTACCATCAACGCTTATGTGCAGCACACTCAACTATTTTTGAAGGCAGCGGATGTGACCAATATCAAACAGGTGACAACCGCCATCATAGAATCCTGGATCAAAGATTTATACGATTACAGAACCGCCCAGGATCGGCCTTACAGCACCGCAACCATCTGTGCAAAGATACGATCAATAAAACGGTTCTTTGAATTTTTAGAGAAATCCAACACCATCTTTATTGATCCTGCAGAGTTCATCACAGAACCTAAAATAAATAAAACAAAGATCAAGCCCACATTGACCGAGCATGAAGCTAAGCAGATCCTGGATCAACCCAATCTTGGCACATTAACCGGAATCAGGGACAGGACCATGATAGAGGTCTTTTACGCCACCGGCATCCGGATCAATGAGCTATGTTCCCTTACCATCTATGACACAGATGTTCAAAGCAGCACCTTGAGGATCAACAAGGGCAAGGGATACAAAGATCGAGTAGTACCTTTGGGACGCCATGCTGTTAAGTTCATCAAAGAATACATATCAAAGGTAAGGCCCAAGCTGGCAGTTAAGAATAAAACCATCCGGTATCTATTTATCGGCCAGGACAGCAAGCCTTTAGGCAAACAGACCGTGGGGCTTATGATAAGAACTTATGCAAGAAAAACCAAAATAGAAAAGAGAGTCACAGCCCATACGTTCCGGCACACCTTTGCAACTCTTCTGGTTAAAAATGGTGCCCAAATCGTTGCAGTTCAAAAGATGTTGGGCCATGAGAATCTTAGAACCACCCAGGGCTATATCAGATCATTGATCCCGGATATTAAAAAAGAACATCAAAAGACCCATCCCAGGGAAAAGGATCAGGAGAGAATAACAAAACCTAAAGCAATAAGGAAAGGACGATGAAACAGTATATAAAAAGCTTTGAACAAAGCCTTGCAGTGATCAATCTTGCCCCTGGCACCATCAAATTAAAGATCTGGAAACTCACCAGGTTCATTGAATATTTAAATCAAAACAGTATCGATAATGTTGACAATATCACCACCCAAATCATTGAGGCATACCGGGTTGAAATCTACCACAGCCTGAATGAAAAAGGACATCAGAACAGCGTGGCCTATCAAAACAGCATGTTGACTGTGATCCGGCAGTTCACCCGATACCTTTATAAACAAAACCTTATCGTCTCTGATCCGGGTAAAGACATCAGGTATGCAAAGATCCCTAAAACATTGCCCAAAAGCGTGCTGACACCAAAAGAAGCTAAAAAAATCATCCATGCTCCGGACTTGAGAACCATTACCGGATACAGGGATAGAACCATCCTTGAAATCCTTTACAGTTCTGGCATAAGAAAGGATGAAGTTAATCAGCTGACCACAAAAGGTGTAGATTATCATGATGGGTATTTGATGATAGAAAACGGCAAGGGCGGTAAAGATCGTATTGTACCCATTGGAAAGATCGCCTGCAGATATCTTGAGAATTATATCAAGTCTGTTCGACCTGAATTATTGATAAACAAAGGAGTTGATCATTTGTTCCTGTCATTGAGAGGCAGACAATTATCTAAAAATGTTGTGTGGGACCTGGTGAAAAAGTATGCAAAAAAAGCCAGGATAAAAAAGAATGTCCATCCCCATACGTTCCGACACACCTGTGCAACTGGCATGTTAAAGAACAAGGCAGATTTAAATACCATCCGGAAAATCCTGGGACACTCATCGTTGAACACCACCCAGATTTATACTCATTTGAATATATCTGACCTTAAGGCCGTTCATAAGAAATGTCATCCCCGTGAGAAAGATAAAGTATAATAAATAGCGGATCAGCGGAGCGTCTGTGTGCTCGGGCTACAGCCCTGACGGTCTTCCGCTCCCTGCGCGCACAGCCGGCCATTATTTTATACCCACCCCCCACCCTGAAAGGATGGGGGCCTTTATTATATGCCCGCCCACCCGTCTACAGGCTTGAGTCAAAGGGGTGAAGACACCAGGGCGAACCAAGCCGGTCCGTTCGGCATATCCGATAATGCCGCATTATCGATACATGGCCTTGGCCGTACAGCTTTTGCAAAAAGCGCAAAACCTGCACCCCCAAGGCTTCCCTCACTCCCCTTTTACATAAAACCTGTTATGTAAACATGCCGCCCTGGACGCCTCTTTGATCAACCCTTCCGCCTCCCCCTGAAAACCCTGCGGTTAAAAGAAAAATCAAGGATATATTTTTTATTTTAACTGCTTTTAAAAAGGGCTTTAATGCGGTATGAAAAGTATAAATATCTGGTGAGCTTATCAGTATGATGATTTGATTTTTAGTGATTTTTTGATCTTTTACAACTTTAAGGTTTGGGAAGCAAAAGGATTGACAGCGGCGGGATTTGGACTTTTAGGCTGAACTAACTCTAAAGGATTATTGTCCTAAATAATCCTTTGCTCTACACAGATCCCATGGGATTGGTGGCTACCACGTCTGACTGGTATAATGACGGTAATGCCATTATGGGTTGGGACAGTGACAGCAGCGCTGCCAACACCCCTGAATGGGTTAATGACGGTGATGCCTTTATGGGTGGTGATAATTCGAGCAGAAACAATTCCCCTCCTACGCCCACTGAACCAAACGCTAATTTACCAAGTGGTGCTATTTCTGCAGCTACAACGGCTATCAGTAATTATGGCACAGGACTCATAAATAATGCTTTAGAAGGAAATGTCAGGTTAGAAAAAAGTATTCAAAAAATCACAGAGTTTGTAAGTGACGGCTTAAAAAGATCGAAACAGCTAGGAGTTGATGTTTCCGATTGGAAAATTGCTCGACTTGCTGAAAAAGTTAAAGTGGGCAAATCAGCTATTTCTGCAATGAAGCATGCAGCTAAATTAGCCGGGCGGGTTCTGCCCGTGGCAGGTATTGTATTAGATGTCGGTGTTGATCGCTATTTAAATCCAGGACATTCAATCGAAAGAAGTGCTTTGCCTGCGTTTGCCAGCTTTTTAGGTGCAACGGCAGGAGCTGCAGGTACTGTTCTTGTGGTAGGAGGTTCTACAGTTGCTGCCGCCCCTGTAATTGTAGGTGTCGCTGCTGGTGTTACCGCTGGCTATGGAGTGGGTAAATTAATGGATTGGTATGATCAATGGAAAAAGAAATAATATATGCTTTAATAGCTTCAATAATGTTGTCCTTAACACAGTTTATTTGGATGAATTTTCTGTATGAAAGAAAACGTATAGAAACGTGGCCCAAAAAATTATTTTTGAAACAGTTTATTCTATTAAATGTTGTGACTTTTGGATTATCTCCAATACTTTTTTTAATTTTTCATTTTGATGAGATATTGGAAGAAAGGTATTTTAGAATGCTGCCATATTTTTTATCCATTGTAATCTATTTTATTCCATTAATGATACTAATACTTATTGTTGAAAAGTATTGTGACAAAAGTTATAAAAAGTCTTAAGAAATAACAGCTAACGGTTTAGTCATCGGATAAATGGGGTCAGAGGATGAAGAACGGGGTCAAAGAACGGGGTCAGGTCTTGAATTATAAGGTTTTAAAGAGAAAGGCCTTGGTGATCAGCGTTTACAACCTTCTCTACCGCCTGACATGAAAAGCTGCAAGTCCAAGTTTTGTCATGCTTTGTTCAGATCCGGAGTACATAATATGGCCCAATTATCAGACAGAATTTTTTGTCATGATTTTTGAAAAAAGCGCTCAATGTAGCCTTGCAGGGTCAGGTCTTGAATTATAAGGTTTCTTGCCTTTAAGATTTAAGGATATTCAAGCAGGTCCAGCTCTTCAATGAACCTGTAATCCTTTTGGTTTTTGGATATTAATTGGGTGTTGGTAACAATGGCAGTTGCTGCAATCAGGGCATCTGCAATCAACAGCCCGTGACTGAGCCGGTAAGTTTTGAGCAGGTCTGCTGCCGTATCGGAGATCTGCTCATTCAGGCTGATGATCTCAAACCGTTGTAAAAAGTGTTCCAGGGATTTGAGTTCTTTTTTGTTCCGGCACCCGATAATCAGTTCCATCTGGGTAACAGCGCTGATGGCTAAGGACGATTTGTCTTCAATTTGCTGGAGGCAGTTTACAGCGTCATCAATACACCGGGCCGCATCAATCAGGATATCCGTGTCAACTATGATCATATCAGCTTGCTCCCCACTCTGACTCCCTGGTGTTGCGGACCCACTCGCTGCTGTCCTTCATATCCTTGCGACCTTCCCAGATCCCGATAAAAGGTTCATTGGCTATTTTGTTGCGGGCGGCTTTTTTACTCGGCCGGATTCTTTTGTAACGTATCTTTAAAAACTCTATAAAATCTAAGACCTGACGTTGTGCTTCAGGCGGCAGGGTTGCGATGTCGTTATTTATATTCTGCGGTTCCATTTTATCCCTCTATATTTCATTGCCAGTGCTTAAAACTGGTGTTTTTTAATAAAAGTAT
>Ga0180009_10007448_pt1 | contig 11172 bp, 9 predicted proteins | sample OS_PC_MetaG_FD_123537 | JGI IMG/M metagenome (GOLD analysis project Ga0180009, IMG submission 123537) | Groundwater microbial communities from the Aspo Hard Rock Laboratory (HRL) deep subsurface site, Sweden - OS_PC_MetaG | ecosystem: Environmental > Aquatic > Deep subsurface > Groundwater...
AACAAAAGATCTTAGGAATGTTTTTTTTAATACAAAAACAAGAATTGAAATCCTAAAAGAAATCGTTGTTTTAGGTTATACTTGCACAGGAAACGGACATTTTCTAACAGAAAAGGGTATGATTGATATTTTTTCTGAAACCAAAAAACTCGAGAAAAAAGATTAAACTTTAAAACTATGCTTCCCAAGCTGAATTCAGGCAAGGGAAGCATGATAGACTTCAGTTTTTCCCATTTTAATTCAGGCTCAATATAACACACCAAACCTAACGCAGTTTTATTTAACTGGGTGTCAAAGCCAATAATGACAAGGCTTTTAGCCAATAAGGAATCTTGTAACGCAGTTTGCATTAAATCACTTGGAAAGCCCTTTCCATCAGCGGTTTTCGCTGATAAGGTCTCTTGTAACGCACTTTCAAATAAGGGAACGGCTTTTTGAGGTTCTTCCAGCTTCCAGTAACCTGGATTTTGTTCTCGCCACTGCTGAACACGGATGACATTTGCAGGACCTGAGAAGTGGCCTCTATTTTGGGGTTTGCTCAACCATTTTTGTTGACTGTGTTTTTTGCTGGCAACTTTGCATTCTGGCTTATCACAAAACTTTTGTCTTTTTAAGTTATATCGGCGCGACTGGTAATGTTCCCAATTTTCTAGAATTCTATTTTGATGTTGATTTAAAATTGCACTTTCAACAGAAACTTCAGGAACTCTTGCCGCAGGCATTGATTTTACCTGGTATTTTCGCTGACTTTGGTGTCATCATTGAGGTGTCCGCCTTTGGGGGGCGGCTCATCTGGTTCGAGAATGGTGCACCATTTATTGGTGAAGCCATTCACGATCCAAAAGAAATTGATTCGTTGAAAGTACCTGAAGCAGGCCTTGCTGGTCTTATGCCTTTGGCCCTGACCCAGAGAGAAATCATGCGCCGAAAATTAAAAAGTGAGGGCATTGAGATGGAGCATTGGGGGTTTTCAATGGGACCTGCTGAGATTGCCGGGCTACTCATGGGATATCAGAACTTCTATATTGGGCTTTTTGAGGATCCAGTTCATATAAAGAAGCTTATGGAAATAACCACTGAATTGGTTATTAAATGGCTGCATGTTCAGGAAAAAAATTTTGGAGGATTGGATGCAATGTGCATTGCGGATCACGTCTGCAGTCAGGTTCGCCCTGATCAGCTTGCAGAGTTTATTATGCCATATGAAAAAGCGATTTTTGCCGAATTCCCGAAAGCTGTCAAGATTTACCACAATGAAGTACGACATGCTGATAAACATATAAAGATGATTCTTGAATTCGGAGCCGATGTCTGGCATTTCGGCAGCGATCAGCATGATATATCTGAACTTTATTCTGTTGTAGGAGATGAAATCGTCTTATTTGGCGGCTTAGATCCGCACGGCGTAATTCGATTCGCTGGCCCTGATGAAGTCAGGAACGAAACCCTTAAAGTAATACAAGCATCAAAAAATAGACGTTTGCTGCTTTCTACAGGGACTGGCACCACTCCAGAAACGACACTGGAGAACCAAAGGGCTATGATAGAGACTGTGGCTAAAGCGTAAATCACAGCATTTATACGGATTATATAGAGAGGCGGACATCAAAGCTGAGTCTGTGGAACTGGTTATATCATCACCAACAGGACCAAGAATGATTGACATGTTGCATCTCTTATGCTGGAAAACCACTATGGGTGCTTCTCATTATGGATATCAGAAGCAATTGAAGACACTTATCCGAACAATAATTCTGGTTTTTATTTCTCGGCGTGAACAACCGACCGCAGCCCAGACAGCCGGTTATATTTGAGATTGAACAAAACTGCAAAGACGGTTCCTCAATATGGACCAGCAACAACGTCAGATTTCTTAAAGGACCGGAAAAAAAATCTAAAAGGATACTCGGGGTAACCCGTTATATTTCTATACAAAAACTTGCAGAGACACAAAAAGTCCCGGCCCAGCAAATTGCGGCAGAACATGAAAAAAATGCTTTGGTTGGGAAAATAGCCCATGATTTTAATAATATTTTAGGAGTTGTCATGGGTAATACCTAATCCGGTAGCGACAGTATGTATTCATAGGGCGTAGTCCTTACAATTTTTGTGTAACCCCAGATGTGGTATATGAAGTTTTTTTAGCGTTGAGAATATAATTCAATTATATGAGCCAGGAACATCTATTGAAGCGATTCTTCCAGATTAAAGTGTATAATATATATACATCACATTTTGACAGATTCTTGGAAAATAATTTCCGGGGCCTTGACCAAGATCCGCTCCCTGAATAGATCTTTAAAATGAGATTTGTGGATCAATTTTCATACTTCTGTTGACTTTAATCCGGTACTCCGATCTTACAAATATTGTAAACAAACCCAATTTGATCAACGACAATTATAATTTCCCATCGAATTATCATTGTCGCTGATCACCAATTTGATTTTGTCTATTGGCACATTATAACGAAAAGTAATAATTTTATAACTATTATTCATTTGAATTATGTAAATAATAGTTATAATTAATTTAAAAAAAAATAGTTTTGGTTATAAAATATATATTAGGAGGGATCTGTTTAATGAAAAAAAATATGCTTCGTATCATTTGTCCCAATGGACACCTTGGATTTGCACCAACAAAAGAAGAGAGTTTTTACCTCGGTGCTGAAACAAAACCAGATTATTATTGTTGTGACTCCGGAAGTGATGACATTGGTCCGGGCCCTTTAGGCAATGACGATTGTGTCAGCCCCCGGTCATGGCAAAAACATGACCTTGAGCTTATGCTTCTTGCAGCACGGGAACAGAATGTTCCAATGATTATCGGATCGTCAGGAGACACAGGGACAAACAGCCGCGTCGATATGTATGTGGAAATTATCCGGGAAATCGCCAGGGAACATAACCTAAAACCATTTAAGCTGGTTTATTTTTATTCTGATGTCGAGAAAGACTATCTTGAGAAAAAACTTAACAGCGGTGTCACCATTGAAGGTCTCGATGGAAGGGAAAACCTGTCACCTGAAGAACTTGAAGCAACAAACAACATCGTTGCCGTTGCAGGTATACATCCTTTTATAAAAGCATTGGAACTTAAAGCAGATGTTATTATCGGGGGCAGGAGTTCGGATGCTGCTGTGTTTGCTGCTCCTGCAATTTACCATGGATTTCCTGAAGCCAATTCTTATTATCTTGGAAAAGTTCTGGAGTGTGCTTCTTTTTGTGCTGAACCATATGGTGCCAAGGAATCTGTAATTGGAACCATTACCGCAGAGGATGTACAGGTGACTGCCATGCATCCGGAACAGTATTGCACAATTGCATCTGTAGCTGGTCATGCCATGTATGAAAGGTCAAATCCTTTCTTTGAATTTTTTGCCGGTGGAAAACTTGATATGACTATGTGTTCTTATGCTCAAATGGATAAAAAAACAACGCAGATTACAGGCTTTGAATTTATTCCCATTGAGGGGAAGGTTAAAGTAAAGCTGGAAGGTGCCGGCAGAGTCGGTGAACGATACATTGGAATTGTAGGTGTTCGAGATCCCTATACAATTAAAAATATTGATAAAGTTATTGAGTGGGCCAAAAGCCAGGCAGAAGAACGACTCGGCAAAGAGGGATATCAGATCTACTACCACATCTATGGTAAAAATGCCGTTATGGGTAATATGGAGCCTGTAAAGGAAACAAAGTCTCATGAATTAGGTATAGTTGTAGAAGCTGTTTCAGACAATAAAGAACTTGCTAAGGAAGCTGCTATTATAGGCTCTAGGCAGATTTTTTATGCGCGACTTCCCGAAGTGAAAGGCACGGCTGGTACTGCAGCTTTTTTAATTGATGAGGTTATGCCGACGTCACCAGCATTTAGATGGACATTGAATCATACGGTTGAGGTTGATGACCCCATGGAATTGTTTAAAATTCATGAAATTGAGATTAATTGATAAACAAGGATTATAAAATCAGATGAAATCAGAAAAGCTTTACAAACTTGCCAAAACAATACGAAGTAAGAACGCCGGGGTTGACAGGATAACCTTTGATATAATATTCAACAAAGAAGCCAACTATGAGTTAGTTAAAAAAAGTCGGGTTTTAACGGTTGAAACCATATCTCAGCTATTTAATGTCTCAGTTGAAAAAATTTGTGATTTTGTTGAATTTGATCCGGCGTTTGCTATCAAATTTACTATACAGCGTGAAGTCCCAAGTGGAAGTCCAGGTGAAGGGGATATTTTTGGATGTCAGCAATATCCTCCGCTTCTAGATATAGAGGTACCGATTTAATCAAACTTTATTTTAACAGGAGCAGTATCCCGTAATTAATTAAACTTATTATTGGAGGAAGGTTATGAAAAGGTCAATTTTATTAGGTTTAGTCTTTTGTTCGTTATTTCTTTTTAACACAAATTTGTATGCTGCGGGGGATGATGAAATAGTAATCGGATATACGAGTGATGCAATATCCATGGACCCAGCCAACCACAGAGAACGAACGACAGAAACCATACTGCGGGATATGTATGATGGGCTGGTGGTAAGAAACAGCAAAATGGAAGTGGTGCCTCAGCTTGCTGAAAGCTGGGAACAGATTGATACATTAACCTATGATTTTACACTGCGAAAAGGTGTGAAATTCCATAATGGTGATCTGCTGACGGCCGAGGATATTAAGTTTACCTTTGATCGTATTATCACAGACGGAGCGATTGGTGGTCAGACAAGTCCGAGAAAAAGTCTTCTGGGTTCTCTGAAAGAGATAAAAGTATTGGATCCACACAAAGTGAGATTTATTCTGGGAGAACCCTGGCCTGTTTTTCCTGCTTTTCTGCCCTGGCAGGAGATAGTTTCCAAGAATTTTGCAGCCAGTGTTGGAGATGAAGGCATGTCTACCAAGGTTAATGGTACAGGACCCTTTAAGTTGGTTGAGTGGATTCGTGGTAATAGAATTGTGATGGAACGTTTCGATGATTACTATGGTGGCGCTGCCAGTATAAAACCTGTTGGGAAAGCAAACGTGAAACGAGTGATCTGGAAAATAATTCCGGAAAATGCTTCTCGTGTTGCGGCTTTATTGTCGGGTGAGGTGGATATTATCAATGATGTACCGACTCACAGCATTAAACAGATTGAAAAAAAATCAAATACAAAAATCATGACGGTTAATGGAACCCGGAGTTTTTTTCTTGCCCTGAACAATACCAGGCCTCCTTTTGACAATATCAAAGTTAGAAAAGCATTCTATCATGCGATTAATATTGATCTGATTATCGAGAAAATATTGAATGGTAATGCCACTCGGATCAACAGTATACTCAGCCCAGACGCTTTCGGCCACAAAACGGGTTTACCTGAATACGAATACAACCCTGAGAAAGCAAAAAAACTTCTGGCTGAAGCTGGATACGCTGATGGTATCAGTGTTACACTTGATGTTACCAGTGATTTAAAAGATATTGCAGAAGTCTTTTCCGCAAATTTATCAGATGCCGGTATTAATGCCGTGGTAAAGGTTTGGGAAAAATCTGTCATTGGGCCAATGTGGAAAAAACCTGTTAAAACCAGGGATATTTACTTTACCAGCTGGGGAAATGGTTCACTGGATCCAGTGGGTATTATGACACCGACAATGCAATCAGGTGGAAGAGGAAACTATTCCGGTTATTCAAATCCTGAGGTTGATGCACTGATAGACAAAGCCATGGTAGAAATTGATCGTGCGAAACGTGCGACCTATTATCAGGAAGTAGAAACCATTTTGAACAAAGATGTTCCTATGATATTTCTTTGGTTGCCAAAAGAAATATATGGTGTAAGCAACAGACTTGGTGGATGGGAGCCAAAGGCTGACAATCAGATCAATTTACATGATGCTTATATTAAGTAAGAGTTATTTGATAAATTATTAATCAGGTGAATAGATTGGTTCCGATTTTCTGTTTAAGAACAGAAAACCGTGAAATCTGCTGGAATTGAAAAAATGGAAAATTTTTTAAAAAGATTACTGCGATTGGTTCCAGTTCTTATCGGCATAAGCTTGATCGTATTTCTGATGATCAGCTTGACTCCGGGCGACCCTGTGCAAATTATGTTAGGTGATCAATTTGTAACAGCGGAAATGGAACAGGCTCTTCGTAAGGACATGGGGCTGGATCTTCCTATTTACAAACGATTTGGCTATTTTCTCTACAATGCGTCTCATGGCAATTTTGGTAGAAGTTTTTTCCATCGGCGACCGGTGATGGATGTTATTCTCGAGCGATTACCGGCGACAATTGAATTGACTCTCTGTTCCATGTTGATGGCAATTTTTGTCTCAATTCCGCTGGGTGTTCTATCAGCCGTGAAAAAAGGAACTGTCTATGACAGGTCTTCCGTTGTAACTGCCATGCTTGGAGTTTCAATGCCTGGATTTTGGTTCGGGATTATTCTGATTATTATATTCTCTATTAATCTGCAATGGCTGCCGGTATCAGGACGATCCACCTTCTCCATGAGTGTGCCATCGGTTACCGGGATGTTATTGATTGATACATTGCTGGCAGGAGAAATAGGCAGTTTTATTGATGCTGTAAAACATTTGATACTGCCGACGATCACCCTTGGAATGGCCATGGGAGCGACACTCATGCAGGTCACCCGTGCTTCCATGATGGAAGTGTTAAGGCAGGACTATATTCTTTTTGCTGAGGCCAAAGGATTGAAATGGTTTCGGGTGACATTTCTACATGCGTTAAAAAATGCCCTGATACCTACCATAACAGTGGCAGCCATTCAGACCGGCCAATTACTGGGCGGCAACATGATTATCGAGACGATATTCGGTTGGCCCGGTGTTGGAAGCCTGGTTGTGCAGGCGATTTTCAATCGTAACTATCCTCTGGTTCAGGCCGCTGTCTTAATTTATGTTCTAATCTATGTCATCATGAATTTTACAGCGGATATTTTATATACGGTGTTAAATCCAAGGGTACGTCTATGAAGATTACAAATACTATTCCATCCGATAATATTTCAGAAATAAATGGTGATAAAATAGATCCATCAGAAGAAAAAACCGTTTCACTTTTCTCCATAAACATGAATAATTTCTTGAGTAATCGTCTGGCAGTTGTGGCATCGCTTATTGTTATATTTGCCGTGATTGTCTCCATTTTCAGTCCTTTTTTTGCAATGCATGATCCCAATAAGACCGATTTGTTTATCAGACTGCAACCCCCTGCGTGGATGGAAGGGGGAGACTGGGCTCATCCGCTTGGTGCCGACCATCTTGGTCGAGACATTTTGTCCAGGATAATATTTGGAACCCGAGTCTCAATTGCTGTGGGATTTTCTGTGATTTTTATTGCAACGGGAATCGGGATTTTTACAGGCTTGATAGCAGGCTATCTAAGGGGAAAATTTGATCTTGTCATTTCAACGATTGTTGATATTTTATTGGGATTTCCCTACCTGATTTTTGCCATTGCATTAATGGCAGCCATGGGCCCGGGATTTTTGAATATCATACTGGCTCTGGTTTATAAAGAGTGGGTAATACCCTGCAGAGTTGTCAGAGGTGAAACATTGGTGGTGAAAGAGATTGAATATGTAGAGGCAGCTCAAGCCATTGGTGCCTCGAAATTACACATCATGCTCAAAGAAATTTTACCCAATATTCTTTCCCCGGTGATCGTTGTCGCAACAACCAGAATGGCAACAGTTATCATTCTGGAATCCAGCCTTTCTTTTCTGGGGTTGGGAATTCAACCCCCCACAGCTTCATGGGGCAATATGGTAGCCGATGGGCGTGAATTTATGCTTGAAGCCTGGTGGGTAAGTACTTTTGCAGGAATTGCTATTTTGATTTTAGTCTTATCCATGAATATTGCAAGTCTCGGTTTGAGAGATGCATTTGACCCAAGATTTAGTGAAACCTAATGAAAAAGGAAGATATGAATCATCAATCACCGTTACTGAGAATTGACAAACTTTGTACTTATTTCAATACCCATAGTGGAATTGTTAAGGCCGTTGATGGTGTATCCATAAAGCTTTATCCCGGAGAATGCCTGGGTGTAGTGGGGGAATCAGGTTCCGGTAAGAGTGTTACATTTACAAGTGTAATGGGACTTATTAAAAAACCTGGAAAAATAATGTCAGGTACCATCGAGTTTCAGGGCCAGGATATTACCCGTTTCACTGAACGTCAATATAGAAATATTCGTGGTAAAAAAATTGCTATGACCCTTCAGGATGCTTTAACTGCCTTAAATCCTTCCATAAAGATCATCGATCAAATTTCGGAAGTGCTGAAGGAACATGACAACGAAATAAAATCGCAGGGTAGAAGGGCCATCAAAAAGCGAGCAATAGAAATGATGACCCTTGTGGGGATACCTGATGCGGAAAACAGATTGAAGGATTACCCACACCAGTTTTCCGGCGGTATGAGACAACGGATTATGATCGCCATTGCCTTGTCCTGCAAACCGAAATTACTAATTGCTGATGAGCCGACAACCGCCCTTGATGTGACAATTCAGGCACAAGTGTTAAATTTGATTTCTGAAATCAGGAAAGAATTGGATATGAGTGTCATTATCATTACTCATAATCTGGGTGTTGTATCAGAATACACTGATAGAACGGTTGTTATGTATGCAGGACAGATCGTCGAGAACGGATTAACCAGAGATGTGATATTGAATCCTCAGCATCCTTACACCAAAGGTTTGTTAGAGTCGATCCCACGGCTCTCTGATCTGGGCAAAAAGATCCATCCTATCCCGGGACAAGTTTGTGATCTCGTCAATCTTCCGGCTCAATGCCGTTTTTTTTCCCGATGTTCATACCGAACGGAAGCATGCAGGAAAAATATCGAGATCAGGAAGTTGGATGGGCATGGTGAAGTACGTTGTATACTGATTGATGAATAAATTAAAATTAAATAGCAATATTTTTAGTATTTCAATGGGATTGAAATGAATAATACACCACTTCTAAACGTTCAGAATGTTAGTAAACATTTTGAATTAGAAAGCAGTTTTATTGATAAACATGTCTTTAAGAAGCAGAGAACTGTCAAGGCTGTCTCAAACATCAGTTTGTCCATCAATCGGGGGGAAACCCTTGGCCTAATCGGCGAAAGTGGTTGCGGAAAAAGCACACTCGGAAGAGCCATACTTCGTTTGCATGAACCAACTCATGGAAAAGTATTTTTTGATTCTGAAGAGGTTACTGCCATGACACCACAACAATTAAAACGAATCAAACGGAAAATGCAAATTATTTTCCAGGACCCCTATGCATCATTAAATCCCAGAAAATCTATTGAAGAGATTATTAAGTTGCCTTTAAAAATTCACGGGTCTTTGAGTAAAAAAGAGATGGACCAAAAAGTGTTCGATATCACAGAACGGGTCGGCCTTAAACCTCAGCATTTGAAACGTTACCCTCATCAATTTTCCGGTGGGCAACGTCAAAGAATTGGAATAGCTCGGGCTTTAATCCTGCAACCTGAGTTTGTCGTCTGTGATGAACCAGTATCGGCTTTAGATGTTTCAATTCAGGCTCAGATCATTCAATTAATGGCAAAATTGAAAGAAGATTTTTCTCTTACATACCTTTTTATTTCACATGACATTTCAGTCGTTGCTTATTTGAGTGATCGTATTGCAGTTATGTACCTGGGAGAGCTGGTGGAGATTGCGGATGTCAGTGAATTGCTCGAAAATCCATTGCACCCTTATACTAAAGTTTTACTGGATGCCATTCCTCGGGTGGAACAGATCGGGGTTCATAAGAGGGTACTCCTGAAAGGTGATATTCCATCACCTCTGAATCCTCCTGCGGGCTGCAAGTTTCATACACGGTGTCCCAGTGCTATGGATAAATGCAGTATTGAAGCGCCTGAATTGAAAGAATATATTCCCGGCCATCGGGTTTCCTGTCATTTGCTATAATATGTTTATTTGGGGGTCAGCTAAATAATGAATAAATTTAAAATAGGAAAACCTCTCATTCTCAAAGGATCTCCCTTTGAACGGGGCATGCTTCAGGCTGAACTCTGCCCTGAAATGATTGATTCAGTAAGAGAAAATATTATTTCGCAGGTGGATACATATAAGGATCTACTCAAATCGGACAGAAACAGGGCTTACCTGAAAGCGCAGGTCATTTTAACAGAAAAATATGTCCCTGAGGTTTTTGATGAAGTTAAAGGAATTGCCAAGGGATTTGAACTCGGGATTGATGATTTGTTTAAATTCTATCATCTACGGATTATAAGGGATATGGATGGCTGTACCACATGGGCAGTTTCACTTTCAGGCGAGGGTGCCGTTGTGGGGAAGAACCGAGATCTGGCGGCCGGAAGTCATGCACTGCAACGGGTATTCATTCACCAGGACCCGGCATGGCAACAGAATAAAATCCTATCTGTAGGGAGCCTTGGTGCACCTTGTGCTTACTCAAGCGGTATTAATTCATATGGACTCTGTCTGGCTGATACAAATATATTGACATCTGACCATGGACAGGGAATCTGCCGATATTTTTTAATGCCATTTTTATTGGCAAATGGCAAGAGCACAGGCCAAGCCCTTAAAATGATAGCAGATCTGCCTCATGCCGGAGGAGGATCACTTACATTGGGAGACAAATTTGCAGATATCGCAGTTGTGGAATTGGGGCACACCTGTGTAGATGTGAAAACCAATGCCCCCTGGCTGGCAAAAACAAATCATTTTGATTCTGATCAATTAGGTTCAAGTAATATAATATCAGGCAGGCAGGCAAATATAAAAAATTCAAGGGATCGTCTTCGATTTATAAAAGGCAGAACGCGTGATGTCCATCAGAAATTCAGTCTGGAAGAAGCCATTGAACTACAGAGAAGTCATGGGGGGGATTCTAATGATGGGATATGCAGACATATTGAAAAAGATACATCATCCACAATATCGGGGGTGATTTACACCTGTGTTGACAAATCATTATATTTTTCAGATGGGAATCCCTGTCAATCTCCCTGGTATAAATTTTATCTGGAAAAAAATCCACTTAAAAGAGATGAGAAGACATGAATCTGACCCAATTAAGATATTTTAATCAAACGGTAAAATGTAAGGGTGTTTCGGCTGCTGCGCTAAAGCTTTTTGTTACCCAACCTGCTGTCACAAAA
>Ga0180009_10007449_pt1 | contig 11169 bp, 9 predicted proteins | sample OS_PC_MetaG_FD_123537 | JGI IMG/M metagenome (GOLD analysis project Ga0180009, IMG submission 123537) | Groundwater microbial communities from the Aspo Hard Rock Laboratory (HRL) deep subsurface site, Sweden - OS_PC_MetaG | ecosystem: Environmental > Aquatic > Deep subsurface > Groundwater...
AATAGCGCCATGATTTTTCAGAGCACTGCTTTTTGTTGTATGCAACAAAAATCGCCCCGTATTTTTGTTCCTGGAGAGTCGACTCCCACGAAAAAATTAGGCTTGTGAGAAATGCGGGCTAAATGTCTTTAGAGAGTGCAGTAAAATTCTTGAAAAGGTTCAACGGTGACAATGTTTTTCGTTCAGCATTGGAAGCGTTAAAAGACGATGCAACGCGAAAACAGATGATAAAAGCTGCCGGTTTTGATTTTTCGCAGGACGAACTCAATCATATTGTCAATCAGCCCACTGAATTAAGTAATGGTGATTTGGAGGCAGTTGCTGGTGGAGTAGAAGAGCGGCCTCCCATTATTGCCACACACGTATAAGAATTAAGTAAAATAAATAATTTCTTTTTTCAATGAGTTGAATCGTATTGTTTATGTTGAAGAGGAGTAAAGTGATAAAAAAAGTCAATAAAAAGTTTTCAAATTGATCTTCATTAATAAATTATTAAGGAGGTTTATAAAATGAAGCAAAAGAAAGAAGAAAAGAAAGTCGCGGAGAAGAAGAAGGTGAAAGACGAAGTATCCAAAATGGGCTACAAAGAAGCCAGTTTGGATGATCTGGATGCCGTAAGCGGCGGTCTAGCTGCCGGGTGTGATCCTAGTGATGATGCTTCCTGTCATTATAGTTGTGTGACTTGCCAGGATGGAAAACAGAACGGGTAGTGATGAGGTTAGAAAACTAAGTAAGTGAAAAGTATATTGGAGAGAATTACGAAAGTAATTCTCTCCAATATTTTAAATTAAAGGAGTTTTCAAAATGAAGCAAAAGAAAGAAAAAAATGTGGATATGAAGAAGAAGGTGAAAGAGGAAGTGTCCAAACAGGGTTACAATGAAGCCAGTTTGGATGACTTGGATGCCGTAAGTGGCGGTCGCGCTGGTGGGGGCTGCCCAGGAGATCCATCCTGTTCTTATGATTGCATGTCGTGTAGTCCTGGAAACATTAATGGGTGACCAGCGAAGTAAGAAAACTTAGAAGTCGAGTAGATTGGAGAGGATTGAATGCAATTTTCTCCAATATCTTAAATTATATAGTTTTCCTAAAATGAAACAAAAGTAAGACAAAAAAGAAGTTGTGGAAAAGAAAAAGGTAAAAGATGAAGTGGCCAAAATGGGTTACAATAAAGCCAGTTTGGATGACCTGGATACTGTGAGTGACTTCAGTGAAGGTATAGCTCACTGCCAAGAAAGTTGTGCAGTTCAATGCTTGGCCGGCGACATTGCTGGAAGAAAGAAACAAAGATTCCAAACGGAATAACTAAAGAAAATTACAAATTTAATTTTCTTTAATGTTATAATAAAAATGAGATGACAGGATGAGTATTGTAGGAAAAGAAGATTACTATATTTTTAATCCAGGTTATCAGATGAGGAAAGAAAAGAAGCGCGTAGTAATTTTTAAAAAAAATAGATTTGATAATGATCTAAGTAATGTTGTTTGCTTTATCCATCCACTTATTGCGATTCTTATATCCATGTTTGATGGGCGAACTGAAACATCTAAAATCATAAATGATTTTTCACATATGACATCATTAAAAAAAACGGCTATAAAAAAAACACTAAATAAATTTCTTTTAAATAATAAAATTTGTTTTCTTAATTTTGATTCATTCAGATCGAGTATTCCCGATGATACTATCATTCCTGCCAATGGCCTGACCAGGAATCCGGTTCAAGCAAAGGAAGATTTTCTGATTCCACATGCTGAACTCGATTGCAAATCAAGAAGGCTCGATGCTCCATTGGATCTACTTTTTGAAATAAACTTTAATTGTTTAACCAACTGCGTCTATTGTTATGCGGATCGCTCAAAAAAATATCAGCCATTGCCACTGAACCGCATTTTAGAATTAGTTAGAGAAGCCCGAAAACTTGGCATGAGGAATTTTGATTTTAATGGTGGAGAGCTTTTTTTGAATGAAAATTGGGAATGTATACTTAGGGGATTGATTGAAAGTGATTATCATCCATATATATCGACAAAGGTCCCGATAACCAGGAAAATCATGATGAAGTTGAAAAATATCGGTATAGATTCTATTCAAATTTCGTTGGATACGGTTATTCCCGACGAAATGAAGCAGATTTTAAATGTGGATGACCAATATTGCCGCGACATACTTGCATGTTTGGATAATTTGGCACAACTTGGGTTTAAAATAAATATCAATTCACAAATAACAAGATACAATGAAAATAGTGTTGAAGATTTGATAAAATATCTATTGAATTATCATGATCATATAAAACGGATAAGAATAGGTGCTGCCGGTTTTTCTTTATATAAAGGTGCCGATTCGTATTTGTCATTCAGGCCTAGTTTAGAGTCGTTTAAAAAAATCGAAAAAACTATAAAATATTATAATGATACTGCAAAGGATAAAATAATTTCTATGTCGGAATATTTAACTTCCGAACAAATGCTATCGCCCCTTGAAAAGAAAACTAATCATTTTAAGAAAAGAGCTTCGTGTTCTGCGAATTTTTCATCATTGGTAGTATTACCCGATGGCAAAGTGACGATTTGCGAGGAGCTTTATTGGCATCCCCAATTCATTATTGGGGATCTTGCTGTTCAATCGATCGAAGAGGTATGGAACTCAAAGCGGGCATTGGAACTCTATCGATTCAGCAAAGTGGAAATGCGTGGAGAAAGTGTATGTATGAATTGCCCGGATAGCGATTTTACATCTTGTCATGAAGTTAAGGGAGTTTGCTGGAAAGATATTTTAAGAGCCTATGGCTCTGACAATTGGGATTTCCCCGATCCCAAATGCCCAATGGCGCCCCCACCTATATATAAGTACTGGAATGAATAATGTTTGGAAATGAAATAACAGGAATTGGGCAGAAAAAAATATGGGGCAGTGATTTATTTATCTTTAATCCAGAATACCGATTGCGAAAAGATAAAAATCGAATAATCATTCATAGATGTAAAAAAAAATATATTTATACTGAAAACTCTCCAGAACTTGAAAAATCGATTTGTTTTATCCATCCATTTTTTGCCATGCTTATATCGATGTTTGATGGGAAAACAAAAACATCCGATATTGCAAAAAAATTCTCAGCCATGACATCGTTAGACATTACGAGTATTAATAGAATAGTAGAAAAGCTTTTAGTAAGCGATCAAACATATTCTACAAATTTTGATTCAGTGCAATCGACTATTCCCCAAAATGTCATTGTCCCTGCAAATGGACGTACAATAGACTCAATGCCGGTATTGGAAGATTTTCTGATTCCATATGACGAATTGGATCACAAATCAAGAAGACTCAATACGCCATCGGGTTTGATGTTTGAGATCAATTTTAATTGCCTAACGGATTGTATTTATTGTTATGCAGATAGATCAAAAAAAAATTATCAGGCATTAGAACTTCGCCGTATTTTAGAATTGATACAAGAAGCGAGAAAACTTGGGATGTGGAGTTTTAATATTTCAGGGGGAGAACTTTTTTTGCATCCAAATTGGGAGCTCATCCTTTCCGCATTAATTGAAAATGATTTTCAGCCATACATTTCAACCAAGGTCCCCATTGCCAAGGAAGCTATGATTAAATTAAAAGACCTCGGAATAAATCTGATTCAACTTTCATTGGATTCAGTTGATAAAAATGAACTGAAGCAGATTTTGCAAGTTAATGACAAATATTGCAGAGATATATTGGAATGTTTGGATAATTTGTCCAAATTCGGCTTCAAATTGAATATCAAATCACAGATAACCAAATTCAATGAAAACAGCATAGAACATTTATTGAAATATCTTTTAAAATATCAAAATATAAATCGCATCCAAATAGGTGCTGCCGGGTTTTCATTATATAAAAAGGCTAATTCTTTTTTGCCAAGTTTAGCTGCTTTAAAAAGAGTAGATAAAATCACCGGAAAATATAGAAAAAATAAATTCCAAACAAAAATTGATACAACAGGATATCCAAATTTTGAAGACACGCACTGGAACCCTGAAATAAGAATGGAGCGATTTAAAAAAAGACGTAGCTGTAATGCTAATATTTCATCGTTTGTTGTATTACCCGATGGCAAAGTGACGATTTGTGAAGAGCTTTATTGGCACCCCAAATTCATCATTGGGGATCTTTCGGTACAATCGATCGAAGAAGTTTGGAACTCAAAGCGGGCATTGGAACTATATCGATTCAGCAAAACGGAAATACACCAAGAAAGCGTTTGCGCAACCTGTCCCGACGATGAATTTAATTCGTGTCATGAGAATCAAGGAGTTTGCTGGAAAGATATTTTAAAAGCGTATGGATATGACAATTGGGATTATCCAAGTCCATACTGTCCAAGGGCACCGCAGCCATTGCAAAAGTATTGGATAGAATAGTATTGCCAAACGTGCTTATGATTGAATATGAGTATAGCAAATAATAATAAATCAAAGGAGGCATAGTCCATGTTAAGGAAACTGGCTTTATTGATGATGTGCGTGCTTTTGGCGGGTGTGGGTGTGTGTGGGGGAAATTTCTTAAATGCGGGAGATATTCCCTATAAAGAGGAAATCGCGCCTTATGTCGCTTTCTTGAAAAAACAAAGCCAGAAGCCGGTCGACTATGTTATGGGGCTTTTCGATAAGTATGATATGGTGATCTTGTGTGAGAGACACCATCCCGAAGCGACGCAATACGATTTCATCTGTGACCTGGTCAGCGATAAAAGATTCATTGAAAAAATCGGTAATATATTCACTGAGTTGGGTACAAGCACAATGAATGGTTATCTCCACGATTTTATGTTTGCCGATAGTTTGAGTGACAATGAAGTGGAGAACAAGCTTCTTAATGTATATCGAAACTTTTCCTTTCAAGTGATATGGGAGAAGCACAATTTTTATGATTTTTTAAAGAAGTTATATGCACTAAACAAATCGCTTGCAGTGAATTCAAAAGTCAATCTCTATTTCTCGGATATGCCGTTTTCTTGGCAGGGCATGACCAAGGAAAAATATTGGCAATTCAGAGAAGAGCTCGGAAAGCGGGATCGGGTCATGGCTGACCAGATCATAAAAAAATTTGCCGATATTTCCAAGTCTACGCAACCACGAAAAAAGGCCCTGGTGATCATGAATTATCGTCATGCATTCAATGATTTTAAATATGCCGATGGGACAAAAGCCGATAATACGGGTAGATATATTTTTGAAGCTCTCCCCGGTAAAGTGGCAAATGTAATGCTTAACTCTGTGGTCAATATATACAATTCAACGGATAAAAAGACGATACTTGCTCCCACCGCTAATGGGAAATGGGATGCGGCGTTTGAGGTTATTGGCAATCCCAGTATGGGATTTGATTTTAAAGACAATCCTTTTGGCGCTGATTATTTTGATCTTTTCCCATATGAAAAACACAATGCGACATATAAAGGGGTATTTACCGGCTTCATTTTCTATAAATCTTTAAAGGAACACAAATATCTTTGGGGTATACCAAAATTGTTTGACGATGGCTATGATAAGATAATTCTGGATAGAAAGGCGATCTCAGGATACCCAGTTGCACCGGACAAAGTCAATGAATTCATCAAAGAGAAAGAAACATTAACTGAAGAACCGTATGAGAATATCATTGATTTTATGTTGAAAATAAATCAATGGTTATTGCCTAATAAAATTAAATGAATAGTACTTTTAATTGCAATAGTATGTGATAATTATATATCTAATAATAATTTTATTGAATAAAGAAGGATAGAGTTAAATGTCTAAATCTGACTCATTATTTCGCAAAACCGCTTTGGAAAAAATGGCTTCTCCAGAAAGCTTGGATCAATTAATTAAAATCACATCGCCAATGGGCTGGTTGATCTTGAGCGTCATTATTTTTCTTATTGTAGTTGTAATAATCTGGGGGTTTTTAGGTACAATCCCGACTTCAGTACAAGCTGCTGGAATACTAACGCGTACCGGAGGCATCTATACAATTCAAACACCCAGCGAGGGAATTATATTGTCGATCAATGTCAAACCCGGTGATGTGGTTAAAGCGGAAGAGGTGGTCGCAAGATTAAGCCAGATGGATTATTTAAATCGAGTAAAGATGAAGAAACAGGATCTGCAGAACCTTAAGGTAAAATATAATTATAACGAAAAAATGTCCAAGCAAGAAATGTTGGATAAACTTAAATATTACGATGACATGGTCAACAATACGAAAATTAATATTGAGGACATTCAGAACAGAATTATTTGGTTAGAAGAGCAATTGAAAAACAAAAAAGAATTATATCAAAAAAAATTAATAACCAAAGACAATTATCTGACAACTGAAAAAGATCTCAACTCGGCGAAATTGAGTAAAAAAGAGAAAACCAATGAGATTAATAGAATCTTAAATGAAAAATCTGAATTTGTAAATAAAACAGAACTCGATATTCTGAGTAAAAAACACGATATGAATGCTACAGAGCTTGCCTTACAGGGACTGCAAGTTGACTTTGTACTCAATTCACAAGTTTTCAGCTCATATGAAGGCAAAATACTCGATGTCAATGCTAAAGAAGGGACTTATGTGAGTAGAGGTCAATCATTGATGACTCTTGAAAAAAGAGGCAAGGATATTAGTAATCTAAAAGCTGTTCTATATATTAATCCATTTGAAGCAAAGAAAGTTAAATTCGGTATGATGGTAAATGTTAGCCCAACCCATGTTAAACAAGAAGAATATGGCTGTATGCTGGGATTGGTGACGTATATTAGTCCTTATCCGGCGACAAAAAGCAGTATGATGAAAGAATTAGATAATGAATCTCTTATTACTAACTTATCCCCCAAGGGATCTCCTTATAAAATCAAAGTTACTTTAATTCCCGATCCAAGAACTGTCAGTGGTTTTAAATGGACGACCCAACATGGCTATCCTTATGAAATCGTAAGTGGAACTCTATGCAATGCTCAGATTGAAATTCTAAAACAGCGACCCATTGAATTTGTTTTGCCCATTTTTTAAAGTATACATTGAGTAGTAGGTAATTAATGAGTTTGATTAATAATAATGATGATTTAGATAAATGGCATAATAAAAAGGTTAAAGTTCCATCTATATTGCAAATGGAAGCGGTTGAATGTGGTGCCGTGGCCCTGGCTATGATAATGGCTTATCATGGCCGTTGGATTCCTTTGGAGGTCATGCGTGTAGACTGTGGCGTAAGTAGAGATGGGAGTAAGGCAAGCAATATGCTTAGGGCGGCACGTAAATATGGGATGAAAGTGAATGGATATCGTTTGGAGATCGAGCAATTAAAAAGATTTGAATTGCCGGTGATAATATTTTGGAATTTTAACCATTTTGTTGTATTAACGGGGATAAAAAAAAATAAAGTTTTTATCAATGACCCTGCAACCGGCCCTCGGGTTCTATTTTTTGAAGAATTCGATAAATCCTTTACTGGATTGACTTTGACATTCGAACCAACAGAAAAATTCTCCAAGGGAGAGCATAAGCCAAATATATTCAAATCATTGAAGAATCGGATACACAATTCAAAATCAATTTTAGCTTATATTGTTTTAACGGGTCTGTTTTTAGTTGTCCCAGGTTTGCTTGTCCCCACTTTTACTCAAATATTTGTTGATAAAATATTGATCCATGAAATGAAGTCTTGGATGTTGCCGCTTTTGTTTGCAATGGGAGCAACTACTTTAATCAGTGGGGCACTCATGTGGCTCCAGCAATATTATCTATTAAAATTTGAAATGCAATTGTCACTCAGTAATTCTTCCCGGTTTTTTTATCATGTTTTCCAGTTGCCCATCCAGTTTTTTTTTCAAAGGTCTGCTGGTGAATTAAGTTTTAGAATACAAATCAACGACAGAGTGGCAAAGCTGCTTTCAGAAGATTTAACCCGAAATGTGTTGAATGTGGTGATGATCATATTTTATGCAATCATGATGTTTTATTATGATGTGGTTTTAACTCTGGTAGGCATATCCATCGTAGCCATCAATTTCGTCGGTCTCAAATATGCGTTCGAAAAGAGAAAAACAATCAATCAAAAGCTTTTGCTTGAGCAGGGGAAATTGGTTGGTACTTCAATAAATGGTCTGGAGTTGATCGAAACCTTGAAGGCTACTGGATCGGAGAATGATTTCTATTCTAAATGGTCCGGTTATCAGGCCAAGGTATTGAATGCTGAGCAACAGCAGGGACTTATCGGGAATCTGTTATCACAAATGCCAAAAATCCTGACTGCAATAAACAGAATTGTAATATATGGTTTGGGCGGCTATCGTGTAATCCAGGGGAATTTAACGTTGGGAATGTTGATTGCATTTAGATGGCTGATGGATAGTTTTATTGCTCCCGTCGAAGAATTAGTGAATGCCGGATCGAAAATTCAAGATGCTTCAAATTTTATGAGACGTCTGGATGATGTTTATGAACATAAAAAAGATGAAGAGTTTCTGCCTTCTGCGCAATGTGTCGATTCGGAATTGGCAAAACTGCAAGGGTATTTGGAATTAAAGAATATCACATTCGGATACAGTAAATTGGAAAAACCGTTAATAGAGAATTTTAGCCTTTCCTTGAAACCTGGTGAACGGGTGGCAATTATTGGTTCTTCTGGATCAGGTAAATCGACGATTGCTAAGCTGGTTATGGGCTTATACAATTTATGGGAGGGGCAAATCCTTTTTGATGGCAAGGAAAGAAATGCTTATAGCCGGGATATAATGAATAATTCTGTCGCCATGGTAGATCAGGATATTTTTTTATTTGCAGGGACAATAAAAGAGAATATTGCAATGTGGGATTCCACTATTACTGATATGGATTTACTGAAGGCCTCCAGAGATGCGAGAATCAATCAAGATATTTCGAGTCGTAAAGGAGGCTATAAAGGTGCAGTTGAAGAAAGAGGTGGGAATTTCAGTGGCGGACAACGCCAACGTTTAGAAATCGCCAGAGCGTTGGCCATAAATCCGACTATTTTGGTTTTTGATGAAGCTACCAGTGCTCTGGATCCACCCACTGAAGCTCTGATTGATGATTATATTCGCCGGCGCGGGTGCACCATGCTGATTATTGCTCACAGACTGAGTACGATCAGAGATTGTGATGAAATTATTGTCATGCACAAAGGGGAAATATTGGAGCGCGGAACTCACCAAGAATTGATAGCACAAGAAGGTGAATATGCCAATTTAATAAAATCGGAGTAACTCATATAGAAAAATGCAAAAAATAATCAACTATTTTAAAGAACATGGGGAAAAATTGGAACCCCGTGGAAATAAACCGATATTATTGAACGAGGGCAATCATGTTTACTTAGTTGCAGAAGGCAGTATTGATATATTTTCTATAAAATCAAGAGATAACTTGCCTGCCAGCGCCAGAAAATATATTCTTCGTCTTACACCATATCGGTTGTTTTTGGATAGTAATCATAAACAGTATGATTCATCTGAAATATTGATGGCTGTGGGCAATTCTACCACGGTGGTGTATCGAATCGGCAAACAAGCCTTTTCCAAAATTCTTAAAATGGATAATTATTTGGAAAATGCATTCTGGTTATTGGAAGAATGGTTGAACGTTTTTTTATATCGGGTATTCATGCCATTTCAAGCTCAGGATTATATTGACTTTTCAATAACAAATGAGTTGTCGGTTGATGAAAATAAATATGTTATGTCGAAAAATAGGTTTATTTGGATCAAGCATATTGAAGGACAAAGTGCGGTTTGTGGAGATGTAAATGTTTTAATCGATAACACTACGATATTCCCAGTTTCGGAAAATATCTATATTAAAACATTGGTCAATAGCAAATTTGAAAAATTTACATCCCAAGATCTTTTTAACCAAGATCAATATTGGGATATGCTAGATCATTGTTTTGTGTTGGCATTAAATAAAATATCACTTCTAAGAAAACGATATATTGAGCAGGAGCGAAAACGGATAAACGGACGCTCCATTTTAAAACAAATCACCCTAAAAAAAAGCATTTTCAAGATAGCAAATATTTTACAACCAAAGTCAAAAAAAACACTTGAGGAACAACTTGACGTCGATACTGATGAGCTGTTGGCTTGTTGTAACCTGATTGGCAAGAATCTGAATGTCAAATTTAGTCTGCCATCATCCTTATCTGATGGCCTGAATAATAAAGAGAAATTGACCGAGATTGTCAGAGCATCAAGAGTTAGAACACGTAAAGTATTATTAGATATGAATTGGTGGCATTCCGATAGCGGCGCATTATTATCGTTCAATAAAGAAAACAACCATCCTATCGCCTTGATCCCCAAATCGCCTGGGCAATATTATTTTATAGACCTGGTTCTCAAAGAAAAACTCTTGATCAATAATGAAGTCGCCAAACGGTTAGAAGATTTTGCCTACTTTTTTTATCGTCTTTTTCCGGACAAAGCCCTTTCCTGGTGGGATCTGGTTAAATTCGGGACTTTTCGCAATTTCGGGGATTTAATCACTATTTTTTTGGTGGGAATTGCTGGTGCTCTTTTGGGTTTATTGAATCCCTATCTAACAGGTAAGCTTTTTGGCAGTATTATCCCTTCCGCCTCTATGAACGAATTGAATCAAATGGTTTATATCCTTTTTTCGGCTGCCATTGCCATTGCTGTTTTCGAACTTACCCGTTCTATCGCCATGCTTCGATTTGAAGGTAAAATGGATAGAGACCTTCAAGCCGCTTTGTGGGATCGGCTTTTGTCTTTGCCGGTGCCTTTTTTTAAGCGCTACACTTCAGGTGATTTGGCCAATAGAAGCTTAGGAATATCTCAGATCCGCCAAGTCATATCGGGAATAACCATACAGTCTCTTTTAACTGGCATATTTTCAGTTTTTTATCTCATTCAACTTTTTTCTTACAATTTGAATCTGGCTATGCTGGCCTTGATGTTGGGAGGGGCTATTCTTTTAATTGCAGCGGGTATTGGCTATATTTTTGTGAGTTTTCAATTGCCTATCAATGAAATAGAGGGCAAAATAAGTGGTACGTATTGCCTCATCTAATAATCTACCTGAACGACGATTCGTTGCCTCATGGAAAAAACTACCTGAAAAGTAGGAGAATGACACCAAAGAGATCAGGCAAGAGACCTGATAAGCGAGGTGT